>OIZW01001565.1_pt1 | contig 13647 bp, 6 predicted proteins | sample 1588581 | NCBI WGS metagenome assembly OIZW01 (sample SAMN03283266) | human gut metagenome | biome: human-associated habitat; material: feces | host: Homo sapiens | place: USA | collected 2013 | reverse complement strand
CGTACTTTATTTCCACTTACTGGCTCAGCTTCTTTATGTGCTGTTATATTTGCCTTTGTTACATTTGTTGTTACTTCATTTGTTGGCTCATTATCTACTGTTGCTTGGTTTGTTAAGGTTTTACTATATTCGTTACTTGCTAACTTATCTACTTTTCCTGCAAATACTACATCTATACTTCCATTTGCTGGTACTTCTACTGGTATTCCATTCTTTAAGTTTTGTTCTGTGTAAACTGTTCCTGTTTCTCCTACCTGTATTAGTGTATCATTATCAAATGTTATTCCTGCTGGTAATGTATCTCTTACTGTTACTGTTTTTGCTAGGTTTCCTTCATTTGTTATTCTTATTGTATATGTTACTTTTTCTCCTTCTATTGCTTCTGTTTTGTCGACCAATTTTTCGCTACTTATTATCGCTTTATATATTGTACTCTCTTGACTTCCTGTAACTTCTTCACTTGTTTTCTCTGGTGTTAATAACTTAATATTTCCTTTTACATTATTAACAACTTTTTCTTGGTTCATATCTAAATCTACATATACTACTTTAAATGTCTTTGTAACATTTACTGTTCCATTACCTGTATAACTATTTATGTCTGATACGTTCTCTTTCCATGTAATTGTCTTGCTAGCTGAATCATATGTTCCACCTGCTAAATCTGATTTTGCCTCATCTATTGCATATGGAAGCGTATCTACGATTGTTACTTCTGCATTTCCTATATAGTCTGTTACATTTGCTGTATATGTTACAGTATAACTCATTTCTTGATTTGCTACTGTTATTCTATCTGTTCCTGTTTTATTTATTACTTGATTTGTTATGTTTGGTGTTTTTAATCTGTAGTAATATGTTACTACGATTTGTTCTTCTGTCATTGAGCCTGTTGCATTTGCTGGAGTTGCTACTAATTCATAGTTCTGTGGTATATCTGTTGCAACTTGTGTTGTATATGAATCTCCTACTTCTCCATTCATTGTTACATCATTACTTAATTTTTCTGTTGTATTTTCTTTATAGTGGTGTACCAATACTGATGTTGCTTTTAATTTATAGTAGTAAATTACTTCTATTGTATCTTTTGTCATAGTTCCACTAGCATTTGTTGGTGTAGATATAAGCTCATACATACTGTTTACATTATCTGCTGGTTTAGTTGCATAAATATCTCCAACAACTCCTGTTTGTGTAACATCCTCTGCTGTTCCACCATCTTGTAATGGAACTTTATTAGTTGTTCCTTCTATGTAGTAGTGAACAATGACTTTGGCTGGTATCTTCTCAAATTCTACTACTACGTGTTTATCTTCTGTCATATCAGTAAATTTATTTAAAATTACCGTTCCATCTTCTTCTGTTGTAAATTCTATAGTTTCTCCATTTATTAATATTTGTTTTACTTGATAGTTTTCATCAGGTATTGCAACTATATCATTTTGTGAATCTTCTCCATATATAACTGTTTCATATGGATTTTGATTTTGTCCAGATATAGTTCCTCCTGCTACATCTACCTCTTCTCCCATTTCGTTTGTTTCTTTATGGGTTTGTACAGTAGTTGTTACTTCTACATTTTTAGCTTTATAGTAATATGTTACTACAACTCCATCTTTAGTATATATTCCATTTGCATTTTCAGGAGTTATAGAAAGTTCATATTTAGGATTTAATTCTTCTGGTGTTAATGCTACTGTTGTGTATTCTGTTCCTATTTCTCCTTTAGTTATTACATCTTGTGCAAGTTCGCCTGATGCTAGTGGTACTTGTTCGTTTGTACCTTCAATATAATGGTGTACAGTTAATGGAACTTGTTTTTTAACATAATAATATGTAATAACTTGTTCTTCTTGTTTAAATGTTCCACTTGCATTGTCAGGAATTACATATTCCCCATCAACTTGTTTTAATTCATATTCTTCTAAATCCATATGTGGAGCTGTTGTATAGCTTTCACCAATTGTTCCTGCAATATGTTCATCTTCTGCAACTTTTGTTTGTGTACCATCTATATAATGATGTACTAAAACACTTGAAGCAGTATTACTGAATGTTACTACTATATGTTTATTTGTTTGCATATTTGTAAATTGTGGCATTGTGAATGAACCATCTTCAGCTGGTGTAAATTCATAATTTTCACCATTTACAGTTATCTTAACAATCTTGTAATTCTCATCTGGTACAATCTTAATTTCTTTTGTACTGTCTTTTCCATATTCAACTGTCTCGTATGGTGCTTCATCTTCACCTGTGATTGTTCCACCTTTTACTCCATCCACTTCTTCTATATCTGTAGTAATTTGGAATTTCTTTAAATTATTTTCTATTGTTATTTCTGATGATTCTGGTACTTCTGGAGCTGTAATAATTTCTCCATAGTTAAATACAAATCCATCAGAATATTTAGATAAGCTTGCTCCTTGTGAATCCGCTGTATCTCCTTTTACTGTAGTACTATTAAAATATCCAACTGCAACAAATTCATTTTCATCTCTTTCTGCAACACCTGTTACTTCGTCTAAATTATCCCCTGTTACTTGTTTATACCATGCTTGATTTCCTTCTGCATCATATTTTATTACAAATCCATCGGAGTTACCAGAAATACTAGGTATTTCCCATGTTGTCTCTTCTTGGTTAAAGTCTACTTGGCTACTATATGTATAACCGCCTATCATATAGCCACCATCTGTAGTTTTAGTTACACTTGTTAATACTTCATCCAATGTTCCTCTTATAAATTTGCTACTATTAATTGTACTAGAGTTTATATCATATTCTATTATTATTCCGTCATAATTACCCTTTGTACTTACTGTTTGTGCTGTTCCTGTGTAATTACCTACAATTATAGCTTTTCCATTATCTAATCTAGCAACTGCGTTTGCATTAAAGTCTAGTTCGCTTCCTGCAGTTACACTACCATTTGAGTATAAATCTATTCTACCTGTAGTTGTATCTGTTAATCCTTGGCTTACTATTATAACATCTTGGCTATTATATCCATCCATATCTGAAATTTGTACATTTGCACTTATCGTTGTTTCATAATTTATGTTTCCATCTGTGTTAGTATACTCTATAACTTTTGGATTTTCGCCAGTTGTAACACCAGCAACGATATTTCCTTCCAAGTTTTGTGTTAATGCTGTTACATCATAATCTAATCCTTCTTGCGCAACTTCTTTAGCCCATTCATAACTTCCACTACTACTTAATTTTATTACTATACCTTTTAAGTCATTTGTAGTATTTGTTAAACCTGTACTTACTTCTCCTACTTGTAGGTTTGTACCTGTAAAGCTTCCTCCTACTACATAACCACCATCATTTGTTTGAATCACTTTATGTAATATAACTTCTCCTGATTCTGTATATACAGAATTTGCAATTTCCATATTACCTTCTTTATTATATTTTGCAATAAAGCCAGAATAATATGAGTCGTTTCCTTTTACATCTGCTATACCATCATTGTTTAAATCAGCCGCTTTTGTAAAGTACCCACTTGTTACAAATCCGTTATCTGTAGTTGATTCTACAGCTTCTACTTTATCCCACAAATCTCCTGCAACACTTGCATTAAATGATGTTCCCAATTCTGTTTCTTGTGCTTTACTTTCACCAATACCAAAATAATATGTTCTATCTGCTTCATTTTCTGCAAGTTCGTAGCCTTCTGGTGCTTCTATCTCTGTTGCTTTATATAACCCTGCTTTTAACCCATAAGAAATTTCACCATTTTCGTCTGTTTTTACTACTGGGATTTGTGTATTCATTCCTTCTACTTTTATATTTTTTACAAAGCCTGAATCTAATCCATAACTGTTAGAACTGTCTGTTCTGTATGTAAACGCAATTTTATATGTTCCTGCTTCTAATTCTTCTGTTACAGTTTCAAAACTTAAATCGTTATAGTCTGTAACCTCTTTATTTCCACCAATTTTAGTTGATGTTCCTCCTATTGTAGAATTATCTTTTGTATTTGTAATTGTATAATATACATAATCATAACTTGCATTTTCTGAAGATACTGCCCATTCAAAGCTAATATTTCCATCTTTCTCTAGTGTAAATTCTTTTGATGTCATTGTACTTGTTTTGCTTGTTAGTCCAGAGATTCCACTTTGATATGTTCCATCTTCTAATTTAGACCATGGATATGTTTCTTCATCTAATGGGAATGTAATACTACCTGCTCCAACGTTTTCTTCTAATGTACCTACAACATTTCCATTAATATCTTTTGCAAATCCTAATTCATTATAATTTTCATCTATTTCTTTTATAACAAATTTAGCATTTTGAATTGGAAGTTTTGTTGCCCCATCTATTTTTGTTATTTTAAATAATGGCTCATCTTCGAATTCTAAGTTTATAGTGTTATCTTGTACACTACTATTACGTAAGAAATTGTCTCCTAATACTTCTAATTCTAAAGCTCCTTCTGTATTTCTTTTTACCCTAAATTGTAGTTCTCTAGAATCTAGCGCATATCCTTCTGGTGGAGTAATTTCTTGAAGTGTATATACTCCTGTAATGTTCTTTCCTTCTACATATTCATAAAGGTTTGGAATTGTAAGAACTCCTGTATCATCTGTTGTATATGTTGCTCCTTTTTCGTCAATTCCTTCTCCTGTTATTTTGTATTGTGCACCTTTTAATGTTGTATCTTCTTCTTTTGCAAATTTCTTTACAGAAACTTGGTATGTAGGTATTTTCTCGTTTGTAAGTTCTGCTGTTACAGTATCTTGTGCGTCTAATCCTGTTACACCTGTTCCTGTTGTAACTTGTGAATTACTATTAAAGCTTCCACTTGTAACTACAAACTCTAATTTTCCAGAATTATTTACAACTTTAAATTTAACTGGTGTTTCGTTTACATAGTAATCTTTAGCCTCTGTTTCTGTTAATGTATATTCTACATCATGAGAAAGCCCTGTTAATGTTAAAGTTCCTTCTTTATTTGTTGCAACTGTAATACCATTTCCTAGTCCTTCTCCCTCTAGCTTATATTTTACTCCTGCTAAAAGACTTCCATCTGTATTATCTTTCTTTGTTAAAATTACTTTATATTTTGGTGTATTTTCTACTTTAAAGTTTAGTATTCCTCTAGAGTCTGTTGTTGCTTGTGTAATGCTATATTCTTTTAAAGAATCTTGACCTTCTAGAATTTGTAATACTAACTTATCATCTTGTACTGTTACTTTGAATTTAACTTCTGTTTCGTTCTTTTCGTATGAACCTGGTGTACGAATTTCTTTTAATATATATGTTTTATCAACAAATAAATTTTGAATTGTAAATGTTCCAGAATTATTTGTTGTTCCTAGTTTTGTTTCGTCCTCACCTTCTGCTGTTATACTAAATGTTGCTCCTTGTACAGGTACTGTAGTATCTTCTTTTACCTTTTGCATATTGAAATGATATTTTCTTTCTATTCTAAATCCTAGTTTTGTTGTTTCTGTTTGTGTTTTAAATTTTCCTTCTGCTGTATCTAGGCAGAAATATACTGCGTGTGCACTATATGAAACATCATTATAGCTTACTGTACTTGGTACTTTTATTTGATATGTAAATACTCTATTTTCTTTTACATTTAGTACATAATCGCCTAAATCAATTAGATATGTTTTTACTTTAGAAAAGTCTGGTGTAGTTGTCCAACCATTTTCGCCATCATTTAAGTCTGTTGTTGGATTTTCTTTTTCTGAATAATACACTGTAACTTTATCTTTCATATCTTCTGGTACTGTTATTCCACCATCTACCATTTGTGTAGTATAGTTTGAACCTAGGTCTGTTCCATTTATGGAGAAAGTATTTCCTTTAAATGGGATTTTTCCTAATATGCTAACTTCGCTTATTGTTCCAGAATAATTATTTGTTACACTTACATTTACTGTAGCTGTATCCGCTTCTGTTTTGTCTATTGTTGCAATTTGTGGTGCAACTGCTGTTTCGCCTGCTTCATTATAATTTGTAGCTTGTTGATTTGTTAAAAGTGAACTTGGTGCTACTATATTTAATGTATCTGTTGAGTAATTAACGTTTTCTGTTAAATTTTCGTCACCATCTACATCATATATATCTGCTGTTGTATTTTTATAATTATTGCAGAATTCGTTATATGCATATAGTTTTACACTTTTTGATTGTGTTACAGATCTTGGATCTGCTGTTAAATTTGTATTAATTGTAATTGTATAATTTGCTTCGTTTTCGTTTTCTGTTTCTATTTTAATAAATTTCTTTCCGTCTTTTTCTATTATTTCATATGCTAATAGTTTTACGCTAGAGTTAGAAATATTTACACTATTTATTTCTACATCTAATATTTCTTCTGGTAATTCTACTAAAAATCTACCATTTGTCCAACCTTTCATGTTGTAATAATCATTACGTGTAGTAATTTTTAAATCTATATCTTTTTCTGTATTTTGAGTTCCTATTGTATCTCTATTTACTGTAATGCTTGCAACTGATATTGGTTCTTCGTAACGAGCATTTGCAGTATCATCATTTATTTTTGTATATTCTGCGCTTCCTTCTGTTTTTACATTTCCCGTTAAATATGTATATACATATTCTAATTTATCAAATTCTTCTTTTGTAAATGTTGCTGTTAAAACATTATCATCTATCTCTTTAATATTATATACATAGAAACTAGCATTTTTATTTGCTTTACTTGTTTCTATTCTTATATGTTTTACTGGTTCTGCATACATATATGGTGATGAGCTACTATAATTATTCCAATCTTCTTTTGTAAATGTATGTATCTCTTCTCCTGTTTCATCATTTATAACTTTTATGTATCCATCTTCGCCTAATGTATTTTCTATATTTGAGAAATATATACCTGTATTTTTTGTATAATCAGACATATTAAAATATGTACTTTCTGTATTTAAAAATCTATCTGTATATGGTGTGCTATTTTCTTTCATTTGGATAGAGTCTACATTTATTTGATCACCTGTGTATGCATACCATCTTACTTCGTATAAATCTTCTGTTTCTTCTGCTGTTCCATTATATATTTTTAATGGTTCTTCTTTAGATATTATGTAGTTTCCATCATATCCTCTGTATTTTCCGATTGTTACATCAAATCTAGCTACACTTCCTTCTGGCTTTCTCCATAGGAATGTTATATTTCTTTCTGCTATGTTTGATTGTATTGGATTTTGAAATTCGTCATTTGGATTGTTAAATCCTTCATAATATGCTTTTACTGGAACTATTAAACTTAATGTATCTCCTGTTAAGCTTTCGTATAGTTCATATGGATATGTTACTTTAAAATTAAATGTATTATAGTCTGATACTGTTTTTGTAACTATTCCTGCTTCGTTTATAGAGGCTTCTCTTGTAATTGTGAAGTTTCCTGTTTCTTCGTCATATTCAAAATTTACATCACTAGAAGTTAATTCTACACTTGTTGGTTTATATCCATTTACTGTTGGTATTGTTCCTTCTAAAACTGCTTTTTTTAGTATTAAATCATCTGTTGTTTCTCTTGTTGTTACACTAAAGTTTAATGTTATATTTTCTTTATTTTCGTCTGTTATTTCTTCTATATTTTGCGTACCTGTGTAGTTAGAGATACTTGCTGTAACACTTCCATACCAGTCCACATTAAAATCTACTTTTTTACTTATTTGTGTTTCGGTTCCGTCATCTGCTATATGTTTACCAGTAAGTACTACACTGTTTACTTGGCTATATTTATTTGTATCATTTCCAAAATTTGAGGCATTTACTGTACCATATATTAATTTTTGTGTTCCGTTATTTATATCTTTTAATGCGATTTCTGTTGTATTATTTGATATATAGTTTTGTTTTATAACATTATCTTCTACTATTGCTGTAGATAGGTTCATATTAGATGTTTTTATAGTTATTTTTCCATCTACTAATTTACCATTTGTTAGTACATTTAGGTTCATGTATAGTGTATCTGTTTTATTTATATCCCTACACATTCCACGTACTTGTTCTGCATACCCATCTCCGTCTAAGTCACGCAAAAAGAACGCATCAAATTGAACATAGTCTGTATTTGGTACTTTTTCGTCACCTTCTTGTACTTGTTCATATTCCATGCTTTTTTGTATTTCTGGATCTGCTAATAATTTAGCTTTTTGGTTTTGTGTATTAACCAGCAGTGCAACTACTGTTATTATCGCTGTTACTACTGCTAATGCACTAATTGATAATGTTATCTTTTTCGTTCGTTTCCCTTTCATTTTTCTGCCTCCTAAAATTAAGGTTTTTGTGTGTTAGTTTTATGTTTCTGATTTTTTAAGCATTACTTAATATATAACATAGCATGGCATCCTGCTCCGCTTACGGTTGGACGATAATCTTCTTCACGATTACTTACTGAAAAAGCCCTTCCGTATACATAGCAATCTCCCCCTCTAATTGCTCTCATTTCAAGACCTCTTGTTTCCATTGTCCATTCTCTTGTGTTTCCTGCTAAATCATATATGTTGTTCGCTTTTGTGTATTCAGAATTTCCTGTTGGTATCTCTTTAGCATGATTTTTAGCTTTAGTTGTTTTGGTTCCATACTTATCTATATATTCAAATTCGGAATCATAATAATTCCCCCAACTTACTGAGTTGCTCATTTGAAGTTCTGTTTTATTTCCTGTTTCTATTAACCACATTAAGGTTCTATCCCATTGATTCCCCCATATTAAACCTGTTTCTATATTTGTATTATTACCTTTTAACGTTTTGCATTTGATGTAAACGTCATACCAATTTTGAACACCCGTCTCGGTATTTCCCTTTCTTACCACAGAAATTTCTTTTTTAAAATTTCCTGTTTCGTATCTTCCTATATAGAATCCACCATATTTTTCTACACTTGCTATCATATTATTAAACTCTTGCTCTAATTGATTTAAAAACTCATGAGTTGTTGTAGCTCCCAAACCTAAATTCTTTAACTCTGAATCCATATCATATCCTGTACTATCTGAATCACTAGCAACAATATCTGGTTCTCTAAATGATGTACGTTTACTATTTATTGACATTATTCCATCAAATTCTTCCCAATTCAGTGGATTTTGAATACTATATAGTTTTCCCCATTTCTTTCCATTTGCATCTGTTCCATAAAATTTACTTATATCTGGTACTGGCACCCACACATATTGGTTTCTACTCTTTTGAGCATCTGCTACATTACTGTCTGTTACTGCTTCTTCCCCTTCGTATATTACATACCCTGTATCTATTTCATTTTCTCCTGATGCACTACTTCCTACATATCCGTTTGGTACTGGTACTTTATCTCCACTTGCGTCTTCTTCTAAATGCATATGATCATTATTTTCCAAATTTACTGCATTTGCAGTTGATTTTGTAGCTTGTAACACTTCATTAGATTCTTTTTTAGAAAATGCAAAAATTAAACTTGTTAAAATTACTATAACTGCTAATATTCCGCAAATTATGCATACCATTTTTCTACTTATTTTCTTTCTTGTTTTCTCAGCCATTTTCATTTCTCCTTCAAGAATTTATATTATATATATTTATTTTATTTATATATATATAACCTGTAAATGGCTGTATTTTCTACATTACAACGACATTGTTAACCTTTATTACGGGTATACAAATTACGACTTATTTAATGTCTTTTTTACATTTTCTTATTTTTTATGTGTCAAACCATTTTATTAATCTAAAAATTTAAAATCATATATTTCTATAATTTCAACTTGCATATTTTCTCGTAGTTTTCCTCTTAAGAAAAATATTTCTAAATTTTTTTGATATATATAATCTGCTATGTTATCATACGCAAACACCTCTATTTCCGAATTGTTTAACAATTTTGCTTTAAATACTACTTTTGATTTTTCTTTGCAATTTATTACAAATTTAAAATTTATATCACTTATCCTTTTAATTAATAAAAAACATTCATTCATAATTATGCTGTTAAAATTCTTAGCATATTTATCAACCAATAAATAATTAAGACGTTTTCCTAATATCTTAGGAAAGGGCTTAAAATACATACTTTCGTCATACCTACCGGTATGTATTTTAATGATTCATATTTACCTAAAATAGGAAGGAATAAACCTCTTTAATATCTAATATTTCACTGGACTACTTCCTTAAAACTAGCCATCTGGATTGATATTAGAGTGCGGAACGACAACCATAATTGTTGTTACTATTAGTCGGATTGTTGTTGTTACGATTGTCTGCTGGATTGTTGTCGCCATTGTTGTTGTAATTGCCACCCCTATACACCCTGTTGTTGGTACTGTTGGCCTTTTGGTCTATCCCTAATTTATATAAAAAAGTTTTTCTTCCAAATTCCTTGTATTTGCATATTTCATATAACCTAAATGTCCACATATAAACCTACTTGCTTCTTTACTATTCATATTGCCCTTTTGTACTTCTTCTTTTAAATATCTAACTTTTTGTTTAATAGCTTTTTTACCTCTGTCGCGTAACTTTAAACGATATTCATTTATCTTGTATCCACAAAAATTTACTCCTTGATCACTTTTAAATATTTGGGTTTTGTCGTTTAATTCTAATTCCAATTTTATTTTTAAATAATTTTTAATTTTTTCTAAAAGTTCAATGGCTTCTTTCTTTGTTTTTACAAATAAAATCGAATCATCCATATATCTAAAATAGTATTTTACCTTAAGCTCGTGCTTTATATATTGGTCTATTTCATTTAAGTATATATTTGCAAATATTTGCGAGGTATAATTACCTATTGGAAGTCCTTTTTTACCTGAATTTGAATACACTATTTTTTCTAATAGTTTTACTAGTTTTTCTTCTTTTACTTTTCTTTTTAAAATATTCATTAAAATATCTTTATCTATATTCTGAAAATATTTTCGAATATCCATTTTTAAAATATAGTAATTTTGCCATATTCTTTTACAATGTTTCATTGTATTTTGTACGTCTATAGATGCTTTATGCATTCCTCTATTTTTTATACATGCATATGATGTATCTATAAATTGATTTACAAAGTATCTATTTAGAAAACTATCTACTATCCATCTATGTACAATTCTATCCATATATCGTGAAGCTTCTATTTTTCTTCTTTTGGGATACTGGATATAAAAAACTCTATATCCGCCATGTTTATAAGTTCCATTTTTTAGCTGTTCATATAACCATCTGATATATTCTTCTTGTTTTAGATTAAATAGAATTACTTCTTTTTTACAGTTTTTTCCTTTTCTAGAAAGTAAATGTGCTTTCATAAGATTGTCATAAGTTAAATATTTATCAAATTCATGCCTTATTGTTTTTGCCATAGTATTTTACTAAGCCTCCTATTATTTTTCCCATTTCGTATATTAGGCTCATGGCATATTCGAATTTTTTCTTATCTATCCATGCGTTTTTATGCATGATTCTTAACAAAATTCTTTGAACACTTAAATCTGCATCAATTTTATTGATAATTTTAAACCTATCTTTTATTTCTATTTTGTTTAAGTACATTATGCCTTCTAACATCTTATACATAGAATTCTTGTATTCTGTTCCTATACTAAATTTTTCTGTTCTTGGAATTTTTAATATTACTTCTAGCATATATTCAATATATCTTTCGGCTTTTGGAATTAATGTTAATTCATTTTCTTTTTTGTTTAGCTTTTCCAAGTTTTTTCACTCTTTCTAATATATCTTCTTCTTGTTCTTTTTTATTTTCGCAATCCACACATTTCAAGCAGTTTCTAGTTTCTTCGGTATTTTTACCTTTGTATCTATATATTTCTTCTAATTCATCTTTTTCGTTTTTTACATATAAAATAAATGAATAACCTAGTTTCTCTAACTTTTCTATATATTTCTCTACATTTTTTACTAAAAATCCTACTTTGCATAGTTCTTTTCGCATACAAGTTAGTTTTAAGCCTAATTCTTCATTTAAAATTATTGCATCTTTTCCTATTGCTACAAAAAATATTCCATTTTTTGCTATTATTATTGACCCTTCATTTTCTTTTTGTAATTTTTCTATTTCTTGGACGAATTTCATATTTTATTTTCCTCCACATAAACACAAATTATTAATTCTCTATTATTTAACGTTCTTTACTTGTTATAGTGCATCGCTACCAGGGTTCAGTATTACTTTATGTAAAGTGCGGAACGACAACCAAAATTGACGTTACTATCAGTCGGATAGTTGCCGTAACGATAGTCTGCTGGAACGTAGTCGCCATAGTTGTTGCAATAGCCACCCCTATACACCCTGTAGTGGGCACTGTCGGCCTCCATTGTCCAGTCATATACGTTTCCGGCTAAGTCATATATGTTATTTGCCTTTGTATATTCTGTATTTCCTGTTGGGATTTTTGTACTACTTCCCTCATTTTTCGTTGCTGTACTTCCACTACTATTTACATATTCAAATGTCGCATTATAATAGTTCCCCCAACTTGTTGAATCATCTGCTATTTGTTCTTTTGTTTTACTTCCTGTCTCTATTAACCACATCAATGTTCTATCCCATTGGTTTCCCCATATCATTCCTGTTTCTACATTTGTATTGGCTCCTTTTATGTTTTTACATCTTTTATACATGTTGTACCATGTTTGGCTACTTATATTTGTATTTCCTTTTTGTATTACTGGAGTGTCTTGGTTTATATTTCCTGTTTCATATCTTCCTATATAGAATCCTCCATACTTTTCTACACTTGCTACCATATTATTGAACTCTTTTTCTAACTGATTTAAAAATTCATGAGTTGTTTTGGCGCCTATTCCTAATGTTTTTAATCTTGAATCCATATCATAACCTGTACTACTATATTTTGCTACTACGTCTGGCTCTCTATAATTTGTTTTACTACTTATTGTCATTACCCCATTGCTTTCGCTCCAATTATATGGTTGTGTCCCCGTTATCTCATCATAACCACTACTCGTACTTGATGAAAATGTATATATTTTCCCCCATTTTTTTCCATTGGCATCTGTTCCATAGAATTTACTTATATCTGGTACTGGCACCCATACATATTGGTTTCTATTCTTTTGTGCATCTGCTACATTACTGTCTGTTACTGCTTCTTCTCCTTCGTATATTACATATCCTGTATCTATTTCATTTTCTCCTTCTACACTACTTCCTACATATCCGTTTGGTACTGGTACTTTATCTCCACTTGCATCTTCTTCTACATGCATATATTCATTATTTGCTAAATTTAATTCTGTTTTTTCTGCTTCTACTACTGTATTTTTTTGTTTCCCTGTAAATGCATATACTATCAATGTTGCTAGCAATATAACTATTAGTAATATTGATACCGGTATTACTACTTTTTTATTTATTTTTGCCTTGTTTTTACTTTTTTCTTGTTTTTGTGTAGTTTGCTTTGATGTACTTTTTAATGTTTTGCTTTCTTTTTTAGTCTTTTTCATCTATTTCGCTCCTTTCTTCTTTGTTTTATCTTCTTATGAAAAAATTTTTACACGCAAAAAAGGAAAACCATCAGACTTTTAGTCTTGGTTCTCCTTTTTATCCATCACTTTTAGAGTAGTAGCTATCCCTGCTCTTTTATTATTATTTAAAATACATGTGTGTGTGTGTGTGTGT
>OIZW01001538.1_pt1 | contig 13883 bp, 9 predicted proteins | sample 1588581 | NCBI WGS metagenome assembly OIZW01 (sample SAMN03283266) | human gut metagenome | biome: human-associated habitat; material: feces | host: Homo sapiens | place: USA | collected 2013 | reverse complement strand
AGAACTACACCGACCGAATCCCTTTGCGGGCGTTTGGCGTTGTAGAAAATCCGTCTTGGGCAGATTTCGAGGAGTTTTTGAAAGAAAGATGCCTGCCCGCCAGCCGAGCCGGTCTGAAAGGCATTCTTCGGGAGATGGACGTTTCTTTCTATGATCCGCTGCTGATTATTGAAAAGACCAATGGGCGCATGGCTGGGGACAACCAGTGGGTGCAGATGATCCGTAACATCGCTGCGTAAGGAGGGGTCTATGGAAATGATTGATTTAAGCAGGCTTGAGCCGCAGGAAACGCTGAACCATACATCCAAGGGAAATCAGTTAAAATGGAAATGTGACGGGTATTGGTACAAGGCTGACCACATGGGTTATGAGGGGCTGGCGGAAACGATTGTTTCTGCCATGCTGGCAAAGTCAACCATTAAGTACCCCTTTGTCGTTTATGAGTACTCGCAAATCAAATACAAAGACCGAGTTTACAGTGGCTGTAAAAGCGCTGATTTTCTCGCGGATGGCTATGATCTTATTCCGTTGGAAAAGCTGTATCGGAAATTTACCGGCGGGAGTCTTGCAGTAGATACAGCTCATCAAGGGGAAATCAAGAACCAGATAAAATTTCTGGTAAACTTTGTTGAACAAACAACCGGGCTGCAAGAGTTCGGGCGATATCTGACCTCAATGTTGGAGATTGATGCGTTCTTCCTAAACGAAGATCGCCACACCAATAATATTGCCGTTCAATACAACGCCGCAGACGACATCTATGCGCTATGCCCATTATTTGATAACGGCTTGTCTCTTTTGGCAGATACCAATATGGATTTTCCCATGGAAAGAAGCTTAGAGGATTGTCTAAAAACCGTTGAAGCCAAGCCTTTTTCGAGATGTTTTGACGAACAGTTAGATGCTGCTGAGGAATTATACGGCATACAGCTTCACTTCAACTTTAGCACAAACGATGTAAAGGTGCTCATCGACAGCTATCGAACCGCCTATAGCCAAGAAATTTGCGACCGCTGTGAAGCCCTTATCCGCCGCCAGATGCGCCATTATGGGTATCTTATTCAATAGACTTGGGCATAAGCTTCGGGGCAAGCCGCAGGACAAGATAAAGGACAAATCATACACAAGGCCCACAGGCTGGATATAAGATCTAGCCTGTGGGCTTTTCATCTTCCTTGCAATGATATCAAACCGTCTGACTTTTGAATTCTTCATATCTTGCCCCATAACAACCAATAAAAATACATCTTGACCTTTTTTATGCGTTTCAATTGCTTTTTAACTATAAATGCTCAACGCTGTGGCTTGATTTTCCGCAAATAAGTTTGAATTTCCGTCTTTTTTTATGATTTTTCAGGGAAAGTATGCTATAATATGTTAAATTGGTTGTTCTTTATCTTTGAATGATAGTATATTGCCGAAGGAGAATCGCTATGGCTGTCAGATACAATAAACTTTGGAAAATCTTAATCGACAAGAAGATGAGAAAAAAAGACTTGCAAGAAGCGGCACACATTACGCATTATCAGATGATGAAACTTGCAAGAGATGAAAATATAACTACCGAAATTATCGGTAACATTTGCAAGGCACTTAACTGTACGCCCGATGAAATCATGGAGTTTTATGACGCATAAGCTGAGTAGAGTATGCTTTATGTGACACAAACTTTGCCATAATTAGGATGGGTGTAGAAAAATGGAGCTTATAAACAATACTACAAAGACTCTAAAAGACGATTTGTCCGTGGAAATCAAGCAAGGCAGCAAACTATCCATTGCAGCGGCTTGTTTCTCTATCTATGCCTTTCAAGAGTTGAAGGAGCAGCTATCACAGATTGAGGAACTCCGCTTTATTTTTACATCTCCGACTTTCGTGACAGAAAAGGCCAAAAAAGAACGCCGTGAATTTTACATTCCGCGCTTAACCCGTGAACGAAATCTTTACGGTACTGAATTTGAAATTAAGCTCCGCAATGAATTGACCCAAAAAGCTATTGCACGAGAATGTGCAGAGTGGATCAGGCAGAAGGTCACTTTCAAATCAAATGTCAGTGACAAATCTATTCAGGGACAAATTGTAGTTGACGGCGTAGGCTATACCCCCATCAACAACTTTACTACGGTTGAACTCGGTTGCGAAAAAGGCAATGTAATCAGCACCACAATTGTAAAGGACGAGTCCCTTGCCCGCACTTTGCTTGCTGACTTCAATGAAATCTGGAACGACAGCAAGGTGCTTCAGGTCGTCACAGATGAGGTGATCGACAGCATCACGGCTGCCTATAATGAGAACTCGCCCGACTTTATCTACTTTGTGACTCTCTACAATATTTTCAGCGAGTTTTTGGAAGATGTGTCCGAGGATGTTTTGCCAAACGAGGCAACCGGCTTCAAGGAAAGCAAGATTTGGGGGATGCTCTACAACTTCCAAAAGGATGCCGCTCTCGCCATCATAAACAAACTCGAAAAATACAACGGCTGTATTCTTGCAGACAGCGTTGGTCTCGGCAAAACCTTTACAGCGCTTGCGGTTATAAAATACTACGAAAACCGTAACAAATCTGTTCTGGTGCTCTGCCCCAAGAAGCTGACGAATAACTGGAACACCTATAAGGACAACTATGTCAACAACCCGATTGCTGCCGATAGACTCCGCTACGATGTGCTTTACCACACTGACTTGAACCGCACCCACGGCAATTCAAACGGTCTGGACCTTAGCAGATTAAATTGGGGCAACTATGATCTTGTTGTGATTGATGAATCCCACAACTTCCGCAACGGCGGCAAGCTGATTGAAAACCCGGATGAAGAAACCAAGGACAATCGCTATGTAACCCTGATGAAAAAGGTCATCCGTGCAGGCGTGAAAACAAAGGTGCTGATGCTCTCCGCCACGCCGGTCAACAACCGCTTCAATGACCTGAAAAATCAGCTTGCCTTGGCTTACGAAGGACACACCGATTATATTGACGAAAAACTCAATACCAGCCGTTCGATTGACGAAATTTTCAGAAATGCGCAGCGGGCATTTAATACATGGAGCAAGTGGGAGCCTTGCGACCGCACAACCGAAAATCTGCTCAAGATGCTAGACTTCGACTTCTTTGAGCTACTGGACAGCGTCACGATTGCCCGTTCCCGCAAGCACATTCAGAAATACTATGACACAAGCGACATCGGCACATTCCCCACGCGCCTAAAGCCTATCTCGCTGCGTCCGCACCTGACGGATTTGAAGGATGCCATCAACTACAACGAGATTTTTGAGCAGCTGATGCTTCTGAATCTGACGATTTACACGCCCTCCCACTTTATTCTGCCGAGCAGAATGGAAAAATACGCGGAGCTTTACGGCGACAACACTGTCAATGTGGGCTTTACGCAGGCCAGCCGCGAGCAAGGCATCCGGCGATTGATGGCCATCAACCTGATGAAACGTATGGAAAGCTCTGTCTATTCGTTCAATTTAACGCTGGAACGAATCAAGGGACTTATCGACAGCACAATCGACACCATCAACCGTTTTAACCACCACACGGGCTCCACATTGAATTTGACGGACATTTCCAATGTGAATGAGTTTGACGGCGACGATCAGGATACTGATGATTTGTTCGCGTTTGGCAAAAAGGTCAAAATCGACCTTGCGGATATGGACTATGAGTCGTGGCGCAAGGAGCTGCAAAAAGACGCCGAAGTTCTGGAGTTGCTTACATATATGGTGCGCGACATCACGCCGGAGCACGACTTGAAGTTGCGCGAGCTTTTCCGCGTGATCAACAATAAAATCACTGCGCCTATCAATCCCGGAAACGAGAAAATTATCATTTTCACGGCGTTTTCTGATACGGCAGAATACCTGTACAATAATGTCGGTCCCTTTGTAAAAGAAAAATTTGGTCTGAATACCGCCATGATCACCGGCAATGTGGAGGGGCGCACTACCTGCCCGAGATTGCGGTCTGACTTAAACACGGTTCTGACCTGCTTCTCTCCTATATCCAAGGACAAAGAGCTGCTGATGCCCGGCGACAATACGAAAATCGACATTCTGATTGCCACCGACTGCATTTCCGAAGGTCAGAACTTGCAGGACTGCGACTATCTCGTCAACTACGACATTCACTGGAATCCGGTTCGTATCATTCAGCGTTTCGGGCGTATTGACCGTATCGGAAGCCGCAACAAGGTCATTCAGCTTGTGAATTTCTGGCCTGATGTGACCCTTGACGATTATATCAACCTGAAAGCCAGAGTTGAAACCCGTATGAAAATCGTGGATATGACCGCCACGGGTGACGATAACCTGCTCAGCAATGACGAAAAGACCGACCTTGAATACCGAAAAGCACAGCTGAAGCGCCTGCAGGACGAGGTTGTCGATATTGAGGATATGACCACCGGCATTTCCATTATGGATTTAGGGCTCAACGAGTTCCGTCTGGACTTGCTGGAATATGTCAAGAACCATCCAGATATTGAAAAAACGCCTTTCGGTCTGCACTCGGTTGTACCTGCCGGTGAGGACGCGCCTGCCGGTGTCATTTTCGTTTTGAAGAATCGCTCCAACAGCGTAAACATCGACAACCAGAACCGGCTGCATCCCTTCTATATGGTTTATATCGGGGATGATGGCGAGGTTGTCTGTAACCATCTTTCCCCGAAGCAGATGCTGGATAGAATGCGTTTTCTCTGCAAAGGGCAGACAGAGCCAATCCCCGCAGCCTATAAGCCGTTTAACAAAGAAACCCGCGACGGCAAAAATATGTCCCGCCTTTCCAAACTGCTTGGCGACGCCATTGCCTCAATCATCGAGGTAAAGGACGAGAGCGATATTGACAGCTTCTTGGGCGGCGGGCAGATCAGCTTCCTGACAAACGAAATCAAAGGACTTGACGACTTTGAACTGATTTGCTTCTTAGTCGTGCGGTGAGGTGATACCATGCTCGGACTTCCAAAGTCAACTGAAATGAATAAGCAGCTGCCTAAAAAGGCGATTTATGCCAAATTTCAGATGAATACAGCGGTCAAAGACAAAATCGATGCCGATATATCGAGAATTACCATAGTCAACGAAATTTCTCCGGGCCGAATCAACATTCCTGCCGGAGAGGAGGTCGGCAGCTTCTTTGTCCTGCTTGTGGCGCTGAAGAAAAAAGACTTTGACGAGAAAACGATTGCCGCTTTATCGAAGCTGATTCCGCAGAATATTCTATTTGTGCTGGAATTTGAAGGGCAAAGTAAGCTGGCTGTCTACCGCACCAAACTGATGCAGACGGACTGGAAGCCCACCGAAAGCTGCACCCTAGAGCTGCGGGGGTTGACCCTTGATAAAGTTTGGGAAAACATCGTAGTGGACATCGGTGAGGTGAGCATTGCAGACGGCAACACTCTGGATGAGCAGATTGCCGCCGATGATCGCCGACAGAAGATTGAAAAAGAAATCGCCAAGCTGGAAAAACAGGCACGGGCGGAGAAGCAGCCAAAAAAGAAGTTTGAGCTGGTGCAGCGAGTAAGAGCATTACAAAAACAACTTGATGTGTTATAAAGGAGACTTTACAATGAATAACTTTCAAAGACTTTCTCTTGAATATGATGGCATATATGGAACGCTAAACCGATACACAAGTGATGCTAATTTGATGAATTATTTATCCAAACTGAAAGAAGGCATTGCAGATGCAGACTACGATACGATAATCTATACGCTTTCCGGCATTGATAAATGGTATGATGAAAACATCGCCGACATCTCATCGAATGAATTTGTCTTTAACCTTGTATCGCATCAGAAAAATATGCGGTTAATTAAGGAGATTTTGTCCAGCTTGAAGGCAGAAGAGTGTGTTCCAACCACGCATGCAGGCATTGACGCCCCCAAAACAGATCCAGTTATTTTTATTAGTCATAAATCCGATGATAGAAAATATGGAGATGCACTTGAGAGGTTTATAACGGGATTAGGCGTAAAAGATAATCAGTTAGTTTATACATCTCACCCACTTCACAAAATCCCACTGGATGCGTCCATCTATGAATATCTGCGTTCACATTTTAACAGTACGCTTTTTATGATAATTCTTTGGTCAGACAAGTATTTGGAGAGTCCTGCGTGCCTAAACGAAATGGGAGCAGCTTGGGTTACACAGACCGACTATACTAACATATATGTGCCTTCCTTTTCTTTTGGAAATCCAAAGTATCACGAATGCGCAGTTGATACGAAGAAAATGGGGGCTGTGCTGAACGGCGATGAGCATTGTAAAGCGAGTATGATAGAGCTTAAAAACAAGATTGAGGAACTTTTTAATCTGAAAAACGATGAAGCCAAAGTGACATTTTTGCTGGATAAGTTCATTGATGAAATCAAGGAGGACAAGCCTAATGGATAAACTGAGAATGCAGACAGCGAACAAGGCTGATGAGAATTTCAAGAAGTTGGCGGCGATGTTTCCCAATGCCGTGACGGAAACGGTCAATGAAAATGGCGAAGTCGTTCGTGCGATTGATAAGGATGTGCTGATGCAGGAGATTTCCTGTAAGGTCGTGGACGGTAACGAGGAACGCTATCAGTTCACTTGGCCGGACAAGAAAAAGTCCGTTCTGCTTGCCAATGCACCCATCAACAAGACGCTGCGTCCTGTTCGTGAAGATGAAACAGTTCCCACCGGGGCAGACAGTGAGGGAAAACCTTATTGTAGCACCGGCAGCGTGGACTTTGACACTACCGAAAACCTCTATATTGAGGGTGACAACCTTGAAGTGCTGAAGCTGTTGCAGGAAACCTATCTTGGTAAAATCAAGATGATTTACATTGATCCTCCGTACAATACGGGGAATGACTTCGTCTATAATGATGAATTTGGAATTAGGAGTGAGGAATGGAACGGCATCAGCGGAAATTATGACGCTGATGGAAACCAGATTGTCGGAGCATTAGAAAGAAATACCGAAGCAAACGGGCGTTTCCATACCGATTGGCTAAATATGCTTTATCCGCGCCTAAAACTTGCAAAAGACTTGCTGCGCGATGACGGTGTTATATTTATTAGCATTGATGATAATGAAGTTGAAAATCTTAAGAAGGTTTGTGGAGAGGTTTTTGGAGAAGGAAATTTTGTGGCAATAATTAACTGGAAAGGACGCGGTGGAAGACAGGATAGCAAGTATTATGCAGCTGTTCATGAGTATATCCTTTGCTATGCAAAGCAAAGGGAATACTTTGTGGCTGGAGAAGAAATAAAAAGTGGCGATGTGTATCCTAAATATGATAAAGAGAAAGGACGATATTACAAAACACAGTTACTTAGAAAGTGGGGGTCAAATAGTCGCAGAGAAGATAGGCCTAACCTTTTCTACCCCATAACTGCACCTGACGGAACAGAAGTCTATCCCGTAGTGGCTGTTCGGGATAGCCAGCGCCCGTCAATTTGTGAAAAAATTGACGGGTGCTGGCGCCATGGCGCCAGCACCATGGAAAAGAACATAAAAAATGGTTTGGTTGAATTTGTTAAACAAGACGATGGAACATGGATTCCATATGAAAAGATATTTGCACCGCTGGAGGGGGAAGAAAAGACAAAGAAATATACTACATGGATTGACGAAACAAATGATGGTGCCAAAGGAATAAAAGATCTATTTGGCAGTACAGTTTTTGACTATCCCAAAAGTCCGAATTTGCTTGTACGCTTTTTGAAAATGGCGGGCGTTGAAAGCGGTGACATCATCCTTGATTTCTTCTCTGGCTCTGCTACAACTGCCCACGCAGTTATGCAACTCAATGCTGAAGATGGCGGACATCGCAAGTTTATTATGGTGCAGCTTCCCGAAAAATGCGACGAAAAGTCCGAAGCCTACAAAGCCGGCTACAAAACCATCTGTGAAATCGGTAAAGAGCGTATCCGCCGCGCCGGCAAAAAAATCAGAGAGGAAAACGCTGATAATTCCTCACTCCTAACTCCTAATTCCAAACTTGACACCGGTTTCCGTGTTCTGAAGTGCGACACCTCCAACATGAAGGATGTCTACTATAACCCTGCGGAGTATGAGGTCAATATGTTCTCCCGCCTTGAGGATAACATCAAAGAGGACAGAACGCCGGAGGATCTGCTGTTCCAAGTAATGCTCGATTTGGGTGTGCTGCTCTCCAGCAAAATTGAGGAAACCACCATTGCCGGCAAGAAGGTGTTCAATGTGGAGGACAACTACCTGATTGCCTGTTTCGACAGCGATGTTTCGGAGGAAACCATCAAAGCCATCGCCAAACAGAAGCCTTACTACTTTGTCATGCGCGACAGCTCCATGGCAAGCGACAGCGTAGCCACCAATTTCGACCAGATTTTCGCCACCTACAGCCCCGACACCGTCAGGAAGGTACTGTGATATGACGGACAAGAAAAAGAACCTTCCCATTCATAGCTCTGCCGCCGAGTATCTGACCTTTGTGGCCTCCACCGGCGAGAGCGATGCCAGCTATGAAATGCGGTATGAGGACGAGAATATCTGGTTGACGCAGAAGATGATGGCAGCATTGTATGATGTGGGACTTCCCACCATCAATGAGCATATCAAAAAGATTTATTCTGACGGAGAGCTGACAGAGGAGGCAACTATTCGGAAATTCCGAATAGTTCAAACGGAGGGCGCACGGCAGGTCAACCGTGAAGTGACGCATTACAACTTACAGCTTATTATTGCCGTGGGCTTCAAGGTGAACAATCAGCGTGCTGTGCAGTTCCGCAAATGGGCGGGACAGATTGTCAAAGACCACACCATTCAGGGCTGGACAATGGATGTGGAGCGGCTGAAAAAAGGCCATATGTTCACAGATGAATATTTTGAGCGACAGCTGCAGCAGATTCGGGAAATCCGTCTGTCAGAGCGCAAGTTCTACCAAAAGGTTACGGATTTGTATGCCACTGCATTCGACTACGACAAAAATGCAAAAACAACACGGCAGTTCTTCCAGACTGTGCAAAACAAGATGCACTTTGCCGTGCATCGCCACACGGCAGCTGAACTGATTTACGAGCGTGCCGATGCCGCCAAAGAACACATGGGGCTGACCACTTGGGAGAATGCCCCGGACGGAAAAATTCTGAAAGCCGACGTAACCGTTGCTAAAAACTACCTGAGCCAAGAGGAAATGGACTATTTGGAGCGCATCGTATCGCTGTATCTGGACTATGCCGAATTGCAGGCGCGGCGCAAAATCCCCATGAGCATGGAGGATTGGTCAAGGCGTCTGGACGGTTTTCTGGAATTTAACGGCGAAAAGCTGCTGACCGGCCCCGGTAAAATCAGCGCCGAGCAGGCAAAGCTCCACGCAGAAACCGAGTATGAAAAATACCGGCTGGTACAAGACCGCCTGTACCAGAGCGATTTTGACCGCTTTCTTATGCTGGAGCAGGAGGTGAACCACAAGGATGAAGTTTAATTTTAAGATACAGCAATACCAGACCGATGCAGTGGACGCCGTGGTCAATGTCTTTGCGGGGCAGCCGTACAGCAGCGGCGTGTCATATATCCGCGACACCGGAACCTTGAACCAAAAACCGCAGCAGCTGAGCTTTTTGGCGCTTGCCGATAACCCGGAACAAATGGAACTGGAAGATTTGCTGCGCGATTCCGGTTATAAAAACGAGGCTGTGGCGCTTTCTGATAATCAGCTTTTGCAAAACATCCACACCCTGCAAAGCCAGAACAACATCAAGCTCTCCCCAGAGTTAGTAAACGACATGGGGCGTTGCAGCTTGGACATTGAGATGGAAACCGGCACCGGTAAAACCTATGTCTACATCAAAACGATGTTCGAGTTGAACAAGAAATACGGCTGGAGCAAGTTTATTGTGGTCGTTCCCTCGATTGCAATCCGTGAGGGCGTGAAAAAGTCCTTTGAGATCACCACCGACCATTTTATGGAGTATTACGGAAAGAAAGCACGGTTCTTCGTTTATAACAGTTCCAACCTGAACCAACTCGACAACTTTTCTTCCAACTCCGGCATCAATGTGATGATCATCAACACACAGGCGTTTGCATCCTCTCTGAAAGAGGACGGACGCAGCAAAGAAGCGCGCATCATTTACTCGAAGCGCGATGAGTTCGGCTCTCGCCGCCCGATTGATGTTATCAAAGCAAACCGCCCTATCATCATCTTGGACGAGCCGCAGAAAATGGGCGGCGATGTAACGCAAAAGGCGTTGAAAAATTTCAACCCGTTGTTCGCGCTCAACTATTCTGCCACCCACGCAAAGCATCACAATCTGGTGTATGTGCTGGATGCGTTGGATGCCTTCAACAAACGGCTGGTCAAGAAAATTGAGGTCAAGGGCTTCGAGGTCAAGAACTTCCGCGGAACGGACAGCTATTTATATTTGGAGCAAATCGTACTTTCCAGCAAAAAGCCGCCGATGGCAAAAATCGAGCTGGAAATTGCCTACAACAAGTCCATCAATCGTGAAACCCGTATTCTTGGCGTCGGCGATGACCTCTACTATGTTTCGCAGGAAATGGAGCAGTACAAGGGCTATACCATTTCCGAAATTGACCCGCTGCGTGGCACTGTGACCTTTACCAACGGCGAGGTTATTAAGGCCGGCGATGTGGTGGGCGATGTGTCCGAAAAAGATATGCGCCGCATTCAGATTCGTGAAACGATTCTGTCGCATTTTGAAAAAGAAGAAAAGCTGTACAACATGGGCATCAAGTGCCTGTCCCTGTTCTTTATTGACGAGGTCGCCAAATATCGCCAGTATGATGCTGACGGCAACGAGGTTCTGGGCGAGTATGGTCAGATGTTTGAGCAGGAGTACATCAATGTTCTGAATGAGTATACAACCCTGCTCAATACGCCGTACCAGAAGTATTTGAAGTCTACCTGCAGCGATGTCAGCCGTGTGCACAAGGGATATTTCAGCATTGATAAGAAAACCGGGCGCAGCATTGACAGTAAGGCAAACAAAGAGGGCTTTGATGAAAAAGACGTTTCGGCATATGACCTGATTCTTAAAAATAAGGAACGACTACTGTCCTTTGAGGAGCCCACGCGGTTCATCTTCTCCCACTCTGCCCTGCGCGAGGGCTGGGACAACCCGAATGTGTTCCAAATCTGCACTTTGAAGCATTCTGACAGCAATACCGCAAAGCGGCAGGAAGTCGGTCGCGGTCTGCGGCTTTGCGTCAACCAAAACGGAAATCGCATGGATGTGCAGAGCTGCGGGGACAGTGTGCATGAAATCAACACCCTGACCGTTATTGCCAGCGAGAGCTACAAGACCTTCGTTGCGGACCTGCAATCGGATATTAAAACGGTCCTTTACGATCGCCCCACGGTTGCTACGAGCGAGTACTTCAAGGGCAAGTATGTCAAGGTAAACGATGTGCCTACGCTGATCGACAACGAGAAGGCTGATGCTATCGAGTTCTATCTGATTCAGAACGGCTATGTGGATATGAAGCGCAGGGTAACGGACAAGTATCGCCGGGATGTCGCAATAAATCAGGTCGCGGAGCTGCCCGATGAGCTGAAACCTATGTCCGAAGGGATTCATACACTTGTTCAGGCAGTTTACGATGACAGCGTTCTTAAGGATATGTTCACCGATGGTCACGAATCGAAGGTGAAGGAAAATCCGCTGAATGAGAATTTTGCCAAGAAAGAGTTTCAGGCTTTGTGGCGTGAAATTAACCACAAGTATGCCTACACGGTGGAGTTCGACAGCGCCGAGCTGATTCGCAAGGCCATTGCCCACATTGATGAAAAGCTGTTTGTTTCGGAACTGCAGTACACGACTACCATTGGACGCCAAAAGGCGAACATGAATGAGTACGAAATTGACCGCGGCGATTCTTTTACGGGCGAAAAGACCCGGACACAAACCCTCAAGCACGCGGAAACAAGCCAGATCAAGTATGATCTGATTGGCAAAATTGCCGATGGCGCAAAGCTCACACGCAAATCGGCATCTGCCATCCTGCAAGGTATCCGTGCCGACAAGCTCTATATGTTCAAGAACAACCCGGAAGAGTTTATTTCTAAAGTGATCCGGCTGATCAATGAGCAGAAGGCCACTATGATTGTGGAGCATATCTCCTACAATACCATTGAGGGAGAATACGACAGCTCTATCTTTACGGCAGAAAAGGCTACCCAAAGCTTTGATAAGGCGTTTCTTGCCAAGAAGGCAATTCAAGACTATGTGTTTACTGATGGCTCGGCCGAAAAAAGTATTGAGCGTAAGTTTGCCGAAGATTTGGATGCTGCGGAGGAAGTTTGTGTCTACGCTAAGCTGCCCCGAACCTTCCAGATTCCCACGCCGGTAGGCAACTATTCGCCGGACTGGGCAATCGCATTCTACGAAGGCACCGTCAAGCACATTTTCTTTGTGGCAGAAACCAAAGGCACGATGGAGACCCTTGAATTGCGCCCCATTGAACAAGCAAAAATCTCCTGCGCCAAGAAATTGTTCAACGAGATGTCTACCAGCCATGTTGTATACCATGATGTGGACAGCTACCAAAGCCTGCTGAACATAATGAATTCAATATGATGCGATAAGCCTCTTACCACTATGTAAACTAAGAGACCTAGCTGGTCTTTTGTTTGTATAGTTACAATTCCGCAAGTGTTCCCATCAATGCGGGCAACTCCACAGTTACGGCTTCTATTGCTGATAGTCCTCATGTTCTAGATAGTTACAGACCCTCCCAAAGACGGTCACCCTTGACAAAGAGTTTAATCAGCAGGAAAAGCCATCTGAAAAAAGTAGTGCATATGGGATATATAGGAACAGCGTCCCCCTAAATTCACTGGGGACGCTGTTTTTATCGCTTCATAATCGACTGGTGACAATTTGTCACCAGTTGATGTATGACTGCTAAGCGTAAATAAAATGTTGGATGTTCTGTTGGAACAGCAGACATATTATAAAACGGAAAATGAATAACAGCCGCAAATAGGATCCTCACACAAAATCATCTAAAACCAAGGAAAGCACACGCGATACTAATCCATCTGATTTTTTCAGCGGATTTGGTCGTGTGTGCTTTTCTTGTTATAAATTTATGGATAACTATAGTAAAGTGGTGTTACGCTTTATTTGGCTTTTCTCCATTGTCTTTTCGGCTCACGTTTTCCAGCCATATCGGAGGAAGCGGGCCATTGGAGCAACCATTCGAGATACTCGGATTTTGTGATAGTGCCGGAGGCAAGTTCCTGCTTTCGGGTAAGCCACTCCTTCATGAGGTCATTAAAGAGTGGTACATTCACCCACAGTACGGTTGCGGGTGCGATTGAGTCGCCCCATGTGGTGCAGGCGTTGCCACGCAGTTCGATTGTTTTACTTTCTATCGGCGCAATCGAAGCATCAAGCGTGGTTTCAGCCAGTTTGAAAGATCTTCTATGTTCAAAATCATACCACATAATTGTCCGCAGAATATCCGGAAGAAACTTGTCGCTTACGAAAAATGTTTCTTCCTTGACATCCAAAACTTTTGCGATTTCTTTTAGTAGAGATGGCTTGGGAATACGGTATCCTATTTCATATTGTGCGATTCGATTTGCGCCGCCGTCCCCAAGATTGAGAAGGTCACCCAGTTGTTTTTGTGTCAGACCTCTATGAAGTCGTACTAGTTTTATTTTTTGACCTACTTCCATGAAAAAAGCCCTCCAATAAGTTTTCTCTATTGTAGCACACCATAACATGAAAGCGCAAGTAAAAAATGAAAAATGAATTTTTTGTGACTTCTATTGACATTCGCTCGTGAGCGAAGTATCTTATATGTATACTTCGCTTGCAAGCGAAGGCAAAGTGCTAGTGCAAGGATGGTGATCGAATGGATTGTAAAGAAATCAGAGAAATGTACAAGCTCATG
>OIZW01001520.1_pt1 | contig 14036 bp, 13 predicted proteins | sample 1588581 | NCBI WGS metagenome assembly OIZW01 (sample SAMN03283266) | human gut metagenome | biome: human-associated habitat; material: feces | host: Homo sapiens | place: USA | collected 2013 | reverse complement strand
TTATCAGGTATAATAGTATAATATATATTACTATTATTATTCAAATATGTATCTTTTATATAATTAATCTTATTAGTTAAATTATTAATAGAATTACTATTTAAAGGAAATATTTCTTCAATAATATAATCATCATACAAATATAAATTATTATATTCACCTTTAGTAGATAATTCTATATCTATTTTAATTTTTCTAAAAGCATCTCTTTCTACAAATTGATCTGTAACATAGGAATCAAACTTCTTAAAATAAGTACCATCAAACAAACTTTTAGTAGTTAATTCTGGCATAGTAGCAAGTTTTCTTCTTTCTGCTACTGAAATATCAGTATCTTTTTTTATAATATTAATCAAAAACAAAGCAATTATAGTAAAAAGAAATATTATAGTTACAACTATATCTTTAATTTTATCGTTCATGTATAACCTCCTTAAAATCTAAAATATAAAAATGGATTATATGAATTATCTATCAAATAAGAAGTAACAACTACTAATATGACTACTATTAAGATTGGTTCTAAAATATTAATTATGTTATTTACATATTTATTTTTTCTTAATTTATCTATTAATATTTTAATAAATGGTGTAGAACCAAGTAAAGCAATAATTAATACTGGTAAATAACTCTTTAAATAATGAAGTGTATAGTCATTAACAAAAGCTTCTCCATTCATACCAAATAACCCTTTAATATTAGTCGAAGCCACCGACATATTATCAGAATTAAATATAATAAATAATATCATAACAATAAATAATACATATATTCTTCTTATAAAAGAAGGTAATTTTTCCATAAACTTATTAAGCCATATTTTTTCTATTATAAGAATAATTCCAAACAATAATCCCCATATTAAAAAAGTCCAATTAGCACCATGCCATATTCCGGTTAATAACCATACTATTAAAATATTTCTTATTTGTTTATATTTACCTTCTCTATTACCACCAAGGGGAATATAAACATAATCCTTAAACCATGTACTAAGAGAAATATGCCATCTACGCCAAAACTCAGTTATACTTTTTGATATATATGGGTAATTAAAGTTTTCAGGAAAATGAAATCCAAATATTCTTCCAAGACCAATAGCCATATCACTATAAGCAGAAAAATCAAAATACAACTGAAGCATATAACTTATAGCAAATATCCAAAAGAAAACTATTGTTTTTTCATCTGCAAGAAAAGTTTTACTGCAAAGTTCTCCTAAAGCATTTGCTATCAATACTTTTTTGGCAAGCCCAATAGTGAACCTTCTTATCCCATATGCGAAATTATTAAAACTATGTACTCTATCATCTAATTCTTTTTCTACTGTCTGATATCTAACAATAGGCCCTGCGACTAACTGTGGAAATAAGGATACATAAGTAGCTAACTTTATAATATTTTTTTGAACATTAACTTTACCATTATATACATCAATAATATAACTTATAATTTGAAATGTATAAAATGATATTCCTATTGGTAATGCAATATTTAATAATTTAATATTAGCATTAGATATATCATTAATAGTTTGTATAATAAAATCAGTATATTTAAATATTATTAATAAAAATACATGTATAAATAAAGTTGTTATTAATATATTTTTACTTTGATTTTTATATTTATCTATTAAAATGGCTCCTATATAAGCAATAATAATTTCTGCAATCATTAAAAAAACATACTTAGGTTCTCCATAAAAATAAAACAATAAAGAAGCAATTAATAAAATAATATTTTTATATTTTTTAGGTGTTATAAAATATATAATTATTAACGCTGGTAAAAAATAATATAAAAAACTAATACTAGTGAATAACATTTTATCCTCCTCTTAAAAAGGCACCTTTAAAGGTGCTTCTTTACTCTACTATTGTCATTTCTGGTGGAAGTTCTATACTTCCCTCATCATTTGTTTTTTCTAATTCTTTTCCAATATCATTATTTACATATTTCTTAAAATCATCATATACTGCTTTAGCTATATCTTTATCGGTCATTACAGAGAATATTACATTACCACTATTAGTAATATATAATTGTTCTGCGGAAACACAAATCCAACGTCCCATATCAATATTATCTAGCATCTCTTGCTTAATTTTTTCTACATTGGCAGTATCTTTAACCTTAACAACAGCCACTGAATAAGCTTGTGATGTTATCAATGGTACTGATACAACAATTGATTCAATATCATCATTTGATGTTAATCCTGTATAACTAGTAACTTCATCAATATTTTTTACATTTATTTTCATAGTTTCAAGTTCCGGTAAAACATTTTTATTATCTTTATTTATTGAATTAATCATTTTGATAATATCTTTAGTTGTCTCAAGACTACCTGTATTTTCCTTTCCTGATACTAATATAATTATACCAAATGAGATAACCGCTAGTAATATTAAAGCTATTACTAAAATATTTTGTTTTTTCTTCATTTCTTCCTCCTATTTATATCTTGATTATACCATACTAAAATTATTAAGTAAATGTATTTTTACTCATTAATTTCGATTTAATTTTTAAAAGGCTTTATGTTTCCTTATTCATTAGTAGAATATATAATTACGATATTTTATTTTTGTTTTTGTCATAATATGACAATATTTGACAAAGTAAGATACAACATTAATTTGACTTTACATTTGATGTGTAAATCAAAACTAGAATATATGTATGTGAACCCCATTTTAGAGACATCATGATATCAGGAATGGTGTTTTTTATATTTTCAAAAAGATAGTTTGAAATTACTCTTCTTTCTGTAATTTATTTAAAACCCCTTCTCTTAGTTTTGATACTTCCACATTGATACACTTTCTCTATTGCAATTATAACATAGGCATTTAAATTTTTGATATATTAATTGTAAAAATGTGGTAATTACTTAATTTAAAATTGTTCATTATGAAGACCTTAGGCTTCATAATGCCCCGAAAGACTATAGGCTTAAGGGGAAATATAAAGAAAAAGAAAATATATTGTTATATACTTTCTATATGGACATTATCCTACGATTAATATTTGACCTATATTTAATAGATTTGAACTAAGATTATTTAATTCTTTTAGTCTATTTACTGTGGTATTATACTTCTTAGCTATAGAATATAGAGAATCACCTGATTTAACTGTATAAGTTGTTTCACTTGAAGTACCTAGTGGTATTCTTAGTACCTGACCTATTTGGAGAGTATTGGTAGTAAGATTATTGGCTCTTTTGATAGCATCTACGGTTACATTATACTGACCTGCTATTTTGTATAAGGAGTCACCTGATTTAACGGTATAATCTACTGTATTTGATGATGGTGTTTCGGATGATGTGGTTGGTAGTTTTAAGACCTGACCTACGGATAAGATGTTTGAAGTAAGATTATTTAATCTTTTTATTTCATCTACTGTGGTATTATATTTTTGTGCTATTTTATATAGAGAATCGCCACTTTTTACTGTGTAAGTATTTTCTGGAGTAAGAGGACTTGGTAGTTTTAGTGCCTGGCCTATTATAAGGTTATTTGATGTTAGATTATTTAATCTTTTTATTTCATCAACAGTAGTGTTATTATTTTGGGCTATCTTGTATAGTGAGTCACCACTTTTTACAGTATAGATATTAGTTTCTCCTTCATATACTTCTTTTGATGGTATTCTTAAGACATCTCCTATCTGGAGAGTATTTGAGGTAAGGTTGTTTTCTTTTTTTAATTCTGAAACAGTGGTACCTAGTTTATTGGCAATGCTATATAATGAGTCACCATTTTGTACTATGTAGGTATTTGTTATTAATCCTTCAGGTGGTGTGTATGGTACTCCTATATAGTTTGCTACTGCTGAAATGACGGCTTCTGCTAGTTCTTTGTAGTTTTCTTTTAAAAAGCCTACATCCTTGGTATTGTCAATAAAACCATACTCAACAATTAGTGGCTCTAGATTCCCAGTATTTCGATGTATGAAATAGTAGTCTTTTGAGGTATCACTAGGTAATCTTCTTTGATAGTATTTTCTTGTTTCTTGTCCTGTAGTTCCGATATTGTTTAGAATGTTTTTGGCTAGGGTATCTTTGTTTCTTAAGGCATATATGACTTCGGCTCCTTCGCCGCCCCCTGAATTAACATGGTTCGATATTAGTATAACATCAGATGAGTTACCAAACTTATTTAAAATAGTATTTACTCTATCACTTGGAGATAATGTGGTATCTGAGTCTCTAGTTATAGCTACTGGTATTCCTAACTCTTTAAATCTATCATACATGTATTTGGATATTAATAGATTATAGTCTTTTTCTAGTAAATTATTGCCTGTAGCGCCAGAATCCGTACCACCGTGACCTGGGTCAATTATTACTTTACGGACCGCTCTATCTTCATTATTATTCATAGTTATCACCTTCAAAGTAGTATATGTAAATAATGTTAATTTGGTTAACTTGACTAGAATAAAAAGATACTATTTTTTAGTACCTTTAATTTTTATTTAATGTATTATTTATTATTTTTCTTATTTCAATAATTCTTTTTTTCATAAAGTCTGGATTATCTTTAAACCATTTTATGTTAAGTGGAGATGGATGTGGCAAAACTATTGCTGGTTTATTAAATAATATATTATTTTTAAATATTAGGTCATTATAATTTTCATTTGGAAAAAATGTTTTAGCGGCTTTGGCTCCAATTATTATATATAATTTATTATCTATATATTCTAATTCTTTCTTTATCCATTTTTCGTAGCATATTTTAGGCGGTGCTTTATCACATCCATTTTTATCTTTTCCTGGGTAGCAATGCGCTAAGGCTGTAATAAAGAAGTTATCTGGATTATAGAATTCTTCATCGGTTATTTGATACCATTCGTATTTTAATTTTTTACCACTTTGATCAGTAAATGGCTTTAGTGTGGTATCTACCGTTTTAGATGGTGCTTGACTTATTTGAACTATTTTTGAAGTAGCGGAGCCTATGACTACTGGATGTGGTTTGAAGCCAAACTTATCTTCACAAATATTACATTTTCTTATTTCTTTTATTAAATTATTGAAGTCTTTTTCCATATATTTCTCTTTTAATTAAAACATATCATAATATGTGCCATTATCAAAGGCTTCTAAGGTATGAAAAAAAGACTTAGTACATCATTGTGATGTGGGTAAGTCTTTTTGATATTTCGTAAATAGCTGCTCTCTTCAGGGGGCGAACAACAATGGGTAAATTACACCTATCAAATCCCTTTAAAATCAACGCTTTCAAGACACATAGTTTAAAAATATTTAATCTTGCACAGCAAAATTTAACTAAATTGTTGTGCAGAAACTGTGCAGACAATATAAAAAGCATATATATGATACGTAGCTATATATGCTCTTTTTTTAATGATCAAATTTTAACGATATCAAGTTATCAACATTAATATGTATATATTCTTGAATAAATAAGTCAACTGATTCTAATAAGTGATTTTTTCTTTCTATACCGGTTAAATCTAAACCATTAATTTTTTCATTCATACATTTTTTTAATAATTCATCATTATTATAAAAATCAAGTATTTCAATTTCAAAACTGTTATCTAATTTTTCAAGTTTTCCTATTTTATTATCAAAAACATGATATATGCAATTTTCATCAATACCATTTATAACTATGATTGGAACGTAAATTCCTTTTATCATAACAAATAAATTAGCATATTCTTTATTATCTTCTTTCTTATATGATATATTACTATATCCAAATATTTTATGTATTGTTTCATAATCAGAAAATAATATACTTTTTTTAAGCTTTATAATGCTTAAATCTTGTAAATAATCAATAATTGATTTATCACTTAATGATGAATTGTTATTTAATGCGATTGCAAATTTATTTTCCTCAGAATTAATAAAGGAACTAGCATAATTTTCTTCAAAATTACTCCATATGATACATCTATTATTTGGTGTTTTTTCTAAAAAATATGTTTTATCAACTATATTTCTAATTCCTAGATAATTTTTTCCTTTTTTCTTTCTTTTAATTATTTTTAAATTATCTGTTATGTTAAATAGTTTTACCAATCTATTATGCTTGTCATAATATTCAAAAAACTTATTTTTGAAATTCTCAATTTTATCTGGTGAAATTGGTGTTTTTCGAATATACTCTTTTTCTTCCTTTTCTACATCTGATTTAACATTTTCAAATAACTCAATATACTCTTCTTTGTTCATATTTTTTAATTCACTTATTATACTATCAGATTGATTGCTTAATTCAAAAGTACTTTTAATTTTTATAGAATTAATATTCTTTCTTGAAATCAACAAGCAATATAAATGTATGAAATAATAAGTTGTATTTATATTGTATACTCCATCATCATCAATATTATCCATATCCATTAAATCCCATGAATAATTACGATTATTGTAGTCAAAATATATTGATTTAGTTAATATATTGCTCAATGAATTCACATCAATTTTATCGTAAAACAATAATAGTTTTTCAACATCCAAATTTTTATTTTTTTGTATTGCATAAGCTGTTACTGCAAAAATATTACAAGTTAAATTATCATATATATCAGTCAAAGTATTATGATACATCATATTCTTATCAGAAACATCACAATCCACAGAATCCAATTCTTCAGATATTTCATTAATATAGTTGAATATTTTTTTGTAAAATTTCAAACATTTTTTCTCGTCCTTACGACTTAAGTTAAATATTATATTACCAATAACTCTATTGCACACTAATAATGCATCTTTCTCAAATCTATCCTCTGATTTGGGCATATCATATTTTATCATGTTCATAAATTCAAATATTTCTAATTTGATTTTTTCAAATGAAGAACTATCATTCAATTTAAGAGAACATTCACATAAATAATCATATGTGCCATATAATAGTTGAATAGATAGCAATTCTTTTTTTTGATACGAATAAAGAATAGCACTATATAAAAAACTTATTAAAGAATTCATTAATCTTACATTATTTTTTTCCAATATCATTGAAGAATAATCATATATATTCTTTTGAACATTTGTCAGAAAATCCATTCCTCTAAATCTAATAAAGGAGTTTATGTGGCTATAAGATTCTTCATAAGTAAATGATCCAATTTTTGATGAAAACTCATTAATATAATTCTTATATATTTCAAGATATCTTTCTAAATTTTCAGATAAAAGCGAAGAAGAATTACTATTAATAGATTCAATGCAATCTTTCAATATCCCTTTATATGCTACTTCAATATACAAATGGCTATTTGACTCTGAAGTTATATAAACTTTATTTTTTAATATTTCTATAATCATTTCTACATCATTATCTGATACATTTTTATAGTATATCGATATCCAACTATTATTTTTATTTAACGTTGATCCAATATCAGAAAGAACTACTATAACGTTAGGCTTATTATCATTGCTATATTCAACATTTTCTTCGTTAGGTATATATGTATCAATAAATAACTTATTATATATTTTCAACTTTTTTATTAACTTATTAATAACACGATAATTATACTGTTTAATCATCAAGTAATTAGTTGTTGGATATAATGTTTTCTTTTTATATCCTTCAGTTGAAAAATAATTATATCTTCCAACATATACTCCATATTTTTGATAAATAGTTATTTTGTTATCTTCACTAAAATGTGTAGTTTGATCTACTAAATCATTTGATATTACCTCTTCATTAACAATTCCAATCTTTTCTTTTTCATAAATTAAATTTGAAATCATTTTAAATGATTTATAATACATATAAACTATTAAAACGGTTGAAATAATTGATGATACAATAAAGAAATATTGATTATCATTAAATGCAAATATTAGTAAATTAACTACAAAATAAACAATAACTGGGAAAATTGCAGTTTCCCTTAAATACGTTTCTGAAATTATTGCATTATCTAAGTTTTCAATTCTTTCAATTATTAGTATTGCAACAGGTAATATTAATGTTAAAAAGCCAGCATAAATAGCCATAAAATCAATTTCAAAATTCAAACCTAAATGAATATTTAATAAATTAGAAAAAATGTGTTTTGATAAATCAAAGAGTAAAGCCATAGTAATACAACAAATTATTATATAAATAGTATTGCTTATTTTAATTTTATATAAGTTTTTTAACTTATTTTTCATTTTAATCACCTACACTACAACAATTCTAAATATTTATTTAACATTTCAATCTCTAACTCATTAACTAATTTAACAAAATCCGTATAATCTTCAGTAGTATGTGCTTTATCTAAAGCATTATAGTATTCTAATCTTTTTTCTTTTTTAACAATTACTGGAAGATATCCACTATTCATTAAAGATAAGTTCATTACTAATCTTGAAGTCCTACCATTGCCATCAACAAATGGATGGATTTTTACAAGTTCACCATGTAATAATGCTGCTCTAATAATTGGATGATATTTTTTCCAATCTTCATAATTAATAATTAATTTTTCCATTAATTCTGGAACTATTAAATAATCTGGTGTAATATGTGTAGCACCTTTTATTTTTACATTTTCGTCTCTATATTTACCAGCATTATCATCATCAATTTCTTTTAGTACTAACTGATGAATATTTTTAATATTCCATTCTGTGATTGGTTTTTTATCTTTAATAAGATCATCTAAGAATAATATTGCCTGTTCATGATTAATTACTTCCAAATGTTCTTTTAATGATTTACCACCAACTGTAATACCTTCTAAAACAACTTGTGTTTCTCTTAAAGTTAATGTATTACCTTCTATACCGTTACTATTATAAGTCCACTCTAAATTTATAGATTCTTTTAAAGATTTTAAAGTTTTTTTTGATATAGGTCTTTTTGAATTTAATTCTTTATTTAATTTATCAACTTTATCAAAATAATTATCAGGTAAATCAAATTTAAATTCAGTATTATCTAGTTTAACACTTCTTTTATCAGCTGGTTTATTAGCATTAATAGGAATATTCCAATTATTACCTACTTTAACAGCACCTTCAATTCTTCCATCTTGTAATAATTGTCTTATTCTTCTTTCACTAATACCCCACTTTTTTACAGCATCATTTGTAGTCATAAATTCCATAGTTACACCTCCAATTCATATTTTTCTACTATTTCATTATATTTATCGTGTCCACATTTCTTTATTAGTTCATCTATGCAAAGTGATTTATAATATGGTATTTTATTTTTTAAATCATCATCTGAAACCTTGTCAATACTTGAAAAAGAACCGTTTGGATTTGTTAAGTAAGATAATTCGAATACTAAAGATTTATCTAAATATTTTGTTTGCAATTTTAATAATAAATCTTCTAACTTTTTTCTATCAAAATTAATTTTCAAGTCATTTAAATCTTTAATATTATCAATCAATTCTTTAATTTCCTTTATTTCTATTAATTCCATAATTTCCACCTCTGTTTACATTATACCGTTATCGGTATTATTTGTCAATATATTTTATACCGTCATCGGTATATTATTATAATATTCTAAAATTATATTTTGATACAAAAAAACGGTTCTATAATATTTAGCGGGTGTCAAAAAATATCCACTAATTTTATTTAATAAAAAAAGTGCATGATTTAAGCCAATTCTTTGATATAATAAATTTGAACAAAAAACAAAGAAAGAAGGTTTTAAATCATGTCACAAGAATATTGTATACTAAATTTACTAAATATTGAAGACAAAAATATAAATTTGACACAAAATTTTTATAAAATAGAAAAGTTTGGTGATATTTATATCCATCTACTTCTACCACTAATAATGGTATTTTACTTATTTTATTATATATTAAGAAATCTATATGAGTATTATGGTGAGATCAGTCTTCTCTTGCATCACTAATCTCAAATGGCATTAGCATTATAATACACAATAAAATTTTTTTATCAGCATAATTGCCTAACTACAAACAACAAAAAGATGCAGTATAGAATGCATTAAATAGATCTCATACTAGCATCTTTCTTTAACTATTTTAAGTATATCAAATTATTTTTATTTAAGCAACAAATTTAGGCATTTTTATTTATACCAAATAATATTAGTATATAGTTTTTATATAATAATGCTTTAGTAGATTTTTGTACTATAAAATCATCTAATTTGGTAACTTTACCTATTTTTTAAATATTCATTTAACTTTTTATCAGTACAATAAACATAGCAGCCTTTCATTCCTCTAGTCATTAATGTTTTATAGGTGTTTTTTATTATTGAATCAGTAATTCTTTTTGCTTCTTCAATACCTTCTTCTTTTGCTATTTTATTTATTCCCTTAATTGATTGATCTGTTTTTGCTCTTTTTGTGTAATCAGTAATAATATGATTATTTTCGTATCTTAAATCATCACCTATTATTACTCCAACGTAATCAAACTCTAATCCTTGACATGTATGAATACATCCAATTTCATTAACCGATTCTTTATCTATAGCCCATGTGCTTGAATTACCAAGATTCCAACTCATTCCAAAATTGTATTCTGGAATAGTGATATCATATATATCTGATTTATTTTTACCTTCACTAATCCAATTCCAACAGTATCCTGCAACTAATCTTGATTTGTTGTTTACTTTATTTTTTTCTTCTATTGCTTTTCTTAATTCGTTTGGATTATCAAATACTTTAAAATCATATTTATTATCTAAATCAAAATTAGCAGTTTCTCTTATTTCTAATACATTATCCAGCCAAGCTAAATATCCATCTGACCCATCGCATCTAAATTGACTTTTTAATTCCATTTTATGTATTCCTGCATTATAGTACCTTGCATACTTTTTTATTTCATCTATAGAGCCATTATCTTTTAATGTTACTCTTTGATTTTCATCTATAAAGAATATTGAAAACAAACTGGAATTAATTATTTCTTTAATTTGATTTTCACCCAAATTTGAAAATAAACCAGATTTTTTATTTAATCTATGTGCTTCATCTACTATTAACACATCAAATGAATTAGATTCACAGTCATAAAAACTTCCTGATCCCTTAAACAAATTGTTTAACCCACTCATTTTATCTATTTTTAATTTAGCTTTAAACACTTCTCTAGGTGCACTATTTTTTGTGACATAAAAACTATTTAAACTTCTATTTAAAAATTGTTTTAATAAATTGATTGCTAAAACAGATTTCCCAGTTCCAGGTCCTCCTTCTACAATTAATACACTTTTTTCTTTATGAAGGTGTGCATTAATACCTATTCTTAAAGCTTCCTCAAATATAATTTTTTGGTCATCAATTAATACAAATTCTTTATTTCCCTTCAAAACAGATGAAAAAGAATCTTGTAGCATTTTAGAAGGTTTAATTTTTCCATTTTCTATGATATATAATCCTTCTTTATCATCACCTTCAGTAACAAATTTTTTAATAAAATCTCTTAATTTTTCAAAATCCTTTGCTCCAAACATGGGTGCAGCATTTATATAATCCCTATATTGTTCACTATTTATTGGATCACTATCAGTAAGTTCATAATTATGCAAAAATGCACATGGATGTAATCCTACATTTCTATCATAAACTTCTTGATTATAATTATCTATTAAACTTGCATAACTCCATGCTTGATAAGATGGATGTGTTACTTCTCTTAATGCTTTGCCAGTTATAGTAGAGACCACTCCGTCTTTTCCCGGTACTGCATCGGCATGCGTCCATTGTTTTAATTCAATTATTATAATTGAATTTTTTTTGTTTTTATCATAACCAGATAAAAGAAAATCAATTCTATTAGAAGTGTGTGGAATATTAAATTCAATTGCTACTCCAGCATTATTGGGTATTTCATTATCGGCTAACACCCCTCTCATTCTTAGCATTGATTCTCGCCAAGAGTTAATTTCAGATTCTCCTGTGCTTCTGTGAAACACTTCTTTAAACCTTGTTAAAATTTTATCTGTAATTAAATTTAAATCAACATCATTAATAAATCCTGATTTTACTCCTTCGTATACTAACATAACATCACCTACAATTTATTATACTTTGTACTTACACCCTTTGCTTTTTCCACAGGATACTTTTGTGCAGATATCTCCATTTTATCTAAGATTATTTGTTTTGGGTTAACTCCTATTTGATGACATAATAAAATACAATAATTCATAACATCTGCTATTTCATATTTTAGTTCGTCTCTATCATAATTGTTATTCCATTGAAAACATTCTAACAATTCTCCTGCTTCTATAGAAATTGATTTAGCTAAATTCTCTGGCGTATTAAATTGTAACCATTCTCTTTCTTCTGCAAATTTTACTATTTTTTGTTCTAATTCTTTCACAACATCACCTCTTAATTTACATATATTTATATTATATCATATTTTTAGATACTTTTATCATTAATCAATACATTTATCCATACTAAAAAATATATATATTTATATTTATATTATTATCAACAATCTTATCTAATTTACTTCTTATAATACTTTCTTCTCTACTACCATTAGTAGTTAATCTTATTAATGGTATATTATATTTAGATATATTCTTTAAAAATTTTTTGCTCTTGATTTGCATATTTCAATAAGTCCATATTAAATCCGCTCTTGAAAAAGCTAGTATATTCACCTGCTACTTCTGGATATATAAGATTATGTTGCACCAAAATACAATTTCCGATAACTTTACAGTATACAAAGATGGCATGATCTTTGTTCTTGCTAATCTTATCAAATATTCTCATAATAAAATTTGCCATTTCCAAACTCAGGTCTGCCCATTTTTGCAATATTATTTTATATTCGGTCCATGTAATTATTTCTCCTGCAAAATTTATCTCACTCTCTTTAGTTATATTATCTAAACTTACAACTGAGGAAAGGTTATGTGCAATCTTATTTCTCATTCTTATATAATCATCAAATTTTTTAAAATTATCAACCCTATATTCTTTAGCTATTCTACAAACTATTTGGTATTTATCCATAAAACTTAATCTTTCTGAAAACAACTCTGCTATTTGTGGAAACTTATTATAGTTTTCGTTAAATAGAAATGGTTTTATTATATCATTAAGCAATATCAATTCATAAAATGTTATAGTTTCAATTATACATAAATTATTATGTGAAATAATTTTGTTTCTACCTTCCATTATTTTCATTGCTTTCATAGACTCTTCTAGATTTTTTTCTTTAATATTATCTATCATATTATGTTTCACATCCAATCTACTAAAATTGTTATCACAAAAAATTATGATAATTGTTTTAATAAGTATCACTATATTTATTACTCTATATTGCCTTTGTTAAGTCATTATTAATATTATCTAATATTTAAAATACGAATATAAATTATTAAAAACTTTGTAGTTTTACTTTTTATTTAAACCACCCCACATATAATTATACATTCTAATCATTTCCTCTTTATCTTTTTCAAATCTTTTTTCATTTATATTTATCAATATACTTTCAACTTCTTTCATTAATGGTTCAAAGAAACTAACAAAAGATTTTTTATTAAACCATAAAAAGGATGATTTTATTATATTCTTTGTTTTATAATTTTCTTTTAATTTAATAATGGGATTAAGTTTTCTATATGTACTATCATATTTTTTAAACAATCCATGGTATTCATCTAATGCTTCTATAATTTTTGGATTTAACTCTATAATCTTTTTATATACACTATATGAATTGTAATGTCCTAAAAAGGTTTTATTTTTTGAGTAATAATAAGATCTATATACATCAAAATATGTGCTATAAATGCTATTTATTATTTTTCTTTTTGATGAATAGTACTGACAAATGCTAGTTACTAAGCCAACTATGATTCCACAATATAAATTAGTAGCAATATTCACATAGTCAATTAAATTTGGATATAATAGATTAAATAAATAAAAAATTGGTCCCAACAAAATGCATAGGCATGCTAATACTATTATTATTAATCTTGATTCTTTCATAGTATCCCCCCCCTTAATTTATATATTTATATTATATCACA
>OIZW01001511.1_pt1 | contig 14124 bp, 7 predicted proteins | sample 1588581 | NCBI WGS metagenome assembly OIZW01 (sample SAMN03283266) | human gut metagenome | biome: human-associated habitat; material: feces | host: Homo sapiens | place: USA | collected 2013 | reverse complement strand
ATCCCACTTCCATCGGACGCCCCATCTGTATGTCGTATGCCGTGGAAGACGGTTCATTCCTGCGTCTTAATTCAGCTACCCTCGGTTACACCTTACCAAGTGTGTGGACGAAGAAAGTCGGTTTGAGTAAAGTGCGTTTCTATGTATCGGGCAATAATCTGTTTACCCTTACCGGATATAGTGGTTATGATCCGGAGGTGAACATCGCTACCGGTTTGACACCGAACATTGATTATAACCGTTATCCGCGTAGCCGTACCTATACATTTGGTGCACAGTTGACTTTTTAATTGAAATCTATAAAATGAAAGAACAATGAATAAGAAACTAATATACTCACTCATTGCCGGAACTATGTTCACTTTGACGTCTTGCGATGATTTTCTTGATGTGCAGCCCGCCTCCGGCTTTACTCCCGAGTACATATTTTCCAGCGAATCGGAGATGAAAGCGTTGATGACCCGTATCTACTCTTCCATGACGGAAGACGGATTGTACGGAAGTAACCTTGCCAGCGGTTTGAATACGAATACCGATGTGGAAATGAGTTCGTTCAAGAACAACACTGTCAGTACCAATGGCTCGGATATAGGCTGCTTTGATTCCCGTCCCACCTGGTCGGTATTGAACGCTACTTGGAACAATATCTATTATGCTATCAATTATGCCAACGACTTTTTGCAGGCTGTGCAGGAGTCACCATTGTTTTCCGATAAAGTAACAGGTGATACTCCTTCCGAAACACAACAGATGTATGGAGAAGTGAAAACTCTTCGTGCCATGCTCTATCTGGACTTGATCCGTACATGGGGAGATGTAGTGTTTATTATCAAACCAACGGAAGCGACCGATGATTTCTTCAGCCTGGGTACTACCGACCGCAATGTCATTCTGGAATATCTGATTGATGACTTGATAGCTGTAGAACCGATGATGAAATATGCAGTCGATTTGGATTATGGCGTAGAACGTGCTTCACGCGAATATTGCCAGTCGCTTATCGGACAGTTGGCTCTCTATCGGGGTGGTTGGACTCTTCGTGCCGACAAAGAAGATGTGACTCACGTAGGTTACATGGAACGAGGTGATAACTTTGAACATTATTATGAGATTGCCATCACTTATCTGGGGAAGGTAATCAAAGAAAGCAAACACGACTTGACTCAAAGTTTTGAAAACTTGTGGGTAAATGAATGTAACTGGAAGACTGCCAACAACGATGATGTCATGTTCGCTGTTCCGATGCTGAAAAGTGTCACCAGTCGTTATGGCTATAATATCGGTGTTACTATTGCAGAAGGTAAGCACTCTTATGGCAGCGCCCGCAACTATGTAACTTTCTGCGGTACGTATGTTTATTCGTTTGATAAGGATGATTTGCGTCGTGATATGACTTGTGTACCTTATAAATATGATAAAGACCTGAATCAGGAGATTGATATGGGAGTGACTGGTATGGGTGTTGGTAAATGGTCCAAACTCTATATGCAGTCTCCGTTGGGTGCTTCCAGTGGTTCAAATACCGGTATCAATAGTGTGCGTATGCGCTTTGCAGATGTTTTACTGATGTATGCTGAAGCAGTCAATGAACTTTACGGACCGCGTGACGATGCCAAAGAAGCACTGAAGCGTGTTCGCCGCCGTGCTTTCGATGCGGCTCAATGGACGGATAAAGTAGAAAGTTATGTAGAGAGCCTGACTAATGAAGCAGATTTCTTCCAAGCAGTCATGGATGAGCGTAAATGGGAGTTTGGTGGTGAAGGTATTCGTAAATACGATCTTGCGCGTTGGAATAAATATGGTGAAGTTATCTACAATCTTTATAACGAGATGACTAATTGGGGATTGGTAGCTAACGGAGCTTACGTACCAGGCATTGAGAAAGTACCGTCTAATATCTATTACAAGCAAGTGACGGACCCTGAACATTCTGATAGAAAGGTATTAGACATTGTAGGTATTGACGAATATGGTCCCGGTGTAGGTCGCCCTGCCGGTTACACAGTATTGGAGTATGCGTTGGGATGGAGAGTGTTGAACAAAGAAACACAGCTTTATGAAACGTTGGATGCTATTTCATGGAGTTTCCGTGGATTTATCAACAAGAACAACGATCAATTAGTGAAACCTACCGATCCTGTGAGATACCTGTGTCCTTATCCTGCAAAGGTTATAACAGACCATCGCGGATTGATTCGGAACTATTATGGATACTAATCAGTAAAAAGACAAACGTTATGATAAAGTTATTACGAAAACTTGCAACGGCTATGCTGCCCGCACTCCTTTGCGGCACCCTGTTCATAGGCTGCGAGGCAGATGATAAATATACGAAAGTGGACGACCTGTTCCAGCCCCGGTTTGTATTGGAGAAACCGGAGGTGAAAGCAAACTCTGTGACATTGGTATGGTATAAAGTGAACGATGCTATCTCTTATACGGTACAACTACATCAGGATCAATATTATACCAGCTTGTTTATGGAGATAGAAAACACTGATCCTTATGTGTTTATCGATGATATTCCTTACGGAACTACTTTCTATATTCGTGTACGCAGTAATGCTGCCAACGCTACCAACAACTCGCAATGGAAATACACCAGTGCCTCTACTGAAGCTCGTCCGGAATATGCCCAACTGGTGGAAGATGTTTCCAAAACCGAAATTACGGAATCATCGGCTATCATTCGCTGGAAGAAAGACAATAAACAGAATCCGGTGGATAGTATAAGCATTATCCCTATGATGAATACGACACTGCCTGGTATTAGCCGCTATCTGACCATTGAAGAAATGATGCAGGGATTTGCCGAGGTGGATGGTTTAACGAAGAATACACTGTATGCTGTCAACCTGTATGATACCAGTAAACCTCGTAAATATGACAAACCTTACAATCAGGTAACGTTCCGCACGGCTGGTCCGTCGGCCATGTCTATACAAGTTGGCTTGGAAGATGATTTATCTGCCATGTTATTGGACAACGATGTCGATCCTGAAGTGCCCGAAGGTACGGAATACTACTTGCCGGCAGGTTCTTCTTACCGTGTCACTCCGTTCTCTTTGATGAAGGGTTTCCGTTTGGCGGGCAGTCGTGACGGTGTTAAACCTGTTGTTGTCCTCGAAGGCAGTTGGAGCATTGCAGAAGGTTCTTATCTTTCCAGCTTAGAGTTCGATAATATCGAATTCCGTCATGAAGCAAACAATAATTACTTTATGAATACCAGCAAGGCATACACAATAGAGAATGTCAGCTTTGTAAATTGCGACTTTATAAGTCTTCGTCGTGGTTTCTGGCGTCATCAATCAGCTAATGCCAAGTACATTATGAATCTGGAAATGGAAGGATGCCGTTTCGAAGGTTGTGGATGGCAAACAAGTGCGTATGGTACATTTAATCTTCAGTCTTTCGATAAAGATAACGGAGTGTCTTATGATCAGGTAGACCGTGCCATCTTCCGCAACTGTACGTTTAGCAACGACAATGATGGAACCAATGGCTATGGCTGGGGTAACCTTTTCTATGCGCCTTATATGGATAAACCGATCGAACTGGAATATAAGAATGTGACTATCTACAATTACAGCCGTAACCAACGTCTGATTAACATTGAATCTGCCGTAGGTTCCAAATTGGTAATGCAGGGCATCCTGTTGGCATCTCCTTGCGGTGATTTGTATGCTATCGGTGCTAATACTACCACTACTTTCTCTGATAACTATACCACAGCGGATTATGCATTGGGCGGTAGCAAAATGAATGCGACAGATCTCGAGATTACAGCGGACAAACTGTTTGCCGATCCGGTTAATGGAGACTTGACGATTAAAGATACTTCTTCCCCGATAGTAAACAGTCGTGCCGGTGATACTCGTTGGTTGCCTTAAATTTAAATTGAGAATATGAACTTATATGATTAAGAATAAATTAAAAGATAATATTATGAATCTGAAACATCTATTTTTCTTAGCGGTTGCCGGAACGTTGGCAGTAGCTTGTAGTGAAGTTAATGAAAATTCTCTTACTGATGGCGATGGTCAAAGAATGCTTCGCACTATCAGTTCGGGCAACGATCGTTTCACTACACGATTGAATAGCGAAACCAGTGAATGGGAGAACGGTGATGCTATCGGTATATATATGTTCGATACAGAAGATAAGAATGTATTGAACGATGCCCTTAACGTGAAATATACGACGATTGGCGAGGGGCTTACGGCGAACTTCTCGTCCGATCCCGGAATAGCAATCTATGATATGCCTACGAATTTCGTAGCCTATTATCCGCATACTACATCTGCAGATGTTATTGATGCTACGGCAGCACTTTATAAAGTAGATGTAAGCGATCAGTCTAACGGTATCTCTGCCCACGATTTAATGTGGGCAAAGGCTGCCAACCAGTCTACAGAATCATTGTTGGCAGGTGGATTATCATTCACTTTCCATCATCAGTTAGTGCTTCTACGTGTCAAGATTACGAATGAAAACGTATCAAATGTAACAAGTATAACAGTAGGGGGGATGAACACCACAGCTATTTTTAGCCTGATAGACGGTAAATTGACTAACATGGATACACAGAAGTCTATTTCCCTGCAAAAAACAGGAGATAAATCTTTTATTGGTATCATGTTGCCTACTGAAGAGTTGATAAATAAAATGTCGCTCACTATCATGGCAGACGGTGGTAAGTATCAGTACACAGTGCCTGAAGGCAGCAAGATAGACAAGTTTGTTGCGGGCAATGAGTATACCTTCAATATCAATGTAGGAAAAGAGACTAGTGGGGAAATAGGCGGTGGCTCCGGCAGTAACACACCTTGGGGTGATGGTGGCAGCGAAGACGGCGACGGTGATAAAGTTTCAGAGAATGAAGCAATCCCTGCTGATTATGCTCAAAAAGCGATTAATGCAGAAACAAACCTGTCGACAATATTGTCCGGTGCTTCCGGTAAAGTTGCGTTAGTATTTGCTGCCAATGCAGAAGCTTATACCTTTAGCGATGCAATAGTAGTGCCCGAAGCTGTAACAGAGTTGTTGCTGATTGGTGATACAGAAAAACAAGTGAAGATGAATCTGAAACAGATACAATATACCAGTCTTCAAAAGATAGCATTGAATAACCTGGATATTACAGGTGATAACTCAACCGCTCTGCTGACTAACAATGAAACTGCCCAACTTGCTACTGATGCTGTAGTAGACTTTAAGAAGTGTAACTTTAGTAATATGAAGACTGTTTGTGACTGGCCAACCAGAAATGACGGAGTACAAAACTTACTTTCTGCCGTACTCATCAACAATTGTCTATTTGAAAACATGGAAAGTATTTTCAATTATTACGGCTCTAAAGCAATTACTATAACCAACTCTACACTTTATAAAATGACAGAACGTGCCGTTTATGTAAAAGATGCCAATGGTGTGGTTATCACTGTAGAAAATTGTACATTAGCAGATTTGGGCAAGACTCCTTTTGAAAGTCAATATGGTAACGGCAATCTCTACTATAAGAATAATATTTCAGCCTGCTTCGTTACAAGTAACCCTAACATAGGCTATAAAATGGATGTACGGGAATTCTCCGGTAACTATGCAGCGGCAGCTACCGAAGCCGGACAGCTGCCTGTATTGAATGTACATGGAAAAGCAATTGATGCCAATACTTTCCCTAATGCCTGGATAGATACGTCCAAAACAGTTACCGAACTGTTTGAAGATGCAGGAAACGGCAACTTCAAACTGAAAATTGATGCTCAAGTAGGTGACCCGCGTTGGTATAAGAATGTAAAATAACCATTGAATTACTCTTGTAATACTGATTAAACATTACAGTTATGAAATTATTTCATTCATTATTATATCCCTTGTTAGGTGGTTTGTTTTGCCTCTCTTGTTCGGATGATGAGCAAGATTCAGGTACAAAACAACCTACTACTGCGGGAGAGGTTACCTTCGGTGTAGACCTCACAGGTTTCTCAACCCGTGTCACCCAAGACGGATCGTCATGGAATGACGGAGATAAGATCGGAACATACGTATTGGATATGAAGACTCTTGAACCTGTCACAGAAGCAGCGAATGTACCTTATGTCTGCTCGGAAGAGGGTGCGTCGGTTTCTTTCACTTCCACTACACCGCTGAAAGTGCAAAATGATGGAACACCGGTGAAGTTTGTGGCATACTATCCGTATAATGCCGATGTACGTAATTTTAATTATCCCGTGCAACTGGCCGCTCAAGAAAGAGGAAGTACGGCGTGCGACTTACTATATGCTGCCACGAAAGAAGAATACACCTACTCTCCGGAGAACGAACCCCATATCTCATTAAACTTTACCCATCGTCTGGCAAAAGTGATTCTGAAATTTGTGAATATGGAAAAAGAACCGTTGGAAGTAAGTGATGTACGGATTGAGGGGATGCAAACTGCCGCTTCATTCAATATACAAACAGATGTACTGACGGTTGACGAAAGCTCTGTTGCTACAATCAACCCTTATCACAATGCTACAACAGGATTCTACGAAGCTATCATTCTTCCATCGGCATTGACAGACAGCTATAAAGTGTCTTTCGTATTGGACGATAGAGAGAAAGAGTGGATATTTACTAATTTGGACATTGCTTTGCCGCAATTCCACAAAGGTTATAGCTACACATTCGCACTCTACATAGACGACAGCGGCTTTGTAGAAATGGGACGTCTTGAAAATGTGGAAGGCGGAAACTCATCAGCTCCCTGGGAAGACGGAAGCAGTGAGGACGGAACGGCCGAAGGTGACAAGACTCCTGTATCAGGATATGCCTTCACACCTGCCGACGGCACGCAGCAAGCACTAGCAGATACCGAACTGAAAATCGCCTTTGAAGGCACTGCACCCGAACTTGGTACGAGTGGTTGTATCCGCATCTATCGTATGAGCGACCATAAACAGGTAGATGAAATCAATATGGCAGAACGCAGACAGTCTATCGTAAACGGTCAGACCCAACTGAATACGTGGATGGATATTATCGGCGTTACGCCTACCGGTTCTTCCGTTAGTCGTCGTATCGTCAATTATTATCCGGCACGGGTGGAAGGTAAGAGCTTCATTATCAAGCCTCATCAACAGCGCTTACAACCCGACACCGAATATTATGTAACCATCGAACAGGCAGCAGTGAAACAAACAGACTTCAAGGGAGTATATGGCCGTGCATGGACGTTCAAGACGAAGCCGGCACCAGCATTGACCGGACCGAACTATGAGGTGAAAATTAGTCACACCGACCCCAATGCTGACTTCTATACTTTGCAAGGTGCTATTGACTTCTGTGCCACACATGTCGATTTGAATGCTGCTAAGACATTCCGGATGGATGACGGTATCTATCAGGAGATTATCTACTTGCGCGATCAAAGCAACATCACAGTAAAAGGAAATGCTAGTGATAATACGGCTGTCAATATTCAATATGATAACAGCAATGATATTAACGGTGGTATAGGCGGCGGAACCAATATCGATCAGTTTGCCCCTACCGGCACTATTGTGCCCTCTTCCGGAGGTCGTTCGGTGGTGATACTCGATGGTAACAGTGATAAAATCCGCTTTGAAAATGTGACGATAGAGAATGCGTATGGCTGGACACTAGGCAAGAATGGTCAGGCCGAGGCACTTTATATTAACAACAAATCGGCTGCTTTTATCAATTGCCGTGTCTTGAGTTTCCAGGATACTTTGCTTCCCGGTGGAGGTTACAACTGGTTCAAAGATTGTTTCATAGCCGGAGCTACCGATTTCATCTGGGGGTCGGGTAAGGTGGTACTGTTTGAAGATTGTCAGATCCATGCACCTAGCGGTACACGTGCTGTAATGCAAGCGCGTGTCAGTGCGGGTTACTTGGGTTATGTATTCTTGAACAGCCGTTTCACGGTAGGCGAAGGCGTTACTAACTCTACTTTGATTTATCAGTTTGAGCCGGACAATCTGACCTTCTTAAACTGTACGTTTGCCGATGTGTACGGTCCTAACTTTGTAGGAGAGAATAAACCGCTGACACCGGCTGTACCTACTGTTGCCACCGGCTGCAAACTTTACAACTGCAAGACTGAATCGGGTTCTGATATTTATCAATCCATTCCGGCAACGGTGCGCAATACAGTGCTGCAACTTAGTAAGGAACAATACGATCAATACTTCGGTACACGTGAAACCATCATGAGTTGGGATGGCTATACCGATGCGGCTTGGTTCAAATAATAAAATGTTTAGGTAAAAAGATACGATGAATAGATTGAATTGAATGACTGGCTTGGTACTGGTCATCATAGGACTATTTTGTGCTTGTCAGGGTACTGCCAAGCAGGTGGATGTGGAGACAGATTTGAAGGCAATGTATGCAGACCTTCCTTTCTCCATGCCCGCCATAGAGCGTCCTGTTTTTCCCGATTATCAGGTAAATATCTGTGATTTCGGAGCAAAAAGCGATGGGGTGACACTGAACACGGAGGCTATTAATAAGGCTATCAAAGTAGTGCACGACAAAGGAGGGGGTAAAGTAATCATTCCGGAAGGTTTGTGGCTCACAGGCCCCATTGTTTTGCAAAGTAACGTCAATTTGCATGCAGAAAAGAATGCTTTGATTGTGTTTAGCGGTGACACCTCGTTGTATCCGATTATTACGACTTCATTTGAAGGACTGGATACACGGCGCTGCCAGTCGCCTATCTCGGCAATGAATGTAGAAAACATAGCTATTACCGGTTATGGCGTTTTTGATGGAGCGGGAGACAGATGGCGTCCTGTGAAGAAGGATAAAATGACGGACAGACAGTGGAAGAATCTGGTGAACTCCGGTGGTAATGTGGATGAGAACGGCAAGGTGTGGTATCCTAATGAAGGGGCATTGAAAGCATCCGTTCTCATGTCTGGCCAGGGGAATCAACAGGCTGAAATCACGAGTGAAGAATGGGAGGAGATGAAAAGTTGGCTGCGTCCTGTACTGCTAAGTATTGTGAAGAGTAAAAAGGTGCTTCTGGAAGGCGTGACTTTCAAAAACTCTCCGAGCTGGTGTCTTCATCCGCTTTCGTGCGAATCTTTGATATTGAATGATGTAAAGGTGTTCAATCCCTGGTATTCGCAGAACGGAGACGCGCTCGATGTGGAATCATGCAAGAATGTGCTGATTGCTAACTGTTTCTTTGATGCGGGAGATGATGCAATCTGCCTGAAGTCTGGTAAAGACGAAGATGGCCGTCGCAGAGGTGAACCTTGTGAGAATGTGATTGTGAGAAACAATACCGTTTTGCATGGTCATGGCGGATTCGTAATTGGTAGTGAGATGTCCGGAGGAGTGAAGAATGTATATGTGTCCGAATGTTCTTTTATCGGCACGGATGTCGGGTTGCGGTTTAAAAGTGCCCGTGGACGTGGTGGCGTCGTGGAGAATATTTACATCAATAATATAAATATGATTGATATTCCTAATGATGCTTTGATTGCCGATTTATATTATGCGGCCAAAAGTGCTCCCGGTGAACCGATTCCGAGTGTGAGTGAAGAGACTCCTGCTTTTAGGAACATCTATATCTCGGATGTGTTTTGCAGGGGAGCAGGACGGGCGGCGTATCTGAACGGACTTCCCGAAATGCCGATTGAGAATATTTCCATCAAGAATATGGTGGTTACTGGTGCTAAAGAGGGTATTGTAGTGAATCAAGTGGCAAAGCTCAACATCGAGAATGTTGAAATTGACACTCCTGACCAATCTATGATACAGATCGAAAATACAACGGATATCACCATTAACGGAAAAGATCTGGGAACGATTTCAGAGAAACGGTTACTGACCAAGAACTAACTGTACTATCTGTTTTATACTGTTTTTATTGTCAATCTGTCAGGACGGTAGTTAAAGAAGTGAATTACAGTATAATACATGCTGACAATAGAAGCTGACAATAGGCTGACAATAAGAATTGAGTATTCTATTGTCAGCCTGTTTTTTTATTGTTTGGCAAGTAAGGATACAAGTCTGTCCATTCGTTCGTTATAGTATTGATAGGCTGATGAGGCATATATCAATATGCCTATATCATTCATTGATACTCTCATATCATTTATTAATATACCGATATAGTTATGCGGACATCTTGGAATTATTGTTTCAAGGTTTTGATGTAGCTGCATTAATATGCCTGTACAGTTGAGCAAGTATGCCTGTATCGTTTGGTTAGTGTGCCTGTATAGTTGGGCAAAGGTGCCGCTATCTTTACCTTCCCACGGTAAGCATTCGGTCACGTGCGTGTTTGTTTCCCTTCTTTTCCTTCCTACCTTTGTGTCTTCATTACAATCTTAATCCATAATGTGTTCAGTATTAGTATTTTCTAGCGAAAGTGATAAACTACGTAGCCTTTTTTCCGAGTCTAACCATTTTGATTCGGTTCTTTTCATATTTGATGGTGGTCGTCGTTATAAAGTTTCGGCTTCCAGCCTTGGTATCCATTCCCCTCAGGACCTACTTCTCCCTTTAGGCCTTGGTCTTTTCCGTAGCAGTCCTTTCTGGTCCTATTACCTTTATCCCCAAGGTTGTAATTTCCATAAAGGCATTGACGGTCTTTGTGGCGAGGTCATCCGGCACACGAGTTCTTGCGTGTCAGAGCAGAGTTGCCATATTTTTCTTGACCGCTCCCGTAGCAGGTTGCATATCCTTTATCGGTGCGACGACGAATACCGTTTGGAATGCCGTCGTCTGAATCGCGGCTCTTTTCTCTTGAAAAAGGACGAACGGAAGAGGGATTTTCTTCAAATTTCCTGGAATCGCCTGAATGAGCTGCTTACTGTTAAAAAGTATCGGAAAACAGTTGAAAAGTAATCTCCCGTCCTACAAGCCGTTCTGCTTTATTTTGATAACTTTGTCAGATAATAAAAAAGTGGATATACAGTGAAAGAACCGGTCATTACCCTTACTTTGGAAGAGTACGAAGAGCTGCGCAAGGAACGTGAACGCCTTGAAAAGGAACATGCAGAACTTCAGAGAAAATACGAATCCTCTTTGCGGGAGTATTCCCGCCAGGTCGAAGAAATCTCAGCCTGTACAGCCGTCATTGCCGACCTGAGATGGAAATTGGCTGACTTGACACGCCGTTTATGGGGTAAATCCAGTGAAAAACGCCATCTTCCCGAAGATGCCGGCCAGTTGAGCATCTGTTTTGAGTCTCCGTCCGATGTCAATGACCCGGTAGCGGAAGAACAGAAAACAGCTGAGAAATCTGCCAAATCGGAGAATGGCTACAACCGTTTCCGTAAGAGCTTCACCAAAAAGATTACTCCCCACGCCCGTAAGCCCATCGACCCGTCCCTTCCCCGTGAAGAGATTATCATTCCCATGCCGGAAGGTCTTTCGTTGGAGGGAGCGGCGAAGCTGGGAGAGGAAGTGAGCGAACAATATGCCGTCAGTCCCGCCCGATTCTATGTGAGACGCATCATCCGCCCTAAATACCGGCTCGCCGACGGTCGTATCATAACTGCTCCCATGCCCGTAATGGCACATCCCCACAGCAATGCGTCGGAAAGTGTACTGTCACACATTGCTACCGCCAAATATTACGACCACCTGCCTCTGTACAGACAACTGGACATCTTTGAGCGTGAAGGCATCCATCTGAGTCCTTCTACCGTAAGTAACTGGATGATGGCTGCCGCACAGCGTCTGGAGCCAATCTATAATGAGCTTCGTGAACTGGTCAAGGACAGCTATTACGTCATGGCCGATGAGACGCCCCATCCCGTACTTGAAAGCGACCGGCCCGGTGCTCTTCACCGCGGGTATATGTGGAACTTCTATCTGCCCCGGTTCCATACCCCATTCTTTGAATATCACAAGGGACGTGGCAGCAGCGGAATAGACACGCTGCTGGCAGGACAGGTTCGGGTGGTACAGAGTGACGGCTTTGCAGTATATGATGAGTTCGACACACTACCCGGAAAGTTGCACCTGTGCTGCTGGGCACACGTCAGGCGCAAGTTTGTGGAAGCGGAAGGAAATGATCCTCCTAGAGCAAGGCATGCACTTGAACAAATAGGCAGACTGTATGCTGTGGAGGAGAAAATCAGGATAGGACATCTGGAAGGCGGAGCTGTAGTAAGGCTTCGCCGGGAAGAATCGTACCCTATTATCAAAGGACTGGAAAAATGGTGCAGGCAGGAGTATGAACATACGGTTGAGAAATCGCCTATTGCCAAGGCCATATTTTATATGTACACACGTTTTGAACAACTGTCCGGATATGTCAACGATGCACAGTTCTGCATTGACAATAATCCAGTGGAGCGCTCTATAAGGCCATTGACTTTGAACAGAAAAAACACTCTTTTCTCCGGTTCACATGAAGCGGCACATGCAGCGGCAATATTCTTTTCACTGATGGGATGTTGCAGGGAAAATAAGGTGAACCCAAAACTATGGATGCAGGACGTGTTGATTAGGGTACAGGAGAATGAAAGAGAAAAGAAAAACGACTACGCCGATTTACTGCCATTTAATTGGAAAGGATAAACAAGAAAGATAAATAAAGTCAAAAGCCAGACATGCTTCGTTTGGCTTTTGACTTTATTATAGCTTGGAGAGAAATACGGGCGAGGCCGAATGCTTACCTAAAGCTACGGTATCTTTACCTTCCCACGGCCGTGGTGACTTCTTTCCACAGCCGTGACGAATTCCTACCACGGCCGTGGGAAGATCTCGTCACAGCCGTGGCGAACTACCAATACCGGTAAGTTAACGTAAGAATAACGGTGTCTTTAGGCAACAATACACAGTGGCGAGCATATCTTTACTTACTTGTTAATATTTCAAGTCCGCCTTCTTGAATAGAGTATAACAAGAAAGCACATTCTTTATCGCGATAAAGCGCAAATAGTTTGCTTTACAGATACCTTATCCGTACCTTTGAAACCAATAACAAACACTTACTCTCATTAAATATCAAGAGAAGAAAAATGAAGATTACACAAATCAGGGAAAACGGAGATACGGAGGCACTAAGCGTGACAGACATCGACCTGCTGATAGAAAAAATGAAAAAAGAAACTAAGCTCCGCCCGGTAACCGGATTACGTCAGGCCCTGCATTTTGTTCTACCCGATGAGCCTTGTTCCCTCGCCAGCAAACTACCACGAGTGATTCCCGCAGCAGCCTTCGGGCGAGTGAACGGAGTGAAGCGAATGAAAACCTACAATGGCATTGTAGAACTGACCATCGGTCCGCTAGCCGGAAAGACAGAGGTGGAAATCGTGAAGCAAAAGGCAGCCGAACTTCCCCAAACAATGCTGGCTTTTATGGGAGCAAGTGGTAAAAGCGTCAAGATATGGACTTGCTTCACCCGTCCGGACGGCACTTTACCGCAAACAACGGAAGAAGCCGAAGTGTTTCAGGCACATGCTTACCGGCTTGCCATTAAATGTTATCAGCCTCAACTTCCCTTCAACATTCTATTAAAAGAGCCGAAACTGGAACAATTCTCACGTCTTAGTTATGATCCGGACTTGATTTATCGTCCCGCTCCCGTACCTTTCTATCTTTCACAGCCCATCGGTATGCCCGGCGAGATGACTTATCATGAGAAATCGAGCACTGAAGCATCTCCGCTGAATCGAGCACTGCCGGGGTATGACACGGAAGATACGGTAGCATTGCTTTATGAAGCGGCATTGCGGAAAACATTCGAAGAAATGGAAACGGACTGGCATCGAAACGATCATGATTTGCAAACATTAGTAGTCCCGCTTGCCGAAAATTGTTACTACTCTGGCATCCCGGAAGAGGAGGTAACCCGACGAACCATCACGCGTTATTACAAAAGAAAAAATCCGATGCTGGTACGCGAAATGATAAGAAACGTATATAAGGAATGTAAGGGAGTGCCCAAAAGCAGCTGCCTGACTAAAGAGCAACGTCTTAGCCTGCAAATGGATGAATTTATGAACCGTCGTTATGAGTTCCGTTATAATACGCAGATCGGGGAAGTGGAATATCGGGAGCGTTTCTCGTTTCAGTTTTATTTTCATCCTATTGACAAACGGGCACAAAACAGTATCATGCTTGATGCCCAATCCGAAGGTATTGGCG
>OIZW01001507.1_pt1 | contig 14157 bp, 14 predicted proteins | sample 1588581 | NCBI WGS metagenome assembly OIZW01 (sample SAMN03283266) | human gut metagenome | biome: human-associated habitat; material: feces | host: Homo sapiens | place: USA | collected 2013 | reverse complement strand
AATATAATATAACAGCAGATACAATTAGATATTATGAAAAAGAAGGACTAATTCCAACAGTACCAAGAAATAAAAATGGTATAAGAGATTTTGATGAAAATTCTTGTGGTTGGATAGAATTTATAAAATGCATGAGAAGTGCCGGTCTTGAAATTGAAACTTTAAAAAGATATGTAAGTTTATTTAGACAAGGAACAAAAACTGTAAAAGAAAGAAAAATATTATTAGAAGAACAACGTGAAAAATTACTAAAAAAGCATGAAGATATAAAAGCTACATTAGATAGATTAAATTACAAAATAGAAAAATATGAAGAAATAGAAAAAGGAAAGTTAAAAGATTTTACAGAAAAACCATAGGAGGATAAAGATGAGCAATAAATTAATAGTATTCTATTCTTATACAAATCATACTAAAATAATAGCTGAAGGAATACAAAAACAATTACAATGTGACATTATAGAACTAAAACCTGTAAAGCCATATTCTAATGACTATGATATTGTTGTTGGACAAGAGCAAAATAATGAAAGTACAAAGAAAACACCAGAAATAGAAAATAAAAATTTAGATTTATCTAAATATGACGAAATAATATTGGGAACACCAGTATGGTGGTATACAATAGCACCAGTTGTAAGGACATTCTTGAAAGAAAATGATTTAAGTAATAAAAAAATTATACCTTTTGCAACAAATGCAGGATGGCTTGGACGTACATTTAAAGAAATAAAAGACTTATGTCCAAATTCAACAATAGGAAAAGAAATGAATATTGTATTTACAGAGGATTATAGCGAAAATCAATTAGTTACATTACCAGAAGAAATAGATAAATGGATTAAAGAGTTATAAGTAGGAGGGCTAAAATGGGATATTTAGGTGAAAAAATCAAAAAATTAGGATTTGGTCTAATGAGATTACCTCAAAAAGATGGAAAAATAGATATAGAGCAAACAAAAGTAATGGTAGATAAATTTTTAGATGCTGGATTTACATATTTTGATACAGCATGGGCATATGCTGGAAGTGAAGACGCAATAAGACAAGCACTAGTAGAACGTTATCCAAGAGAAAGGTTCCAATTAGCAACTAAAAATGCAGCATGGATAAATTGTAAGACTAGAGAAGAAGCAATTGCTCAATTTGATACTTCTTTAAAACAAACAGGTGCTGGATATTTCGATTTTTATTTATTACATAACTTAGGAGAATCTAGAACGAAAGCATTTGATGATTTTGATATGTGGAGTTGGATTCAAGACATGAAGGAACAAGGAAAAATTAAACATATAGGATTTTCTTTCCATTCAACACCTGAAGAATTAGAAGAAATATTAAATAAACATCCAGAAATGGAATTTGTACAACTTCAAATAAATTATGCAGATTGGGAAAATCCTGCAATTAAATCTAGAGAATGTTATGAAGTTGCAAGAAAACATGGCAAGCCAGTAATAATTATGGAACCTGTTAAAGGTGGAATGCTTGCAAATCCACCAAAGCAAGTACAAGAAGCATTTAAACAAGCAAATCCTAATACATCAATTGCTTCATGGGCTATTAAATTTGCTGCAAGTTTAGATGGTGTTATAACAGTACTTTCTGGAATGAGTAATATAGAACAAATGGAAGATAATATATCTTATATGAAAGATTTTACAAAATTATCCGATGATGAAGAAGCTACAATAAAGAAAGCTCAAGAAATAATGAATAGTATTCCAATAATACCATGTACAACATGCAACTATTGTGCAAAAGTATGCCCAATGAAAATAGGAATTTCTGGTTCATTTACAGCAATGAATTATTTAACATTATATAATGATATGGAAGCAGCTAAACACCAAGAAGATTGGCTTGTAAGCGGACATGGACTTAAGAAAGCAGAAAAATGTATAAAATGTGGTAAATGTGAGCAAGTTTGCCCTCAACACATAAAAATAAGACAAGAACTAGAAAAAGTAACAGAAAAATTAAAATAAATAAGGACGTGAATTTGGTGTGCCACGGGATATTTGGGGGACGTTCCTAAAATCCCTATTTCCTATTCCAACGAATTTTTAAGTCGCGATTTAATCGTGGCTTATTTTTTTCTAATAAAAGTGTATATAAAATCTCGAAAACTAGATTTGTTGATATTTCAAGCAAAAATAACAATTCTACTAAAAGTAGATTGCTAAAAATATCTAAGAGTGATAACATTTTTATATCGAAAAAACTTGTAAGGAGACTAAAAATGGACAATCAAAAATTCGGAAGATTTATAAGAGACTTAAGAAAAAAAGCAAACATGACACAAAAGGAATTAGGAGAAAAATTAAATGTAACCGATAAAGCTGTTTCAAAATGGGAAAGGGGATTAGGCTTTCCTGATATTTCAATTATTAATTTATTAGCAGAAACTTTTGGTATTACAGCATCAGAAGTGTTAAATGCAGAAATCGGAAAAAAGGATACTATTGATGTAGAAAAAGCAGTACAAGAGGCTGTAGAGAGTGTGACTAAAGAAAAAGAAAAGAAAGAAAATAGAAAAAGAAAATTAATTAAAATTGTAAAAATAGTATCTATTATAATATTTGTATTAATGTTTTTTTTACAATTAGGATATTTATGCATAATGAAGCCAAATGGATATGAATATATAAATGATTTAATATTTTATATTGTAAATGAATTGATAATGATAACTGGAGCTGTATTTCTTATTTTACAAATAAAAAAGTTAAAGAACATAAAGATTGTTGCTGTGATTATTGCAGTTATTTTGAGTACTATTAATTTAGCTTTTATGATTAATAATGGTATGAATATAAGAACTATATTAAGTTTTTCTAACGATTTTTCAAATGAATTAGTAATAAAACAGAATAAAGAAAATGGTGAAACTAGGCTATATAAATATGCCAAATTAACTATATTTGCAAAACTAGATGAACGATTTGAATATTCAGTAAGTGAAGCCATAAAACATCAGTGGCTTACAAATGATATTTGCAATATAACTTATACAGATAAAGATGATAATTTAAGAAATTATGTAGCAACATATGGAAGTAGAAAAGGAACAGATTCATATTATTATGTATTTAATGCATTATTAGGAAGATGGCAAACACAGGCAGATTCTGTGGGTAATACAAAATTAACTGTAGATTCAAAAGGGATAAAAGTAACGCGAGATGATACATCTGAACAATTTGAATTTAGTGATTGCAAACAATATGGTGTTACAGCATTAGTTCTTTATAAAGATGATATTCCTAAATATATAATTGCATTAAACGATGATTGTGAAATTGATGAAGAAACTAGCTATATAAAAGAAGGTGGAACAATTATATTTTGTGATATCTCAATGAAAAGGACTATAAAGGAAACTTTATATTGTACAGTATATAAAGGGGAGAATTTAAGTGAGTATAATGGTATAACAGTAGATGCTAATAAATATAAAATAGATAATGGAATTTTATATTTTAGCTATGATGGAGAAAACGTAACAGAAGTTTCAGGGGATTTTTCAAATGACAAATCAGATTATAATAATCAAAATTATATAATTTCTGAAGAAAAAACAGTATTTTTCTATACTGAAAATGGGAGAAAATATTTAGTATATTCAGATGATAAGGGAAATACATGGAATACAGTTAAATTAGCTACTAACGGAACTATTCAATCTATACAATTTTTAAATAAAGATATAGGCTTTGTTTTGCAATTTGAAGATTATGCCTTAGGAGGAGTTACCTTTGGACATATTGATAAAACTACAGATGGAGGACAAACATGGACGACTATAAATAATGGAATTGGAAGTTTGAATGAAGGTACATTTCGAAGTGGAAGTCAGCTATTGTTTGTGAATGAAAATATTGCTTTTGTCACAATGCCATATGCTAGTGGGGATGACTCTGAACTATATTATTCCGAGGATGGAGGTATAAACTTTACAAAAGTTAATTTGAGTGATGAACAGATTTATGATTATTATTACTTGCCAACTATAGAAGATGGAAAAATTTATTTAGAAGTTGGTCAAGGAAATGATGGAGATTATAATGGAGGAAGTTTTAAAAAGTATTGTTCAGAAGATAATGGAAAAACATGGAATGAAATTTAAGCAAATGATAAAACTGTAAGGTTAATGTAAGCTAAATAATTGCCAAAAGAAGTTCAAGAGAAATATAAGTAATATAAATACCTAGCTTAGAAAGGCTGGGTATTTTTTATGGAATAAATGTAAAAATATATGTTAAAGTATTGACTTAGAGTAAACTCTAAATGATATATCATATTTGTGTTATAATAGGTAAAAATTATGTAGAAGGGAAGATAAATTTATGAAAACACTGTATTTTGATTGTTCAAGTGGAATTAGTGGAAATATGACACTTGGAGCATTATTAGAAATCGTAGGTGACGAAAAATATTTATTAGAAGAACTAAAAAAATTGAATGTTGATGGGTATAAAATAGAAATTTCTAAACAAGTAAAAAATGGAATTACAGGAACATATGTTGATGTTATATTAGAAAATGAATGCCATCACCATCATCATGAACACGACCATGACCATGAGCATCATCACCATCATGAACATAGAAATTTATATGATGTTAACACTATTATAGATAATAGTTCATTAGATGAAAATACTAAAGCTTTGGCAAAAAGAATATTTTTAAGAGTGGCAAAGGCCGAATCGAAAGTTCATAATAAACCATTAGATGAAGTACATTTTCATGAAGTTGGAGCAATTGATTCAATTGTAGATATTGTTGGAACAGCAATTTTAATAAATAAAATTAATCCAGAAAAAATAATTGCAAGTGTTGTTAATGATGGATATGGTTTTATAGAATGTGCACATGGAACTATGGCTGTACCAGTTCCAGCTACAAGTGAGATATTTGCAGCATCTAATGTGAAGTTTAGACAAATAGATATAGATACAGAACTTGTAACTCCAACGGGAGCAGCAATTATAGCAGAGCTTGCAGAAGATTTTACAACATTACCCACAATGGTAACAGAAAAAATTGGTTGGGGAACTGGGTCAAAAAATTTAAAAATACCAAATGTTCTAAAAGTGTACTATGGTGAAATACAAGAAGATAATCAAAATTTTGTGGTAATGGAAACAAATATAGATGATTGTTCAGGAGAAATACTAGGATTTACATCAGAAAAATTATTTGCTAATGGAGCTTTAGATGTATTTTATACACCAATATTTATGAAAAAAAGCAGACCAGCATATAGATTATCTGTTGCTTGTAGAAAAGAAGATATGTTTAAACTTCAAAACATTATTTTTAAAGAAACAACCACGATTGGAATTAGATATCGTTTTGAAGGTAGAACAGAATTAGGTAGAGAATTTGTAGAAATAGATACAAAATATGGAAGAATAAAAGCAAAAAAAGTAACTTATAATGGTGAAACATATGTATATCCTGAATATGAAAGCATGAAAAAAATAGCAGAAGAGAATAATATTCCTTTAAAGGAATTATATAAATTAGAGGAGCTAAAATAATTATAAATCAGAAGGAGAGCATAATTGTATGGACATAAAAGAAATTTTGACAAATTTAAAAGAAAATAAAATATCTATAGAAGATGCTGAAAAAATGATAAAAAATAATCAATATGAAGATTTAGGTTATGCCAAAATAGATCATAATAGAAAAGAAAGATCTGGAGCGAGTGAAGTGGTTTTTTGCCAAGGAAAACCAAACGAATTTTTAACTAAAATATATAGTGCTATTTATAAAGAAAATGGGGAAGTACTAGGAACAAGAGCATCTAAAGAACAATATGAATTAGTAAAAAAGGATATACCAAATGTAAAATATGACTCTATTTCTAGGATATTAAAAATAGAAAAAGAAAAGAAGTTAGTAGGAAATATTGTAGTTTGCACAGGGGGAACAGCAGATATTCCGGTTGCAGAAGAGGCAGCCAAAACTGCAGAGTTTTTGGGTAGTTATGTAGAAAGAGTTTATGATGTTGGTGTTGCTGGTATTCATAGACTACTAAGTAATATGGATAAATTAGAAAAAGCAACCTGCATAATAGTTGTAGCTGGAATGGAAGGGGCTTTAGCTTCTGTTGTAGCTGGGCTTAGCAAAGTACCGGTAATAGCAGTACCTACATCTATTGGATATGGTGCAAACTTTGGAGGAGTATCAGCACTTCTTAGCATGTTAAACTCATGTGCAAACGGAATTGCAACAGTAAACATAGACAATGGTTATGGTGCCGGATACATAGCCCACCAAATTAACTCAGCCGCTAGCAAACATTAGCGAGCTTTTTAAAGACGAACTATGCAACTTAAGTGAAATGAAGTTGTATACAATGATTCAAGTATGCATTAGTGAGTATAAGTGAAAAGGATGAAATATATGTTAAAAAAATTACAAGACAGATTAAAAGAATTAAATAAAGTAGCTATTAGCTTTTCAGGAGGAATAGATTCTAGCTTTTTACTATATGTTGCAAGAATTACATTACCAACAGAAAATGTATTAGCAATTATAGCAAATGGCAATATGGTACCAAGAAAAGATTATGAAGAAGCAATAGAATTCTTAAAAGAAAATAAAATCAATTACAAAGAAATAGAATATAAACCATTAGAAATAGAAGAATTTAAAGAAAATAGAAAAGATAGATGCTATTATTGTAAGAAAAAACTGATGATCGGTATAAAAGAAGAGGCAAATAAAAATGGTTTTGAAAATGTTTTAGATGGTAAAAATGAAGATGACTTAAAAGTATATAGACCCGGTAATAAAGCAACAGAAGAAATAGGTATAATAAGTCCATTAGCAGAAATAGGATTTTCAAAAGAAAATATAAGAGAAGAGAGTAAAAAACTAGGCCTTAAAATTTGGAATAAACCATCTAATTCTTGTTTAGCAACAAGATTTCCTTATAATACAATTTTAACCGAAGATGATTTAAAAAGGGTTGAACAAGGAGAAGAAGTGTTAAAAAAATTAGGAATACCAAAAGTGAGAATAAGAGTACATCAGGAGATTGCAAGAATCGAAGTAGAAAGAGAATATTCTAATGTAATAATACAAAATCAAAATATAGTAGAACAAATAAAAGCGTTGGGATTTAGATATGTAACATTAGATTTAAATGGATTAACTAGTGGGAGTTTTGATAAATAGGTGGAAATGGCAGAACAGCTAGAGCAATAACAAATTCTTTATTAAGTAATAGAAATCTATGTGCTACATTTGAAAAGTATACTAAGCCAGAGTATATTAAATATATGAATTCTGTAATTACAGATTATGATACATATAATAAAGGTTTATATACAGATCAATCAATTTGTAGCATAATGGAAGAAGAGAATATACAGAATTTAGCAAAGTACATTACTAAAAAATGTCAAATAGGCGAATACGAAATGGAACAAGAAGGATGTGCTGTAACTACGGATTTATCAAGAAAGCAAAATGTTGGAGAATATAGATAAAATGATAAAGATAATAAAAGTGAATATATTGATAATTACTTCCTTTAGTGTTATTATCAACCTAACAAAACAAGAGATAAGACTTGTCTAAATTATAGAAAGGTAGGGATTTATATGAAAAGGGGATTAAAGGTTTTAATAATTGTTTTAGTAATTTTAGTAGTTTTAGCAGTAGCAATTTTACTTGTTAAGCATTTTACAACAAATGAGGTTAATAATGAGCTAACAGGAAATAGCATATCATATGATAATGCTGATGCAATTGCTACAATGGATGTTGTAATAGTAAGAGTAGATGATACATATCTTGAAGTTATAAATAAAGACGATCCAAACGATGTAATGCGAGCAAACATTCCAGATGATGATATTAATGAGTATAAACAGAACCAAGAAGTACGAGTTTATTATAATGGAATGATAAATGAAATGTATCCAGGTAGTTTTGATAAAGTTTCTAAAATAGAAATATTGAAAGATAATAGTGATGTTACAATACCGGAAAAAGCATTAAAACTTTTTTATAGCTCACGCAATAATGTATCAGTTTCAAATATTAATGCAACACAAACAGGTATATCTTTTGAGATAAAAGATACAAATGAATATAAATATGAATATACAAATACATATACATTATTTAAAAAGAATCCAGAAGCTGAACAAGTAAAAGCACCAAGTATGCCAATAGTAACAGGTAATACAACATCATCATATGAAGGAAGCGGTATTCCACTTTGGGAAGAGGCTTCAAAAGTTTCAGATGTTAATAGTGAAGATACAGTAACTTCTGAAAATATAGCAGAAGACACTGTAAGAAAAATTTGTGATTGGACAAATATATACGGAAAATTAGAAAGTGGAGAGTATGATTTTTCATTGACTGTAGAAGGATTTTATATAAGAATAAAATTTACTGTAAATGAAAATGGAGAAATTTCAAATGTTACTTCTGATTTTATGTAATAAGGTGAGTGAATGAAATATATTATAAGAGAAATTACAGAAAAAGATAATAAAGAAATAGAAAATATAATAAGGTCATGTTTAATTGAATTTGGTGGAAATCATGAAGGCACAGCATGGACAGATCCAAATCTAGGAAGATTTTCCGAAATATATAATACACCAGAAAATAAATATTGGGTTGCTGAGGATACTTCTGGCAAATTGCTTGGAGGAGTTGGTATTGGAAAAATAGCTGAACTTCCAGAAGTGTGTGAATTACAAAAAATGTATTGTTTACTAACTGCAAGAGGCACAGGAGTTTCGCATCAGTTAATTGAAACAGCATTAAAGTATGCCCAAAAATATTATAAAGAATGTTATTTGGAAACACTAGAAAATATGGTTGCTGCCCAAAAGTTTTATGAAAAATATGAATTTAAAAGGTTAGAAAAACCATTAATAAAAACAGAGCATTTTGCATGTGATGTATGCTATATTAAAAAGTTATAATTAATAAGAATAATTGATTTATATAAATGTACATATGATTAAAAAAATGACAATATGTATAAAGGTCATGTACACTACAAGGATGAAATTAGTAGCAAGCAGGCAGAATTTATATTTAATGAATTAAATATAGAATAGTTATAATAAGGCATTAAAATTTTAATGCCTTTAGGTTTGCAAAAAAATAGCAATTTTTATGAAAATATGTTAGGATATTAAGCATTGACATTAAAAAAAAGGAAGATAAATATGGGGATTTTAGAAATATTATTAATAGCAATTGGTTTAGCAATGGATGCTTTTGCAGTTTCAATATGCAAAGGTTTATCAATGAAAAAAATGAATTGGAAAAAGGCTATTATAGTTGGCATTTACTTTGGCGTATTCCAAGCAATTATGCCAGTTATAGGCTACTGCTTAGGAACAACATTCGAAAGTTTAGTAACTAAAGTAGACCATTGGATAGCATTTATTCTTTTAGCACTTATTGGAGGAAAGATGCTTAAAGAAGCATTTGATAATAATTCTGAAGGATATAATGATAGTGTGAATTTTAAAACAATGGTAATTTTAGCAATAGCAACAAGTATTGATGCATTAGCAGTCGGTATAACTTTTGCATTTCTACAAACTAACATCGTATTAGCTGCTATTTTAATAGGATTAGTAACTTTTATATTATCTGTAATAGGAGTAAAAATTGGGAATCAATTTGGTATTAAGTACGAGAAGAGAGCAGAGATTATTGGAGGAATAATTTTAATACTAATAGGGATTAAGATTTTACTAGAACATCTAGGAATAATTAGTTTAGGATAGCAATATAAAAATAGCAGATAGATAAAGCTGCTATAAATTCGCATGATAAAGACTGCTTCTTATATAATCTAATAAAAAGCGTACAATTTATTGAAAATTATATGCTTCTTTGTTATTATCGAATAAAGCTGAATAATAAAATTAGAAAAATGTAATTGTAGGAGATAACAATGGAGTTAATTGTAAAAAAGTTTGAAGAATTGACAACTGAAGAACTATATGAATTATTAAAAATTAGAGTTGAAGTATTTGTGGTAGAGCAAAAATGTCCTTACCAAGAAATAGATGAAAAAGATAAAAACGCATATCATATTTATTTAAAAGAAGCTGGTCAAATAAAAGCTTATTTAAGAGTGTTATATCCAGGCATATTATTTGAAGAAGCCTCAATAGGTAGAGTATTAACTACTGAAAGAGGTAAAGGCTATGCAAATATAATTTTAAGGGAAGGTATAAATATAGTAAGGGAAAAGCTAAAAGTAAATAAAATTAAAATAGAGGCGCAAACATATGCTAAAAAGATGTATGAAAAATTTGGATTTAAACAAACATCAGAAAAATTTTTAGAAGATGGAATACCTCATGTTCAAATGATTTTAGAAATATAATAAAATGATGGAGAAAATAATGAAAAAGATACTTATAATGTTTTCAATAGCAAGTATTGTTATTATTGCTAGTGTTATTGTATTTATATATGAATTTAATAGAAAATCATATAAACAATATACCAATAGTGATTTTAATATTGAAACATATACTAGTGACATTGATAAAGATAATGATGGAATAGATGATCAAACTGATATACTAAATAATGTGAAACAATATATTGCAAGTAAACCTAAATACAAAAGTCAATACTATGGAACTGGTTATCCAAATGATGGCTATGGAGTTTGTACAGATGTTGTTGCTTTTGGATTAAAAGATGCCGGATATGATTTAATGGAACTAGTAAATGAAGATATTACAAAACATAATGAAAGATATAACATAGAAACTATAGATAAAAATATAGATTTTAGAAGAGTAAGAAATTTAGATATATACTTTAAAAACAATAATATTTCTTTATCAACAGATTTATCGAAAATAGAAGAATGGCAAGGAGGGGATATAATTGTCTTTAAAGATCATATAGGAATAATATCAGATAAAAGAAATAAAGAAGGAATTCCACTCTTAATACATCATGCAACACCATCGCAAGAAAATTACGAGGAGGATGTTATAGAATTATACGGACAAGATAATATTATAGGACACTATAGAATTACTTAACTGCAATACCTTTGGTATTTTTATAGTGGCAATTATTAAGGCAGCTGAGAATAAAGTAAATAAAGTGTTATTCACCGTTGAAGCTGCAGCGCCTAAATACCAAATGCGAATAGCTATAAATACAATTCCTACTACAGTGCGACAATTGAAATCACTACAGCTACTTCATCTGAATCCTCATTTTTGTCATCTGATTCAACTTTAAATTACCGGGATTTTGAAAACAAACTTACATAATATTTGCAATGAATTTTGCTATAATTAATTTATAATTGGTATAATATAAAACTTAAAAGTATCAGAAAATAAGTCTTTATAGAAATATTAGAATTATTAGATAAAATTAAGGAATTTGTTAATTAAGTAGAGATTAGGATTAATCTCTATTTTTTGTTTAAAATTAAGAAATTATTAATAAAATACTGGAAGTATTTATGTTATGATATTAATGAATATAATAAGTGGAGGAAAATAAATGTTAAATTTTAGTCAAACCACGATTTATAGCAGCTTTTGTGTAGTATTACCATGTTTAATTTATTTCATTATAAAAAGAAGAAAAAATAGTAAATCATATTGGATATTTGTACTTTTATTTGTATTATACTTATGGCAAGTATATGATTTAACAGGTGTAGGAGGACTTACAGATATAATTTATGCTCCAAAAGGAGGAATAGATCAACCTATTATTAGAGCACGAATTAATTTAGTTCCATTTACCAATATTGAAAAAACATTTTATTTAAATATTTTAATGTTAATTCCATTTGGATTTTTAGTTCCGCTAATTTGGAAAAATTATAGAAAAGCATATAAAACTGCAATTTTAGGAGCTGGATTTTCATTACTTATTGAATTATCACAGCTAATAACTACTCGAACAACAGACATAGATGATTTGATTACAAATACTTTAGGAGCTTTGCTTGGCTTTATTATATGGAAGATATTTTTTAAGAATCATTTGAAAGAAACAGAAAATAGTAAGCGTGATGTAATTGTTTATATATTATTAAGCTTTTTAGGAATGTTTTTCTTATATTATCCATTTTGGTTTTCTGATAATATTGCTTCAATTATATTAGGATAATAAATTTATCATAAATATTTGACAAACAGAGAAAAAGGAAATATAATCTAATAGACTAATAAATGTTGACGAAGAAATTATCAAAGTAGTTAATATGTAAATCTATCCAGGGAATTGTAGTCATAGACTGGAAGCTACAATAGAAAGACAAATTAACGAATTTCAATAGTGGAGTCAAATCGTGTAAGAGCGTTAATCTGTAATGAGGTAGTAGAAATACTATAAAAAAAGGTGGTACCACGAGCAAATCGTCCTTTAAGGATGATTGCTCGTTTTTTGATTTTCGGGATTTTGTATGGATTTTTGGGATGACCCTAAAATCCATGTTTAAGAATAAGAAAGGGAAAAAAGGAACGTCCCCAGATCCCGGACGTTCAAAAATCTCGCCACCATAAAAAATTTCAAGAAAGGAAAAGGCGTATGAAAGAGAAATTAGAAGAAATCAAAACAAAAGGTTTGGAAAAAGTTAAAAACGTAAAGACTATCGCTGAGCTTGAAGAAGTCAGAAAAGAATTAACTGGTAAGAAAAGCGAATTATCAGAAGTTTTAAAATCTATGAAAGATTTACCAGTAGAAGAAAAAAAGACAATTGGAATGATAGCAACAGAAATAAAAAATACATTTTTAAGTAATTTACAAGAAAAGGAAGAAGAAATTATTGCTTCTATGAGTGTATTAGATGAACCAATTGACTTAACTATACCCGGTAAAAAAGTGAGTGGAGGAGCACTTCATCCAATAACTCAAATGAAACATGACTTAAATGATGCATTTGTATCTTTAGGTTTTGAAGTATTCAACGAAGATGATATAAGCAGTGAAAAATATGCATTCGATAATTTAAATTTTGCTAAAAATCATCCTGCACGTCAATCTATGGATACTTATTGGATTGAAGGAACAGAAGATAAAGAAGGTGCAGAAAGATTATGCTTAAGACCACATTTAACAGGTGGGTCAGTAAGATATTTACTAAAACATGGAGCACCAGCGAGATTTGTATATCCAGGAGAAGTATATAGAAATGAAACAACTGATGCTAGACATGAAAGAGCATTTTTCCAATATGAAGCATTAATAGTTGATAAAGATATATCTTTTTCATCTGGTATGGTTATGATCCAAACAATTTTAGAAAAAGTTTTTGGAAGAAAAATAAAAACAAGAATGAGAGAAGGATTCTTCCCATTTACAGAACCAGGATATGAAATAGATATGGAATGTTTAGTATGTGGTGGAAAAGGATGTAAAGTTTGTAATCATAATGGATGGATAGAAGTTATGCCAGGTGGTGTAATTCATCCAAATGTATTAAAATCAGCAGGATTAGATCCAGACGAATGGACAGGATTCTATATTAATATTGGATTAGATAGATTAGTAATGATGAGATATGGAGTAGATGATGTACGTTTATTCCATAGCGGAGATTTAAGATTTTTAAAACAATTTAAATAGAAAGGATTTTGAATATGAAAGTATCATTAAATTTAATTAGAAAATATGTTGATTTACCTGAAGGTTTAACTGATGAACAAATTGCCTATGATATGACATTAAGAACAGTAGAAGTAGAAGAAGTCGAAAACACTGCCAAAAAATTTCATGACATAGTTGTAGGAGAAATTTTAGAAATAAAAGAACATCCAAATGCTGATAAATTAAGAATATGTATGGTAGACATTGGAGAAGATGAACCTGTACAAATCGTATGTGGTGGTTCTAATCTTTATGTTGGAGAACATGTAGTAGTATCAAAACCAGGTGCAGAAGTTGTTTGGCATGGTCAAGGAGAACCTGTTAAGATAACAAAAACAAAAATGAGAGGGGAAAGCTCTTACGGAATGATTTGTGCTTCAACAGAAGTATATTTAAGTGATTTCTTCCCAAACGAAGGTGAAGAAGAAATAGTTGATTTAAAAGGATTTGATTGCAAGCCAGGAGATAGTGTTGCAGATTTATTTGGAATGAATGATACAGTATTAGAAATAG
>OIZW01001504.1_pt1 | contig 14177 bp, 10 predicted proteins | sample 1588581 | NCBI WGS metagenome assembly OIZW01 (sample SAMN03283266) | human gut metagenome | biome: human-associated habitat; material: feces | host: Homo sapiens | place: USA | collected 2013 | reverse complement strand
CCGGCGATGCCCGCAGCTGCGGCACCACCGCCAGCCTGTGCGGCGTGGAGCAGGCGCTGGAATCGGGCGATACGATTGCGCTGGACTACGCGGTCCGCCGCGACCTGCTGCTGCATAGCGTCATGGCATTTTTGCAAGGATTTCCGATGCTGAACTCCGGCGACGAGATTGCCCAGCTCAACGGCTGGGATTATAAGTCCGACCCCAATCGGGCAGACGACAGCCGCAACCTGCACCGCAGTGCGTTTAACTGGGAAAACGCAAAACAGCGCACCCAAAAGGGTACGCTGCCGAACAAGCTGTGGCAGGGCATGGAAGAACTGCGCAAAATGCGAGCAGACGAGTGCTTTGCCCCGGATGCGTGGGTAACCACATGGGACACCCACAACCCCGGCGTCCTGGCACTGGTACGCAAGCACGGCGAGGAAACGCTGGTGGGGCTGTTCAACTTTACCGAGTACCCGGCAGGGGCCGGTCTTGACGCTTTGGGCGGCAGCTACCGTTCCGCAGACGGTCAGTCCGTCTGGCTGGCGGATGTAGAACTGGAACCGTATCAGGCACTGCTCGTGAAGAATGTATAAGCCTTGAGGCAGACATATATCCCCGTTCAGCTGCACCATCCATGCAGGTGGTTATGAAATGATTGTCAGGCATTTTACGTTTATGTCTTCAGAATTGGTCTAATTAGAAGTTTTCTTCCTTTCCGTGTTGTATCGTTATTCTGTGTAACCCTTTTGAATGCACTTTCCGGCGAGAAAAAAGAGCCTGGAGAACCTTACCGATTTGGTAAGGCCCTCCGGGCTCTTTTTACTCCAGTCAGTATCCGTCGGTCAATAGTAAGCGCAAATTGCTTACGAGACGTGCACAATTCACAGCGGCAATCCGCCTATGACGGATTTCATCAGCATGGCTTGCTCATCATACAAAACTGCAATCCGTTATCTGCGGCGCTCGTAAGGTGATATTCTCTCCATCACTTCCCGCTTTCAGGGAAGATGATTTTGTTGACAAAGAAGAAAATCACCATAGACACGCCGCCGTTCAAAACCGTCGTGCCGATGTTATAAATAAAGTCCGGCACCAGCAGCCCGGCTACGGCAACCCATACGCAGTTGATGGAGTTGACGATGCAGGTGATGACGCAGAAAGCCAGCACATACCACGCAATCTGCTTGCCTAAATTGCCCTTACTGCGGAACACGAAATTGCGCTGGATCGGGAAGTTGATGCATTCACCAATCACCATAGCAATCATGTAAGCGCAGAAATACGGCAGACCGCCGTGGGCGGCATCGTAGCCGAGGATGTTCCACTTGAAGGTTTCCCCAAATAGGGTCACATCCACGCCGGGCCAGCCGAAATCCACCACCGGCAGACTGCTGAACGCGGCGGGCAGAAATTGCAGCAGCAGATACTTGAACACGGTGATCAGATTCGACACGATGACGAACAGACCGCCCTCGCGCACCCACTTGGCTGCGGCGGGGTGTTTAGCCGCAAAATTATTCCAAAACTGCATATAATGCAACCTCCATCAAGCGCCGCGCAGACGCTTTTCCATCTGCGCATTCAGCACCACATTCTTAATCGCTTCATAAATCACCCGCACAAGACCCAGGATCCAGAAGCCCTGCAATTCCATGACAATGCCGTCCACCATGCCCATGCTGATGGCGCCGTTCGTCATCTTTGCCAAGGCGCGAAGGGGCATATTGTACTGGAACAAGATGTTCAGGTCCGGCTTGCCGCGTTTATAGCTGACATCCAGCAGGATCGTCAGCACAAGCCAGACAAGCCAGCCCAGCGGGCTGCGTGCGTGGTTCAGTTCGCCCAAGGTCAGATTGCGGTCAATTTTGGTTTTGCCATTCGGGATGGGATGCCCCAGCAGCTTTTCAAAGTCTGCATCGGAAACGTGCAGCACATCGCCCTTATAATAGCAATCCAAGTCCACATCTTCATACGGATGCACGGTAGCCGTTCCATGCACGGAGATTTTCTCGCACAGCCGGATGTCCTCCACGCTTGCGCCGACAAGCAGCTCGTACTCGCCGCCCTCGATTTCCCAGCGGTTAGCCTTGACATTCCAGAAACGGAACGCCTTATCGTCCAGCGTAATGGTGATGCGCTGTTTCTCGCCGGGGGCGAGCGTTACGCGGGCAAAGCCTTTCAGTTCCTTTGCAGGGCGGAAAAGCTCACTGTTCTTTTTAGCAATATACAGCTGCACAATTTCCGTTCCTGCCACGCTGCCGGTGTTCGTTACGGTAAGGCTGACCCCCTGTTCATCGGCAGCCATATCGCTGTACGCAAACGTCGTGTAGCTCATACCATAGCCAAACGGGAAGCGCACAGCTTTTTCCGCCGTGGTAAAGTAGCGGTAGCCGATGTACAGCCCCTCGCGGTACTCCACAGTCTTGCGGCGGGTGGCAAAGTCGGCGGCGCTGGGGACGTCGGCGTAGGCCAACGGCCATGTTTCTGCCAGCTTGCCGCAGGGGTTGACCTTGCCGGTCAGTGCATCCGCAACAGCGCCCGCCCCCGCCTGACCGCCTAAGGCGGCGTACAACAGGGCTTGGCAGTTGTCCAGCCACGGCGTTTCGACTACGCTGCCGCTGTACAATACCACGACAATTTTCGGGTTGACAGCCGCCACAGCCTGCAGCAGATCCACCTGATTTTGCGCAAGGCGCAGATTGCTGCGGTCAAGACCCTCACTCTCGGCGATTTCATCCAGACCCATGCACAAAATAACTGTATCCGCCTGTGTCGCCAGTTCGCAGGCGGATTTCTGCAAAGCAGCATCCGGCTTACCGTGGCGGTCAAAGCCTTGCTGATACCCGATGACGTTCAACTCGGAGTCGATCAGCTTATCCAGCAGCACATCCACCTGTGTCGAGTTCACCATGCTGGAGCCTGCGCCCTGGTAGCGCGGATTCTTGGCAAAGTCGCCGATGACAGCCACCTTGCTACCCGCCGCCAACGGCAGCAAAGAGCCCTCGTTTTTCAGCAGCACAAGGCTTTCCGCGGCGGCGCGGCGGGCAAGCGCATGATGAGCTGCCGCATCAAACTCGCGCGGGGCAGCGTCCAGCGCAGCCTTGGTATCAAACACCAGCGGCAGCAACTCTGACAAGCGGGCGTCGATGTCGGATTCGGAGATTTTCCCGCTTTCCACCGCCGCCAGCAGCTCGCGCACGCTGTCCCCGCCGGGCGCAGGCATTTCCAGCGTGGAGCCGTTTTTCACACCCAGCGCGTGGTCGTTGCTTCCGCCCCAGTCGGTGATGACCGCGCCGTCAAAGCCCCACTCACCGCGCAAAATCTCCATGAGCAGGTGCTTATTCTCGTTGGCATACGTACCGTTCACAAGATTGTACGACGACATAATGCTGCGGGGATGCCCCTCTTTGACGGCAATTTCAAACCCGGTCAGGTAGATTTCCCGCAGGGTGCGCTCGTCCACGATGGAATCCGAAGCCATACGCCGCGTTTCCTGACTGTTGACGGCAAAGTGCTTCGGGCAGGCAGCTACGCCCTTGGACTGGATGCCGCGAATATATCCCGCCGCCAGCTTGCCCGCGAGATACGGGTCCTCGGAGAAATACTCAAAGCTGCGCCCGCACAGCGGGTTGCGCTTCATATTAAGCCCCGGTCCCAGCAGCACCGACACTTCCTGCGCGGCAGCTTCCTCGCCCAAGGCTGCGCCGATTTCCTCGCCCAGCGCGGCATCCCAGCTGTTCGCAACAGCCGACGCGGTGGGGAAGCAGGTGGCGGGAACACTGGGGTTCAGCCCCAAGTGGTCGCTCTCCCCCGCCTGCTTGCGCAAGCCGTGGGGACCGTCCGACAGCCAGATCTGCGGGATGCCGTGTTTGGGCATACCCCGCGTTTTGAAGGTTTCCGCGCCGGAAAGCAGGGCGCATTTTTCTTCCAAGGTCAATTCTTTCAGCAAAAGTTCTGTATTTTGCATATATTTTTCCCTTCTCATAAGAAAAGCCGCATCCAACGCCTGCAAGCAGACATCAGACGCGGCTTTCATTCAGCAAGTACCGTTAGGTTTCATCAGGGACAATGGACGCTTACTCTGCCGCCAGCGTGACCACAGCCTCGTTGATGGAGTAGGTGGTGCTGGAGCCCCAGCCGGAGACGATTTCGTCGTGGGCGGGGATGGTCAGCTGCTTGCTGCCGTCCTCACTCTCGGTGATCGGCACCGTCAGGGCATCGCTGCCGTTCAGGGTCATGGTAAGGGCATCGTCCTGCGCATCCACCAGCGTACCGGTGATGGAGGCAGAGCCGTCGGCGGCAGTCAGCGTGCAGACCTTGTGGGAGTAATCCACCAGCAGCACGGCATCCGTTGCGGTGGGCGTCTCGCCCTGCACCAGCTCATAGCTGCCCGTGTACTGCTCGGTGACCAGATCCTCGACCTGCACTTCAAACGTAGCGGTTGCACCCAGGAAGGAGGCCGTCACGGTCTTGGTGCCAGTGGTGTCGCTGTCGTAACCGGTGAAGGTCAAGCGACCGCCCCAGATGGACTCCTCTGCACCGTTGGCGCGGGTAGCCGTCACAACCAGCTCGCCCGGGTTGAAGGTGTCACCCGTGTAGAAGGTGCGCAGGTTGGAGGCATCGATCGTCAGGCTCTTGGCAGGGGCATAGGGCTGACCGTAGATGTTGATGTTGCGGGTAATACTACCGCCCCAAACGCCATAGCTCAGGCTGGCTTCCATGCTGTATGCGCCGTGGTCGGTGTCAAAGATGAAGACATCCGCATCTGCGCCGCCATCCACATCGGTGGGGCGCACAGTGCCGTCGGCGTCCTGATTGCCCAGCAGATGAATGACGAAGTTCTTCTCGCCGTTTTCATCGTAGTTGTACCAGTAGCCGTAAACATGGGAGATAGAGTCGCTGCCCACGGAGGTGCTGGGACCGCTGAAGGAACCCCACATCGAACCGTCGGTGTAGCAGTACATATCCAGACAGCCCGGATCCACGAAGGTGCCGAAGCCTTCGGTGTACTGGCCCTCGAAGAAGTAGGCGACTTCCCCGTTCGGCTCCTTGGCTTCCCAGGTTTCCTGCGGGATGGCAACCAGGTCATCCAGCGTCTTGGAAACATACTCGTTATCGTTGTAGTTCATAACGGGACCATCGGCAGAAGTCTGCGCCGCATCGGGGGCAACCTCCGCATTGTCGGCCGAGGGCAGGCTGCTGCTCTGCAGGGAGAAACCGCCCACGCAGACCGCAGCGACCACAACCACCGCACCGGCGGCAGCAAACTGTTTTCCGGTGGCTTTTGCCTCGCCGGTTTTCGTCTGCTTGCAGAAGCAGGCGATCACGCTGAGCAGGCAGGCAATGAAAGTGCCGACCATATAAAACACGCACAGACCGGCGTTGCCGCCCGCAAAGGTAACGTGGTTGATGACATCGGCAAATACGAAATACAACTGCACAACGACAAGATACAGGGCAATGTTATAAATGACCGCCTGAATCAGTGCGCTGAACGGAACGGAAACAAAGAAGAAAACGAGCGAAGCGGCAGCACCGACCAGCAGCACCACGCCGGGCATCGTGCCGGAGTGGCCCAGAGGGGCGGCCGTGGCCTGTGTGGACAGGAATACAATGCCGGTGATCAGCGCGACCAGCGCTGCGGCAAGGCAGAACCAGCTGCCCAGCCCTTTATTTTTCAAGCCTTTATTCATCAGGTTCCACCTCCATCAATTCTTTTTGGCGGCACGATTCTTCCGCTTTTCCTCGGAGAAAACGTCCGTGTAGGTATGCAGCACATACATCACGACAGCGGCAACAGCCAGTGCGCAGAACACAGCATCGAGAGCGCGCAGGGTCGTCTGCCACCACGGGGCTGCATCGGAAACGACAACGTCCTCCGCGCCGGAGCCGCCCATAGAGGACTGCAGCATGATGTAGTACAGATAATGGTTGGAGTCGATGACCTTCTGCAGCAGGTCGCCGTCATCGGTGCTGGTGATCAGCTTCTCGATTTCGTTCGGGCGGGCGGTATCCAGGCAGAAGATGTTGTTGCCTGCCATCAGCATTTCGGGGGCAGAGGAATACTCGGACGCGGTCAGTGCATCGTCGATGATGTAGCCGCCGTAGTTCCACTCGTCGCGCAGGATGTGCTGGATGCCCTGGTTGGCGGCAGCGTACATAACGCCAATACGGTTGTAAGCGGTCATAACGCCGAGAGAATCGCCCTCAGCCAGAGAACCCTCAAAGGCGCGCATATAGATCTCGCGGATGGCCTGCTCGTTCGCAAAGGTGGAAATGCCCTGACGACCGGCTTCCTGCTCGTTCAGGAAGAAGTGCTTGACCGTACCGATCAGACCCTTGTTGCGCATACCGTGGGAAACGGCCTTGGCAGCATAGTAGCTGAGAACGCCGTCCTCGGAGAAATACTCAGAAGTACGACCGGAGTAGGGAGAACGCAGGGTGTCCGCGCCGGGCGCGTAGGCGATGGGGATGGACGCATACAGCGCATCCTCGCCGTACATCTCGCCAAAGCGGGTCTGCACATCGTGGTTCCAGGTTGCGCCGACGATGGGCAGCGTAGCCCAACCGGTGCAGTTGCGGCGGTCGCCGTACTTAAACTGACCGTTCATGCCCTCGGGACCATCGACGATGGTGCAGCCGGGCTTGTTGACAGCCTTGACAGCCTTGATGCCCTTGGAGTCGCCCATGTTGATGAGCAGATCGCTCAGCGTCAGCTGAGAAAGGAAGTCGTTCCACTTCGGGTCGTCGAAGGCGACGCCGATCATATCGCTGAAGTTGATCTTCTCATCCAGCTCCACGCCGAGGTTGAAGTCGGAAACGCTCTTGGCATCGGCTGCCTTGACGTAGGTCTGCATATTCAGACCGTTGTACAGCTTATCGTTGACCGTCAGGGTCTCCAGCGTGGTGGGGTAGGTCGTATCCCACGCGCTGCGGGACAGGTAGGTGATTTTTTCGTCGTCGTTCGCCCAGTAGTTCACATCGGCGTCGTCGAAGGTGTTCGTGACTTCCACATCGCTGTTGTAGCGGGAGTTGCGGTACTTTTGGGTATCGACCTCGGTGTTGGGGGCGGTCCAGGTGGCCACGGCGGCGGTGTTGCCGGTGACGACATTGCCGTCCTGATCGATCAGCTTGCCCGCAACGGCGTCACCGCACTTAGCGGCCAGCACATTGTTCAGTGCCTCGTGTGCGCCGTTGCCGACGGCGAAGTAGTAATCGCCCGCATCGAGGATGTAGCCCTTTGCGCCGTTGGCGTCATAGGACGCGAGGAAGTAGCCGGGCACATCGACCGTGACAGTCTCGGATGCACCTGCGGCCACGTCGATCTTGTCATAGCCCAGCAGCTGGATCGAGGACTTTTCGACGTTGTTCTGCTTGTCGTAGTCGGTGTAGGGGGACTGTCCGTACAGCTCCACGGTAGCCTTGCCGTCCATATCGCCGGTATTGTTCACCGTGACGGTCGCCGTGAAGGTGTCTGTGTCGCTGTTGTAGTCCAGCTTGTCAAGGCTGTACTCATAGTTCGTGTAGGACAGACCGTAGCCGAAGGGGAAGCAGACCTCCTCGGCGTAGTTCCAGCCGTCGGTCGAGGCTTTGGTGCCAACCGCGGAATCGGCGTTGCCCTGACCGAGGATGGTGTCCTCGTAGCGGGTCTCGTAGTAGCGGTAGCCAACGTAGATGCCCTCGTTATAGCTGACAAAGCTGTCGCCTGCCGCGCGGGGCGTTTTGCTGCCGTAGTTGTAGGCGTGCAGACCGAAGTTTTCGGCGCTGGGCGCGGACAGGGAGTTGGCGGCAAAGGTGGCAGTGGTGTGACCGGAGGGGTTGACCTCACCGGTCACAACGCGGATGGCGCCGGGCATACCGTAGAAGCCGGGGTTGCCGACCCACAGCACAGCGTCAACATTGTACTCGTCCAGCCAGTCCATCTCCATCGCAAAGACGGAGTTCAGCAGGACGACGGTTTTCTTGAATTTGCCGGAGTCCTTGATTTGCTGGAAGATCGCCTTCTCGTTGTCGTCCAGCTCCAGCATACGCTTGCCCTTGTCGTTGACCATCGCAAGGTCGTTGCCCTCGGTGGCAAAGCGGGACAGCGTAACAAACGCGACATCGCCGTAGGACGCAAACGAGTCGGTAACGCTGCCGGTGAACAGCGCCGGGTCATATTCTCCCACGCTGGAAACGCTTCTTTCTTTCGGCGCTTCGGCGGAAGCGTAGGCGTCCAGCACGGTTTGGTTCACGTTGAAGCCGGCATCCTGCAGGGCGTCAACGGGGGTTTTCTGGTAATCCGGGTTCGTGGAGGAACCGCCTGCGGTGCTGCGGAACACCGGGTCGATGCTGCCGCGGCCAAAGACCGTGACGTTGCGCTCAGACTCGGAAAGCGGCAGGGCATTGTTGCGGTTGTAGAGCAGCACGCTGCCCTCTTCCTCTTCCTGCTCACAGAACTGATAAGCGGCTTCGATGTACTTTGCGTAGCTTGCGTCAGACAGGGTGCCGTCAGCGGAGAACTCCGTGCCGCCGTAAGATGCGCCAGCGCCTTCGATGCCGAGTGCATGGTTGACTTCGCCTTCCTGCTGGAACGCAATAGTCGTTCCGGTCAGGACAAGGTTGGCCACCAGCACAGCCGCGCCGGACAAGCCCAGCCAACGGCGGGACTTGCTTGAGGTTTCCTTTTGTGCCATAGGTTTTTCTCCTTCCTAAACTGTCACAGATGAATGATACGATGCGCTTGCTGCCAAGGACTGCGCACTTCCCTTTTGCAGAAACCTTTCATATCTTTTTCACAAAGCTATCATAAGGGGAAGCGTTGACCGGGTCAATGGAGTTGGCGCAAACGTCAAAAAACACGGCACAAATGACAAAGAAGAAAAGTGACCGCCTTTCGGCAGTCGCTTTTGGGTTATGCAGTTTCTTTTTGGCTTTTCCCGCAGGGGAAGGTGACAACTAAGTAAAAAATCGAGTCCTCCACAAAGCAGTCTGCCGTGCCGCCGTACAGCTCGGCAATGCTTTTAATGCTTTTTATGCCGTAGCCATGCTCCTCGGTATTCTGCTTGGTTGTGACGATAGCGCCGTCCCGCAGCGTCGGCGGTGCGGGGGTGTAGTTCTGCACGCGGATGACCGCCATGTCACGGCAGCGGCTGATGTCCAGTGTGATGACCCGCTTAGACGCATCGTTTACCTGCGTCAGACACTCAATGGCATTATCCAGCGCATTGCCCAGCAGGGAGTAAATGTGGTAGTGCTTCATATCCTCCAGACAGCTGCCGTCTGCCGAGCAGACCAGCTGAATCCCTGCCTGCCCGCAGAGTGCCGACTTTTGGTCAGTGTGATGTCCAGCGCCTTATTCCCGGTGAGATAGCGCAGGTTCAGGTTGTCCATTTCTTCTTCCAGACGGGCGCGTTCCTCATCTGTGGCGCGGGAATACTGCTGTTTCAGGTCATGGTAGCGGATGTTGATTTTTTCCATGTCTTTTTTTGCCTGCTCATACTGCTGCTTGTCACATTCCAGCAGCTGCGCCAGCGTTTCATTCTCGTGTTCCAGACTCTTGATGCTGCAATTTGAAAATTCCAACGCCAGAATCGTGATGGCAAACAGGATGCAGAACGCATTCAGCGCCAGATAGGCGGTCAGGTAGGACTCTGCGCTGCTGTCCAGGACATCCTCCAGCACAACACTCAGGTAGACCGCGGCAATCAGGAAAAAGCCGGAGTAAAGCACGGTCTTGACATTGTCAAACAGCAGGCGCCCGCGCCGGATGCGCAGGGTGAACAGCAGGTAGATGACCAGACAGACCACAAGGTTGCTGAAAAGCAGAATGACAAAGGTATCGAGCCTGTCCGTGCACCCATGCTGAATCAGCCAAATAATAGGCATATAGGCCAGCTTACTGGCAATGTGCTGCACCGCGTAGGCACAGGTTGTATAAAACAGGGCGTGCAGCGGGCTGCAGTCAAAGCTGAACCATATCAGACCAAACAGCAGCGTCGTATACAGCAGCAATCTTGCCCAAAGCGGCAGGAATGCCAGGGTGTCCGTCAGTGCGAGAAAGATCCATACACCCGCCGCCAGCCGCGGAACGAAGCAGCTGCGGCGCTGCCCCCACGGGACAAACAGGCAGGCGCATAGAATCATACCCAGCTGGATTTGCTGGTTCAGTATCCAATTTATGACCGGCACGGGTCTTCCCACTCCTTTTTTGCCATATATCGGGAGAATGCTTCGGTGAAGGCGTCCTTGTAAGTGCGCCCGATGGGCAGTGCCGCCCCGCCGATATAGACATTCATACGGCTTACCGCCGTGATACAGCGCAGGTTCACAAGATAACTGGCACTGCATCGCACAAAGCCGTAGGGCGTCAGCTGCGCCGCGATTTCCTGCATCGAACCGCGGTTTTTGATGATCTCGGTCTTACCGTCCCCGCCGCACAGGTTGTACAGCAGGTCGTGCTGGCGCACCTCCACATAGGCGATTTTTGCTGCATCCAGCAGCCGCGTCACGGTGCCGTCCTTGACGACAATGTGCGGCGGCGCAGTCTTTTGACCGGCGCGCTTTTGCAGTACCTTCAGCGCCCGCGTCAGATACATATGGAAGGAGTACCACTGTATCGGCTTTACAATAAAGCCCAGCGCGCCGACACTGTACCCATTCAGCGCGAATTGCTGCAAATTCGTGCAGAAAATGAGGATGACATCTTGATTTGTCTCCCGGATTTTTTCGGCCAGTTCCATGCCGGACATCTGCGGCATATCAATGTCGAGATATAAAATGTCAAAATCACGGTCTTGCGCCGCCAGATAGACTGCCGCGCAGTCGAACTCCTGCACGTTCAGTTCTGTGCCGTTCTCCGCGCTAAACCGCGCCAGCGCCTGTTTCAGTTGGTCTCTTTCTTGTTTTTCATCGTCCACAATGCCGATTCGGATCATCGTGCGTTCCTCCCCCCGCGCAAAGATCTATACAAGTATGATATACCCCCGAGCGCAGCCGCGTCAACCTTTTACGAGCGAATCGTCCAATTTTTCCAAGATATTTTCGGAACGCTGCGTGCTGCGCATGGAAGATCCTTGACCACTACGGTGGCAAAGGAATAAAAACGCAGCAGATACATCGGCAAAATAACAGCACAGCCCCCGCCGGAAACTCATAGAGCTTGGCGAGGGCTGTACTATTTTAATCAGCCAATAGTTAAATCAGGCCCATCAGGCTGGGCAGGCCCAGAGACAGAGCCGGGATGTAGGTGACGGCCAGCAGGGCGGCAACCAGTGCCACAAAGTAGGGGATCAGCTTGGACGTGACCTGCTCGATGGAGACATGGCCAATGCCGCAGCCGACGAACAGAACCGAGCCGACCGGCGGGGTGATGTTGCCCAGGCACATATTGAAGATCAGCATAACGCCGAACTGGATCTCCGTCATGCCAAAGCTGGTGGCGATGGGCAGGAAGATCGGGGTGAAAATCAGGATGGCCGGGGTGATGTCCATGAACATGCCGATGACCAGCAGGATGATGTTCATGAGCAGGAAGATGATGTACTTGTTTTCAGTCAGGCTCATCAGGCCGTTGGAGATGGCCGCCGGGATGCCGGAGTAGGCCATAACGAAGGACATGGCGGAGGAGGCCGAAATCAGGAACAGGATGATGCCGGACGTTTTGGCGGAGTTGAGCAGGATGCCAAGGAAGCCTTTGAAGTCGATGCTCTTATAGATGATGGAAAGAATCAGGCAGTAGAGAACCGCGACACCTGCGCCCTCAGTGGCGGTGAAGATACCGGAGACGATGCCGCCGATGACAATGACGATCAGCAGCAGAGACGGCACGGCGTCCCAGACGGTCTTGGCAATGCTCTGGCTGTGGTCAATGCCGGTGGCTTTCATGCCGGCCTTTTTTGCGCCGATGAACGCAACGATCATGCAGCACAGGCCCATCAGGATGCCGGGAATGTAACCAGCCATGAACAGCGTGGAGATGGAGACACCGCCCGCGACGGTGGAGTAGACAATGAAGGCAGACGTCGGGGGAATCAGCAGGCCGGTGGGGGCGGAGGCAATGTTGGCGGCAGCGGAGTAGGCGGGGTCGTAGCCGTTTTCTTCTTCAATGGGGCTGATGCAGCCGCCCATGGCGGATGCGGCAGCAACGGAGGAGCCGGACAGCGCACCGAACAGCATGTTGCCCAGGATGTTGGCCTGCGCCATGGAACCGGGGATCTTGCCGACGAACAGCTGGGCAAAGTTGACCAGGCGCTTGGCAATACCGCCGTTGTTCATGATGTTGCCGGCCAGAATGAACAGAGGCACAGCAAGCAGCGAGAAGCTCTCCACGCCGGAGTTCATCTTCTGCATCGTGATAAAGGTGATCTGGTCCCAGGACAGGGTGGACATGGCGGTCACGATAGACGACGCCACAATGCTGATGGAGATTGGCACGCCGAGGAACAGCAGCACGCCGAACACGGCGAACAGGATAACGGTGGTCATGGTGATACTCATTTGTCTGCACCCTCCTTGGATTCAACTTTTTCGCCGGTGACGTCCTCATAGATGTTGATGATCTGTGCCAGGACGATGAACACGCCGGAAATCGGGGCGATGGAGTAAACAAGGCTGCGGGGAATGCCCAGCAGGGCCGAGAACTCGCGGCTGGCAGAGACCGCCAGCTTAAAGCCGCCGATAGTGAATACGAAGATGGCCATCAGCAGAATCAGACCGTCGATGGCTACCAGCAGGGCGGCGTGCGCCTTGCCGGTGAATTTGTCGCGGATGAGGGTCAGGGACATGTGCTCCCGGGTGGAGAAGGCGTAGGCCGCGCCGATGAAGCCGGTCCAGATCAGGCTGTAGCGGACAAGCTCCTCGGTGAAAGCCACGGGGCTGTTGAGGACATAGCGGGAGAAAACCTGGATCAGAACCAGCACCGTCATAAAGGTAAGCAGCACGGCGCAGGCAATGCTCAGAATTTTGTCCATCCAGAATTTGATGGCAGCAAAGGTGTTTTTCATGGCTTATTCCTCCCCTCTTGCGGCGTCGATGGTATCCAGCAGCGTCTTGACGCCGGGATACTGCTCCTCGTAGGCTTCGATCATGGGCTGGGTCGCCTCGCGGAAGGCCTCCTTGTCGACGTCATAGACGAACTCAACGCCCATCGTCTCCTGTGCTTCCTTGACGGCCTCCTCCACAGCGGTGTCCCACATGACCTTGTGGGCATCGGTGGAATCATGGGCGGCCTCCAGAATGATCTCCTGATCCTCGGGGCTGATGGTCTCCCAGACCTTCTCACTCATGATGAGGACGTCGGGGATCATGGCGTGCTGGTCCACCGAGTAGACCTTGCAGACCTCGCCGTGCTTGCCGGTGGTCAGGGCGGTCTCGTTGTTCTCGGTGCCGTCAATGATGCCGGTCTGCAGCGAGGTGTAAACGTCACCGTAGGACATGGCGACGGGAATGCCGCCCAGATAGCTCATCATGTCGGTCTGGCTCTTCATATCCTGCACGCGGATCTTCAGGCCTTTCAGGTCGGCGGGCGTGCGGATGGCGCGATCCTTCGTATAGAAGGAGCGTGCGCCGGAGGTGTAATAGGTCAGCGTGACAAAGCCGTCATCACCGGTGGAGAGGAAGAAGTCCTGCATCTCCTGCGAGTCCATGACATGGTAGAAGTCATCGGTATCGTTGAAGATATAGGGCAGGCCGAAGGTGTTGAAGGCATCGTTGTAGGTAGCCAGACCGGGTGCGGAAACCTTGGTCATGGCGATAACGCCGGCCTGCAGCTGCTCAAGGTTCTCGTTTTCGCTGCCGAGCTGGCCGTTGGGGAAGATCTTGACCTGGATGCGGCCATCGGTCTTTTCAGCGACCTCGTCCGCGAACTGGGTCATGGCGATGTGGACAGTGTGGGTCTCGGACAGGCCGTGGGCCAGAGTCAGCACCAGCGGATTCTCGGCGCTGTAGCCGGTGGAGTCGGCGGTGGTGCCGGACGCGCCGCAGCCGGTCATAACACCCAGACTGAGCGCAGCCGCAGCAGCCAATGCTGCGAATTTTTTGAACATGGTATTTCTCCTTCTTGTATGTATGCCGTTTTCCCCTTGGCCCCCTCTGAGAGGGGGCTGCCGCCGCAGCGGCTGGGGGAGAGAACCTTGCGGCATCCCGAACGATTTCGGGCAATGGCACAGTTCTCTCCCTCCGGCCCTACGGGCCACCTCCCTCGCAGAGGG
>OIZW01001494.1_pt1 | contig 14215 bp, 6 predicted proteins | sample 1588581 | NCBI WGS metagenome assembly OIZW01 (sample SAMN03283266) | human gut metagenome | biome: human-associated habitat; material: feces | host: Homo sapiens | place: USA | collected 2013 | reverse complement strand
GGGTGGATTTTAAGCAACAACGGCATGTACCGGCTGGCTGATGCCGCCAACCGGGATGAGGTCGCCCACCTGCTGGGCGAGTGGGCGGAGCAGCATGCCGCCATGATGTGGGTCAACCGCACCGACCAGCCCACCCCCGCGCTGGCAGACACACCGCTGAACACGGTGGATCTGACCGGCGAGCTGCTCGTGCTGCGCAGCAGCTCCTACCGCACGGGCAGCTATGCGGTGCTGATCGTTAAGCTGGATCTTTCGCCGCTGTATGAGATGACCGAGAGCTGGCAGACCGGCGGCTACAGCATTGCCGCGCGGGATTTCACCGGCAAGACCGTGCTGAGCACCTCTGCTGCGCTGACCGCCCTGCTGGATGCCGACACCCCTGCCGAGGGCGGCTGCGTGCTGGGTGGCTGGCGGCTGAACAGCGGCAAGATGGGCGTGAACGGGCTGACCTACTATGCGGCGCTGCCGCAGCGCACGCTGGCGGCTACCGCCGGCATGGTGATTCTGATCGCTTTTGTGCTGGCCGGGGGACTGGTGGCGGTGCTGCTGATCTGCCGCCGATCGACCAGTGTGCTGTACGCCCCTGTGGATGATCTGATGCACGCGGCCAGCGGTGCGTTCGGCCAGCCCGGCAGCGATGAGGATGAGTTTGCCTATCTGGCCGCCGGTGTCAAGCAGGTGGCCCGGGACAAGCAGGCGATGCAAAGCCTGATGCAGCAGCAAAACCGCCGCCTGCAGCAGAGCTTTGTGGAAAATCTGATCCGCAGTGAGGTCACCGATGAGGCCGCTGGCCACACGATGCAGGAGCTGGGGCTGGCAGTCTGCCCCGCGTATCGGCTGATTGCGCTGGCGCTGGACACCCCGGCGGGCACCTCCGGCCCGGTGCGGGAGACGATGCTGCTGACCGCCATACAGACGATGCCCACCGAGCTGCTGCGCCGCTGCGCGTTCCAGCCCGTAATGCTGAACTTTACCCTGCTGCTGGTCGTGGGCGGCGAGGAGGCTGATCTGAACGAGGCCTGCCGCGTGGTATATACGGCGGCGGCGCGCAGCATCCGCACCGCGCTGGGGGTCAGCTGCCGCGCGGGCGTCAGCCGCCCCTTCCACAAGCTGCACCACATGCAGCTGGCCGCGCAGGAGGCATGGGAGGCCCTGCGCCTGCCGGAGGCCGATGCCCCCGAGGCAAGCGGGCAGATGCTGTACTACCAGCCGCCCGATGAGCAGTGCGCCCGCAACGGCTATGATACGCTGTTGGAGCATGAGATCACGGCAGCTGTAACCGCCTGCAAGGCCAAGGAGGTGCGCCACCTGCTGGAGCGCTTTACCGCCAAAATGCTGGAAAAGAACATCCGCGGGTATGAGCGGCAGTTTTACATCCAGCGGCTGGTGGCGGCCATGCTGGCCGTGGCGGAAAACGCCGGGCTTTCGGTCAATCAGGTGCTGGCAGACCGGCAGGCCAACCTGTTTGAGACGATCGGCAAGATCTACACCGCCGACCAGATGCAGAATTTCCTGATGGACGAGGTGGCCGTGCCTGTCATGGACCTGCTGACTGAGTTCCGCCAGAGCAGCTCCAGCGAGCTGGTCAAGAATGTGCTGGCGCTGATCAAGCAGACGCGCGGCGACATTACGCTGAACGAGTGCGCCGACCGGCTGAACTATAACCCGAGTTATATCTGGAAGGTGCTGCGCACCGAGAAGGATACCAGCTTCAGCGATCTGGCCAACAATGAAAAGCTGGAAATGGCCAAGGAGCTGTTGCTGACCAGCGACATGACGGTCGTGCAGATCGCCGAGACGCTGAACTATTCCAATGTGCAGAATTTCATCCGGTTTTTCAGCAAAAAGGTCGGCATGACCCCCGGCAAATACCGCAAGGATTACCAAAACGAGAAGAAGTGAGGGGGATTTCCCTCACCGACAGCAAAGACCGCACCCGATGCGTTTCGGGTGCGGTCTTTGCTGTTATTCGGTTTCTATGCGCAGTACATTGACCTTGTCATCGTACTGGGTGCGGGTGCCGGTGATGTGGGGGATCAGGGCGTTGACCTCCATGACCAGCGCGCCCTCGGCGGTCAGATAGGGCTGGCCGTCCATCAGGTTTTCCTTGCCGTCAACCAGCAGGTGGGTGACGCCGACCTGCGCTGTCACGGTGTGCCCGCCGCTGTGCAGCGTCAGGCAGCCCCCGGCGGCGTTCCAATCATAGCGGAAGGCATCGGGGATGACCGTCTGCAGCCGCTCCAAAATGCAGAGCACCGCGCCCCAGACGCGGCCGTTCTCGTTGACGCTGCGCACGCCGCGGGTGTCCGGCTCCTGCCCGTTGACGAGGATCTTGGTGTAGCACTTGTCCTCCGGCTGGTATTTTGCTGCATCGGCCTGCGGGATGGGGACGAACGCATCGCGGTGCTGCGGCGCACAGGCGGCATAGTCCGGCAGGCGGCAGGGCAGCGGTGCGGCTGTCAGCGGTGAGAGGTCGGCGGGCATGCTCTGCAGCGTGATGACATTGCGGAGGCTGCCCATCACGGCGGTCAGGCGGATGGTGCCGGGCGCTGTGCCCGCGCGCAGAAATACGCGGTTGGTGCCGCACTCAGCATAGACATGGTTTTGGTGGATGACGCTGTCGTCGTGGCCGTAGCCTGCAAAGCGGCCGCTGTTGTAGCCGCCCAAAAACTGCGCGGGGCCGTCCAATGTGAAGTCGATGCGCGCATCGCAGAGCGGGCAGACCCGCCCGGCGCTGTCCTGCACGGCAATATCGACATAGGCGATGTCGGCTCCGTCGGCGGCAAGGCCGCCCGGTGCGGTATGCAGCGTCAGCCGCAGGGCGGCGGGGCTGTCGGCGGTTTCTAGCCGGTCGGACGCGGAGGGTGTGCCGTCATAGCCGTAGCCCACGGCCTCGACCCAGCCGGATTGGGTCACATCCACGCCGGGGAAGGCGAACACAAAGGCGTTTTGCGGCTTATCGCACCGCCCGACACGGCGCCCGTTGACGAGCAGCTCGACCGCGGCAACAGGGTAGCTTGCCACCACATACACCGTCTTATGGTGCGGGTCGCGGGTGTGCCAGACGCCGGTGCCCTCCCAATAGGTGCCGTTAAAGCGCTTTTCTTCATAGCGATAGTTGGCAGCGGTGGGGGCGGGGTAGTTCCAGTGGCCGATGATCTTGACGGCGGGGGCCTCGCTCTGCATAACGCGGAAGCAGTCAAAGCTCTGCTTTTTGATCCGGCAGGGATCGACGCGGCCGCTCATGCGGGCGTTTTCGCTGTAGGACTGACGGCCATGCTGGGCAGAGTCCGTCCAGCAGAGCGCCGCACAGGCGCTGTAGTAGTTCTTGCCGGAGGCACCGCCCATCCGATCGTTGAAAAACTCGGCGTAGCCGCGCGCGTTTTCAAGCGCGAGATCTTCACTGGTCAGATCGTAGAAGTCGTACCCCATGGCTTTTTTGCCGCCCTTGCCGACCCAGCGGTTGCGGTAGTCGAAATCCGGCGGGGTGAAGTCGTCCCAGATGCGGCGGGGGGCCTCCTCGCGGCTGTACTCGGTCTCGGCGACGGGGCCGTGCTGCGACAAAAAGCGGGCGGCGTGGCGGTTCAGCATCGTGCCGACATACTCGCTCTCGTTGACGACCTCCTCAGTGTTCAGGGTGCGGCAGCCCATAAAACGCCCGCCGTGGGGGTCCAGCCGCTGCTTGAGCAGCCGCATCTCCCGCATGTGCTCGCGGGAGATCGAGTTGTTGCCGGCCTCCCAGAACAGAATGGACGGGTGGTTGCGGAAGGCGATGATGACATCGCGCATCAGCTCTACGCGCTGGTCCCACTGGCGGCCGAAGCTCTCCTTCTCCTTATCACCGGCAGGCTGAGTGCAGACGATGCCGCAGCGGTCAAACGCGCGGACATCGGCGGGGCTGCCCGCTACATGCATAAAGCGGATGTGGTTGGCGTTGCTCTCGCGGATGAGGGCGGCGTCCTCATCGTGCAGCCACTCGGGCGCAATGCCGATGGCCGCCCACTCGTTGGCGGCGCGCTGGGCGTAGCCGCGCAGCCACTGCACCGTGCCGTTGATGCGCAGGCCCCGGTCTTTGTCGTAGCTTACGGCGCGGAAGCCGGTCGTCAGCTGCTGGGCATCGGTCTTTTCGCCGTTTACAAACAGCTCGGCCTCCACGGTGTAGAGGTAGGGGTCATCGATGCTCCAGAAGCGCAGTGGCAGGGTGTCGGCTCCGGCGTGCAGCACAGTGACCGCCATGGAATCCGTAGCGGTCGGCGCGGGCAGGCTTTCGTCCTCCACAGGGCGGTAATGCCCGGGCACAGCCTCATCGGGGATATAGGCGTCCGCCGGGGTGATGCTCAGCGGTGGGACGGCGCGGCCCGTGGGGGCTGCAGTGGCCGGGGCGCCGTCAAAGATGGCGGCAACGCTGCCGTCCGGGCGGCGCAGCGTGATGCGCAGCTGGGCGGAAACGGGGACCTTGCCCTCGTTGCGGATCTCGGCCTCGACCCGAATATCCGCCGTGGCGTTGTCCAGATCAAAATTCCGGCCGTAGACATAGAGGCCCTTGGTCTGCAAATTGGAGTAGAGCGGCAGCGTCAAATAGACATCGGGCTTGAAAAACACCTGCACGGGGCGGGTGATGCCGCCGACCGAGGGATTGAAGTCGTTGCAGTTCCAGAAAAAGGGGACGCCCACGCGGTCGGCGGGGACGGCCTGCTCCTGCGGAAAGAGATAGCTGCCGGGGACAGCATCGGGCTTGTTGGGGGTCTCGGCAATGCAGAACGGCGCATTGCGGGTGGCGGTGTTGTCGGTCGCAATGGCGATGAGGTTCGGCGCATCGTACCGCACATAGGGGGTGATGTCAAAGCCGAACGGCGCAACGCCGGCCTCATAGTAGCCGGCCAGCGTGCCGTTTACATAGAGGTAGCAGGTCTGGCGCAGCCCCTCAAACGCAAGCAGTACCTTGTGGTTTTTGTGCCGCGCCGGAATGGTGAGGATGTTGCGATAGAAGGCTGCCGTGCGGCGCTGGCCGCTGCCGCCGTCCTGAATGCGGTCACGGAACAGATCCTCATCATTGAAGGTGTGGGGCAGCGTGACGGGCTGCCAGCCGGTTTCCCGGTAGTCGGCCTCATAAAAGGCGTGCCCCTCAGCGTCCCGGTGGACGTCAACGGCCTTTGCCATGGGGAAGGCATCTGCCCGCAAAAAGTGCCAGCCGTGGTGGAAATAAAAGCTTTCGCCTTGCAGTGTAGACATAGCGTTTTCTCCCTGTCAGATGTGCTGTATACAGTTGCAGGCCCGCGATCTTATCTTTATCATACGCGCTGCCGCGGCGAAAAACAAGTGTCATTTGCTGGGCAGAAGGTTTTGAATGCGCGGTGCAGCGATAAATATCGGGATATGGAAACAGGACCTGTTTGCCGGCAGCAGGGCGGCATGACCCAACCCCGTCGGCAAAGCGGGGCAGTCAGGGCAAGGCTGTGCGGTAAAGATTCCGCAGCCGTAAGGCTGCAGCAGGGTCAAGAACGCTCTTTGTCAAAATGCACAAAACAGGCAGGTACCATGTATAAAATATTCACAATTTCAACCCGAAACAGCAAACGATAGTGCCGGTAGATATAAGGATTGTTTTGTGTGTCATCTGCATGTATAATTGCGCTGCATCGTGAAATATAATGAAAATTTTCGCATGTTTTTGATTGTAGCCAAATCCGCAGAGCAGGGGATACAATGGAAGCAACGAAACAGCCGCCGCCGGATGACGAGGGCCCGCGATCCCGACCAAAGCACCGCGGCCGCCGGCTGATGAGAACACAAAGCAAGGAGGAAACGCTTATGGCACAAACCGCTGCGGTCAAGCAGAGCAAGGCCAATGCCCGCGCCCAGAAACAGCTGGGCCACAACACATGGCGCAAGGCGTTCATGCAGCATTACTGGTTATATATCATGATGCTGCCGGCGCTGCTCTACATGATCATCTTCAATTACCTGCCGATGACGGGCCTGTATATGGCATTTACCGATTTCAGCCCTTTCAACGGCGACACGATTCTGGAATCTGTGTTCGGCAGCCCCTTTGTCGGGCTGAAGTACTTTAAAAAGCTCTTCACCGGCCCGGACTTCTGGACGCTGTTCCGCAACACGCTGTCTATCTCGCTGGCCAACCTTTTCTTCGCCTTCCCGGCCCCCATCATTCTGGCGCTGATCTTAAATGAGCTGCGCTGCAAATGGTTCAAGCGCACAGCGCAGACGCTGGTCTACATCCCCCACTTTGTCTCCATCGTCATTGTGGCGGCGCTGACTTTCCAGATGTTCTCCACCACGGACGGCGCCATCTACCATGTGCTGACCCAGATCTTCGGCGCGAATGCGCCCGATCTGCTCAGCGACCCCAAGCTCTTTCCCGCGCTGATCGTCGGCCAGAATATCTGGAAAGAGACCGGCTACGGCACCATCATCTATCTGGCGGCGCTGTCCAGCGTGGATGTGCAGCTGTATGAGGCTGCCAAGATTGACGGCGCAGGCCGTTGGCAGCTGATGTGGCATGTCACGCTGCCCGCCATCCGCGGCACCATTGTCCTGATGCTGATCATGAAGGTCGGCCAGCTTCTGAACACCAGCTACGAGCAGATCTTCCTGATGCAGAACTCGATGAACCGCGCAGCCTCCGATGTGTTTGACACCTATGTCTACACCAAGGGCATCACGGGCGGCCAGTACTCGCTGGCGACCGCGACCGGCCTGTTCAAGTCCACCATCAGTATGCTGATGGTCGTCACCGCCAACAAAATCGCCAAGCTGTGCGGCGAGTCCGGCCTGTACTAAAGAAGGGAGCTGTGCTACAATGACAATGCCCTTTACCCATAAGAAAGACGAGGTGCGCGCCACCGGCACGCTGGAAGCCCGCACCCCCGGCGATCAGGCTGTACAGGTTCTTTTGTATGTCATCATTGCGCTGGTGGCGCTGGCCTGTGTGCTGCCCTTCATCTATGTGGTGGCCGGCTCCTTTGCGACCGAGCGCGAGCTGACCGAGCGTCCCTTCTTCCTGATCCCGCAGGATGTATCGCTGAACGCCTACCAGTACATCCTCAAGCAGGGCGATGTGTTCCGCGGACTGAAAAATTCGGTGATCGTCACCGTGATCGGCACGCTGATCAATATGTTCGTCTCCTGCACGATCGCCTACCCGCTGTCCCGCCCCTACCTCAAGGGCCGCAACGGCTTTATCAATATGGTCATCGTCACGATGCTGTTCACCGGCGGCATGGTCCCCGCCTACATTATGGTGGTCAATGTGCTGCATCTGGGCAACACCTACTGGGCACTCTGGCTGCCCACGGCGATGAGCGCCTTCAACATGATCATCATCAAGAACTACTTTCAGGGCATCCCCATGGAGCTGGAGGAGGCCGCCATCATTGACGGCTCCAACGATCTGATCACCTTCGTGCGCATCATCCTGCCGCTGTCCGCGCCGGTGCTGGCCTCTGTCAGCCTGTTCTACGCGGTCAGCCACTGGAACAGCTACTTCAATGCGATGCTGTACATCAACAACTCCGACATGGAGGTCATCACCATCGTGCTACGGCGTCTGGTGTTCCTGACCACACAGGTGGCCGAGGATTCCACCTTTGACTGGGGCGCGGCCGGTATGCCGCCCATCAAGGCTGTCAAGATGGCCACCACGGTGTTGTCTACCCTGCCGATCCTCTGCATCTATCCGTTTGTGCAGAAGTTCTTTACCCAAGGTGTTATGGTCGGCTCGGTCAAGGGCTGATACCAAGCAATACAACCACTTTTATACAAAAAGGAGAAAAACGAAAATGAAAAAGGCACTTGCCCTCTCTATGGCGCTGGCGATGTCCGCCGCCATGCTCGCAGGCTGCGGCGGCTCCGCCTCCGCTTCCGACGCTGCTTCCTCTGCGGATAGCGCTGCCTCCGGCACCCCCACCGTCAGCTTTATGATCCCCGACTTCACCGGCCATGTGCTGAGCAATGAACATTCCGATGAGGTCATCGCCAAGTACGAGGCCTACACCGGCACCCATGTCGAGTGGCGCACCGAGGCCAACGACACCTACAGCGAGAAGTTCGGCCTGACCCTGATGGACAAGGACAACATGCCGATGATCCTGACCGCAACCAAGACGCTGGACCAGAACGCCAACGCAGCCGATGCTGCCAAGCTCGGCGCCTTCTGGGATCTGACCGAGTACCTGCAGGACAGCGAGGCCTACCCCAACCTGTCCCAGATCAGCCCCGATGTTCTGAAGGGCCTGACCGTGGACGGCCAGATCATCGGCATCCCCCGCTCCCGCGCCATCGGCCGCAACGGTCTGGGCTACCGCACCGACTGGGCCGAGGCCGTGGGCATCACCGAGGCCCCCAAGACGGTCGAGGATGTCTATGACATGCTCTATAAGTTCACCTATGACGATCCGGACGGCAACGGTGCCAACGACACCTACGGTCTGGAAATGTGCAAATACACCGGCCCGTGGGATATTATCCAGACATGGTTCGGCTGCGGCAACGGCTGGGTCGAGCAGGACGGCAAGCTGGTTCCCGTACACCAGACCGCTGAGTATAAGGAAGCCCTTGACTGGATGCGCAAAATCTACGCCGACGGTCTGGTCCGCCCCGACTGGGCAACCGTAGACACTGCCAACTTCCAGGTCGACAGCCAGAAGGGCGTCACCGGTGTCTTTGTCGACACGATGGACGGCACCAAGCGCATCTGGAAATACTTTGAGGACAACGCCATTGCCGATGTAAACGATGCCTCCAGGATTGCAACGATGACCTCTGTCGGCCCCATCAACGGCCACACCCTTGCCACCACCGGCTACAACGGCTTCTACCTCATCACCAAGTCTGGTGCCAAGACCGAGGAGGACGTCAAGGCCTGCCTGCACTTCCTTGACAAGATGTGCGACCCCGAGATGATGGCGCTGGCCGACTACGGTCTGAAAGACATCTGCTATGACATCAACGCCGACGGCAAGATTGTTCCCAACGGCAAGTACGACACCACCAACTGCCCGCACGCAGGTCTGAATCAGGCTGTGCCCTATGTCCCCTACCTGACTGAGCAGAACCCCGATTACCAGCTTGAAAAGGCTGACTATCAGCTGGCTTACGAGGAGAGCATTGCCAACAATGTGCAGTATGCCGTGTTCAACCCCGCGCTGGGCTACCTGACCCAGTCCGACACCTACGCCGAGTGCGGCAGCGACCTTGTCCAGATTCTGGACGATGCCCGCACCCAGTATATCTGCGGCCAGATCGACGAGGCCGGTCTGCAGGCTGCCTTCGACCAGTGGAATGCCCGCGGCGGCACGCAGGTCATTGAGGAAGTCAACGCCCTGTACGCAGCAGATAAAGCCTAATTGAATGTGAGCGCCGCAGCGGATGTTGCGGCGCTCTTTTATGATGGAGGGAAAGTCCATGCAAATCTCTGTGCGCAGCCAGACGGCTGCCCAAACCACCCTTAGCTGGCAGCCGGTGGCCGGAGCCGCCCGCTACCGCATTTTGTGGAGCGACCGCCCTGGCGAGACCGTGCGGTTCAAAACGGCAGGCGAGAGCGGGGAAAGCCTTTTCACCTTCTGCCGCTCGACGCATATCCCCTATTACATCAAGGTGCAGGCGCTGGCAGAAAACGGGGCCCTGCTGGAGGAAAGCACACCCGTGCAGACCCCCGTGGGCCGCGTGCTGCAGCAGCAGCTGGAGGCGCTGTCCCGCGGACTGGTGGCTGTCACGGCAAACACCGGTGTGTTTATCAGCTGGAGGCTCTTTAAAAGCGAGGTCACCGGCCACAACGCCACCGGCCTGACCGGCACAGACTTTGTGCTCTATAAAAACGGGGTCAGGCTGGCCACTGTGACCGACAGCACAAACTATCTTGACGCGCAGGGCACAAGCGGGGATACCTACGCCGTGGCCCCGCTGGTAAACGGCATAGAAGGGCCCGCCTGCAGGGGTGTAAAGCCGTGGCAGAAGGGGTACTATGAGCTTCCGCTGCAAAAGCCGGCGGACGGCGTGACCCCGGCCGGGGAGCCCTTTGCCTACCATGCCAACGATATGAGTGTGGGTGATATTGACAATGACGGCGAGTACGAGTATTTTGTAAAGTGGGATCCTGACAATTCCCACGATGTGTCGATCAAGGGCTACACCGGGCGGTGCTTTATCGACTGCTATAAGCTGGACGGCACGCTGGTCTGGCGGCTGGACATGGGGCAGAACATCCGCGCCGGAGCGCACTACACCCAGTTTATGGTGTACGACTTCAACGGGGACGGAAGGGCCGAGATGGCTGTCAAGACCGCGCCCGGCACCGTGATGACCCGCTTTGCACCGGACGGCACCGTGCTGTCCCGCCGGTATATCACGATGCCGCAGAAGGATCTGGACGCCGGGTACAGCCACGCGGATAACTATGTCTGCACGGCGCAGGATTACCGCCTGCATATGGCCGAGGTGTTCCGCCGCTGGCACACCCACCCCGAGGTCGTAAACGGCCGCTGGCCCGCCACGGTGGAGCAGTGCTTCGGCCTTGCGCCGCAGTACGCCTACCCCCTGTGCGAGGCTGATGCCCTTGCGCTAGCCGACTATTTCCTTGATGTGTACGCGCCGAGCCGCAGCCCCAAAAACGAGCTGCGCAGGTTCGAGGGCTTTGTCTATGACGGCCCCGAGTACCTGACGATGTTCGGCGGGGACGGCACCGAGCTGGACACGATCGACTACCCCTACCCCCGCGTGGATGACGGCCTTTTGTGGGGCGATTATGCAATGCCCCGCATCGAGCCGTGCAACCGCGTGGACCGCTTTAACGCCGGGGTGGCCTATCTGGACGGTGAGCGCCCCTATCTGATCGCCTGCCGCGGTTACTACACCCGCGCCACGCTGGCGGCCTACGACTTTTTTGAGAACCGCTTTCACAAGGTATGGGGTATCGACTCCGGCTTTGTGCCGATGGCGAACCCCTTCAACGACAGCGGCTGCCATCTCGCTGTCGGCACCGACCCTGTGTACGGCATTCTGGCCGGGCAGGGCAACCACAGTATTTCGACTGCTGACATTGATGGGGACGGCTGCATGGAAATTGTGTACGGCGCAGCAGCCATCGACCATGACGGAAGCCTGCTCTACTCCAAATACGGCACCCTGCCGGACGGCAGGACCCGCGCCAAGTTCGGCCACGGCGATGCGATGCATGTGGCCGACATCGACCCTGACAGCCCCGGTCTGGAGATCTTCAATGTTTATGAGGAGGGCGAGCGCGCCCCCTACGGCTGGGCACTGCGCGATGCCGAGACCGGCGATGTCCGCTTTGGCGAATATGCCGAGGAGGATCTGGGCCGCTGCATGATCGGCAAGATCGACCCGAACACCCGCGGCCTGCAGGTCTGGGTCAAGGATGTGTACGATGTAAACGGGCGCACGCTGGAACTGCCCACCCCCGGCACCAACATGAAAATCTACTGGGCGGGCGATCTTTCGACCCAGATCACCGATGGTGCGGACTATCTGCACGGCAGCCAATACGGCGTCATTAACGATCTGACCCACGGCGTTATGCTGCAGCCCGCGGGCACTGCCACCAACAACGGCACCAAGGGCAACCCCTGTCTGGTGGCGGACGTGCTGGGTGATTTCCGCGAGGAGCTGCTGGTGCGCACGGCGGACGACACCGCTATCCGCATCTACACCACCACTGACCTGACCCCCCACAAGCTGTTTACCCTGATGCACGATGCACAGTACCGCTGCGGCGTGGCATGGCAGAACAACTGCTACAACCAGCCGTGCTACCCGTCCTTCTACTATGCAGGCGACATGGATTTTGCCAATGTGCTGCCGCAGCTGAACGCCAAGCCTACCCTCTGGATGGCGGGCGATTCCATCATGCAGAGCTACGCCCCCGGCGATAAGCCGGTGACCGGCTGGGGCGAGATGCTCCACACGCTGGCGCAGGGGGATGCTGTATGCTGCGCTGCCCACCGCGCGGACTGCCCCTTCCCGCAGGAGATGCGCTACGAGCTGCCGGGCCTTGTCATTGACAACTGCGCCATGGCGGGCCGCAGCAGCAAGACCTTCCGCGAGGAGGGGCGGCTGGATGACATTGCCGCGCATATCCGCCCCGGTGATCTGCTGGTGGTCAGCTTCGGCCATAACGATGCCAACCGCGCAAAGGCCGAGCGCTATGTCCCGGCGGATGCCTTCGGCGAGAGCCTGCGCCCCTTCTGGGACGCTGCCCGCAGCCACGGCGCGGTGTGCATCTTTGCCTCCCCCGTGGCGATGCGCGAGTTTGACGAGGCCGGTGTCTGCCACCCCTCGTTTGCCGCCTACCGCGAGGCGATGCGCGCCTTTGCCGCCGAGGTCGGCGCGCCGTTTATCGACCTTGGTGCCGCTACCGCCGCCGCCAACACCGCCTTTGGCGCTGAGCGCTGCAAGGCCCGCTATATGTGGGTGGGCGCAAAGCAGGACAACGCCCACCAGCAAAACGCCGGCGCCTGCCGCACGGCACAGGCCTTTGTGCAGCAGCTTTTGCAGGATACCACCCCGGCACTGGATGTGCTGCGGGCGAATTTCAGATAAATTTTGACAAAAAAGAAGGTTTTGTTTATGAACTACACCGAACCGAAGGTCATTTACACCTGCTTCCCCGGCGGCAAGCATAAGGTGCTGACGATGAGCTATGATGACGGCCGTTTGGAGGACCGCTGCCTTGTCGAGCTGTTCAACCGCTACGGCATCCGGGGCACCTTCAACCTGAATGGCGGCCTGCCCCGCCCCGAGCGCATCCCGGAGAGCGAGTGGGTCGAGCTGTACAAGGGCCATGAGGTCGCCTGTCACACCTACCACCACCCCACCATCTCCCGCAGCCCGCTGGACCAGACCGCCCGGCAGGTGCTGGCCGACCGTATGCAGCTTGAGGGCGTCATGGGCTACCCCGTGCGCGGCCTTGCCTACCCCAACGGCAGCTGGTCACCGGAGATCGCCGCCCTGCTGCCCGCGCTGGGCATCCGTTACGCCCGCGTGGTGGGTGAAACCCACGACTTTGCGATGCCCCACGATTTTATGACATGGAAAGCCACCTGCCACCACACCCACAACCTGCTGGAGGACGGCAAGCGCTTTGTAGAGCTGTACAAGACGCAGTATCTCTACATGATGTATGTCTGGGGCCACAGCTTTGAGTTCCGCACCGAGGAGGACTGGGCCCTGATGGAGCAGTTCTGCCAGCTGGCCGGCGGGCGCGAGGACACCTGGTACGCCACCAACATCGAGATCGTGGACTACATGGCCGATGCCGCCCGCCTGCAATACACCGCCGCGGGCGATAAGGTCTGCAACCCCAACGCCCAGTCCATCTGGGTCGAGGTGGACGGCCGCCACTATGAGATCCCCGCCGGAAAGACAGTGGCGCTGGTATAAGCGGATTCGCAATTTAAAAAGGAGAGAGCAATGGCAAACCTGATTTTTGACAAGGCCCAAATCGAGACTGCGATCGACAAGATCGTGGACCGCACGATGCGGATGGACATGACATGGGACTGGCCCTGCGGTGTTGCCTACTACGGCATCTGCGAGGCATATGAGGTCACCAAAAACGAGCGCTACCTGCAGCTGGTCAAGGACCGCGTGGACGAGTATATCGAACTGGGACTGCCGAGCTGGACGGTCAACACCTGCTCGATGGGGCACTGCCTGATCACCCTGTATGAGCATACCGGTGATGAAAAGTATCTGGACATCGCCAAAAGCAAGGTCGAGTATCTGGAAAAAGAAGCGCTGCGCTTCGGGGATCATGTTCTGCAGCACACCGTCTCGGTCAACAACGACTTTCCCGAGCAGGCGTGGGCAGACACGCTCTTTATGGCGGGCTTCTTCCTGCTGCGGATGGGCGTGCTTTTGAAGGACGAGGCCCTGATTGATGATGCGCTGAACCAGTATTACTGGCACATCAAGTACCTGCAGGACCCTGAGAGTGGGCTGTACTACCACGGCTACAACAACATCACCGGCGACCATATGTCGGGCATCAAGTGGGGCCGCGCCAACGCATGGGCAGCCTACACGATGGCGCAGGTCGGCGTGCGGCTGCCGCAGTGCTACCTCTACCCCAAGTTTTTGGATGTGGTCGGCAGCCTGAACGACCAGCTGGCCGCGCTCAAGCTTTACCAGACCGAGAACGGCCTGTGGCGCACGATCGTGGACGATGCCGCCTCCTATG
>OIZW01001488.1_pt1 | contig 14235 bp, 10 predicted proteins | sample 1588581 | NCBI WGS metagenome assembly OIZW01 (sample SAMN03283266) | human gut metagenome | biome: human-associated habitat; material: feces | host: Homo sapiens | place: USA | collected 2013 | reverse complement strand
GAATTATGAATGTTCTGACTTTATAGTAGAGTTATTAGGTCTGGATCAGACCGGAATTATTAGTTTTGAAGATTTCAATAAACGTATTCTGAAGGAGGAGCAACGTCCTACGACTGTCCATTCTTTTGGCGTGCATCAAAGACCGGAAGCGGTATATTTACTTGATACGGTGAAAGGACCTGTTTGGGTACGTAGCAAGGTATGTTTTCAAGAAACGGATGAAAACGGAAACGAAATCATTTATGGTATATCCGAAGTGCAAGATGGTCCTGATATGGCATCTGCTTATCAAGCTTTGCAATACAGTGAGCGTCTCTTATCTAACATTTTCAAGTATTTGCCTATTGGTATCGAATTATACGATATGGATGGGGTATTGGTGGATTTGAACGATAAGGAATTGGAGATGTTTCATATAGAGAAGAAGGAAGATGTATTGGGTATCAATATTTTTGAGAACCCTATTTTTCCGAAAGAAATGAAAGAACGGCTGAAGAAAAATGAAGATGCCGACTTTACTTTCCGTTATGACTTCTCGAAGGTTGGTTCGTATTATCAGAATACCCAGAAACAGGGCACAATTGATTTAGTGACTAAAGTGACTACATTATATGATAGCGAACACCAACCGATAAACTATCTGTTGATTAATGCGGATAAGACAGAAACAACGGTAGCCTATAATAAGATTCAGGAGTTTGAGGAGTTTTTTGAACTGGTCGGTGATTATGCCAAGGTCGGTTATGCCCACTTCAATGTTTTGAGTGGACACGGCTATGCCCAAAAAAGCTGGTACAGAAATGTGGGTGAAGCGGATGAAACTCCGTTGTCCGACATCTTTGGCACATACCAGCATTTCCACCCCGATGACCGTGCCTTGTTGATTCGGTTTTTGGACGACGCACGAAAGGGGCTTACTACCAAACTTAGCAAAGAGATGCGTGTCCTTAGGGAGGATGGTACATACACATGGACGCATGTCAATCTGTTAGTAAAGAAATATGCCCCGCAAGACCGGATTATCGAAATTATCAGCATCAATTATGATATCACAGAACTGAAAAGGACAGAAGAAATGCTTGTCAAGGCACGTGATAAAGCTGAAGCATCCGATCGGTTAAAGTCTGCTTTCCTGGCTAATATGAGTCACGAAATCCGTACTCCTTTAAATGCTATTGTCGGCTTTTCAAGCCTGTTGACTAGTACGGAAAATGCAGCGGAAAAGGAACTATATAATTCTCTGATTGGACATAACAACAAACTATTATTAAATCTGATTAATGATGTAATTGATCTTTCTAAAATAGAATCCGGTTATCTGGAATTGCGTCCGGACTGGGTTAATCTTTCCGAGCTTCTTGACGAGAGTGTAGCGGAGTATGCTCATCAAGTACCATCCGGCGTTGAACTTCTGACTAACTATCCGGCACATGATTCTCTGGTAGAACTGGATAGCCTGCGTATCAAACAGATCTTGAGTAATTTTCTTTCGAATGCCTTAAAGAACACTACCACCGGACATGTGGAAGTCTTCTATGAGGTAGACCACCAATCTGTCAGAATCGGTGTTAAAGATACCGGTCGGGGCATCCCGCAGAATATGCTTGAAAAGATATTCGAAAGGTTTGAGAAGTTGGATTCCTTTGCTCAAGGGGCCGGTTTGGGTTTATCTATCTGCAAACTAATCGTTGAGAAGATGAACGGGCGGGTATTAGTTGATTCCCAACTGGGGATCGGTACTACTTTTGTAATCGAACTGCCGTGTCGTTCTATGCTTGTTGAGTAAGTATATGTGAAGAATCTTAAAAGAAAAATCCCTTGATAACGACTGATTATCAAGGGATTAATTTTGTTTTTGTGATCCGCCTGGGGTTTTCACCGTAGCGGTCTATATCTTTGATTTATAAGCTCTTGTAAACCTTGAAAAATTGTACCGTAACGAATTAGTAACGATTTATAGGAACGCTTGTTGTCAGTGAGAGGCATTCGTTTGTCAGCTGTTCTCTGATGCCGCAAAGATAGAGCATTACTTTTTATTTTCCAAACATTTGATTATTAAATCTTTAAAAAAGATCCCCAGTGCAAGGGGCGAACCTATATATATGGATAGGTTTGCCCCTTGCACCGGGCGGATGCTGCATCAGTCCTACAGCCTTGCCGTCCGCCTCGATACCGCCGTTTATGTGAAGCGGTTCCCCTCCTTTTGCGCTGAACCGAAAAAATCATGGTGTAGTACACGTATAGTATCCCATGCGCTGCCTTTTATTGTTATTCTTTTGCAGCAAACATTGAAAATTAAGTTTGTTATGGAAGTTATTACATTTGAAAGCGAAGCGTATAAAGCGCTTGTAGGGAAGATAGAAAAAATTGCAGAGTATGTAGCCGCAGCGCAGTTGCCTTCGGAAGAAAAAAAGGAGGCTTGGCTGGACAGCAATCAACTGGCGGAAGCGTTAGGCATCAGTACACGCACATTGCAACGCCTGAGGGATGAAAACCTGATCAGCTACTCCATGCTGCGTGGACGGTGTATGTACAAGCTGTCGGAAGTCGAACGCTGTCTGGAAGAGCGTACCATTCGGTGCAAACCTCAAACATTGGAGGATTTTCGCAAGAACTACCTAACGAGAATCGGCAATGATAAGAAAGGATGATATACTGAAAATGACGGAAAAGGGCATTTCCGTATTCCGCTATTACCTGCCGGTGGACTTCAAGGTGGGAAAGAACTTCCTGAACCCTTTTTATAAGGATACGAAGGCTTCGTGCAATATTTATTACGAACGTAAGGCCGGTGTGTTTAAAATGAAGGATTTCGGGAACGAGGATTATTCGGGGGACTGCTTTGAGCTGGTGGGCAGGCTGAACGGCCTTAACTGCAAGGAGCCTAAAGAGTTTGTCGAGATCATGGAAATAATAAACCGTGACCTACATTTGGGGCTGTCCGCACATGAGGAATATCATGTGAGCCATAGCAAAGTACCCCAAAAGAATGAAGTGGTATCGGAAGAGCCGAAAGCGAAAAGTGTCCGGCCTTATACTGTCGTGCAAAAGCCCTTTACGGCTACGGAACTTGCTTTCTGGGGTAAATCGGGTATCGGGGAGAATATTCTGAAAGCGTACCGGACGGTATCGCTAAAGAAGTTCAGCAGTGAGAACCAGGAAAGAAAGCCTTTTTCCTGTATGACAAGCGTCGATGAACCGATGTTCGGATATATGGGTAAACAGCATATCAAGGTTTACCGTCCATGTTCACAAATGCGGTTCCTGTACGTCGGTGATTTTGGCGACAACTACTGTTTCGGGCTGGAACAACTGCCGGCAAAAGGTGATCTGCTCTTTATCACAGGCGGAGAAAAGGACGTGATGAGCCTGGCGGCACACGGCTTCCATGCGATCTGTTTCAATTCGGAAACGGCTTTTATCCCTGCGGCTGTCATACACCGGCTTTCGTTCCGGTTCAAACATATCATCCTCCTCTATGATGTGGACAGTACCGGGCTGAAAAGCTCGGCGAAGCGTGAAGAGGAACTGAAAGAATACGGGGTTAAACGGTTGTTGCTCCCGCTTGCTGGTACAAAGACGGAGAAGGATGTCTCGGACTACTTTATGCAGGGAAACAGCCGTGAGGATTTGATAAAACTTTTTCTGGACTATCTGGAAACCTTATACAGTGAAACCATGTCGGCATTGAAATCCTGCGAGGTGGATTTCAACAACCCGCCTCCCATTGCACAGATGATCGTATCGGTAAATGACGTGCCTCTCGGAACTCAAGGCAACCTGCTTTGTGTCACCGGCGGAGAAGGCACGGGAAAAAGTAACTATGTGGCTGCGTTGATTGCCGGTGCTATCCGTCCCTCCGGAACGGATGTGGATGCGCTGGGCGTTACGCTTCACGAAAATAGCAAGAACAAGGCGGTCCTGTTCTATGACACGGAACAGAGCGAAGTGCAGCTTTATAAGAATATCAGCAACCTACTGCGGCGCTGCGGACGTGAGGCGATGCCGGAATGGTTCAAGGCGTATTGCCTTACGGGAATGAGCCGGAAAGAACGCCTGCTTTCCATTATCCAGAGCTTGGACAAGTACCATTATCAATACGGCGGTGTTCATCTGGTGGTGATAGACGGGATTGCGGATTTGATAAAATGCGCCAACGATGAAGCGGAGAGCATAGCCGTCGTGGAAGAACTGTACCGGCTGGCCGGTATCTATAAAACGTGTATCGTTACGGTACTGCATTTCATCCCCAACGGGCTGAAGCTGAGGGGACACTTGGGAAGCGAGTTGCAGCGGAAGGCTGCGGCAATCCTTTCCATAGAGAAGGACAGCGATCCGGCTGTATCGGTGGTGAAGGCTCTGAAAGTAAGGGATGGAAGTCCGCTGGACGTGCCTATCATGCAGTTTTCGTGGGATAAGGAAAAGGCCATACACGTCTATCTGGGCGAAAAGCCGAAAGAGGAAAAGGACAAGCGCAAAGAGGACGAGCTTGTAGCGGTGGCAAAAGAGGTATTCAGCCGGAAGCGGTTCGTTACTTACGTGGAGCTTGCGGAAGAAATCCAGTCGATACTGGAGGTGAAGGAGCGCACGGCGAAAAGCTACATCAGGTTCATGCGTGAGAAAGAAATCATTCTGAAATCATCCGATAACCAGAGCTATTATGTTATCGGGAACTTTTAAGGAGGGAAGCGTATGTTAGTAGATAAAACGGAATTTGAAGCATGGATGGAACGTATCATGGGTGAGCTGTACCGCATCTCCCGGAAACTGGACAAGGCGGAAACGAGGGAAAAGCACCTGAACTACCTGGACGGAGAGCGTCTGTATGACAATCAGGAAGTATGCCTGTTGCTGCGCATCAGCAAACGCACTCTGCAACGATACCGGAATAACGGGGTGCTGAAGTTCTATTCGATATATCACAAGACGTATTACAAGGAGTCGGACTTGCACGAGTTCATCCGCAACAACTTCGACGAGAACGAGATAAAACGGCAGGCACGTGAGGACAAGCTGTCCGAGAGCTATCCGCTGCCGAAAGAATAAGTCCATGTTTTTGCTTTGTACCGGTGAAACTACTGCCGTGAGGCAGGAAATCCCAAACTGCGTATTGGTGTTTGTCATGGCAATGACTTCATACAGTTGTGAAACAGGATGAAGTTTCTTTTCTTGTTCGAATGGTGATACTCCAAAGGACAGCGGTCCGGAGGGGTATCTTTTTTTATGTATTTGTCTAAAAATAGGCTGATTAGTTTTTTATAATGAAAGAAAAATGGTATCTTTGCAATGTAATATTAATCATATAAATGCTATGGCTCGACCAATTAAAGAGACTCCGGTCGTAACCGGTAAGGATGCAAAACGCTTTGCGGAAAAAATGGCAAATCTCAAACCTGAAAGCAAGGAAGAGAAAGAAGCCGCAAAGAAAGTTTATGAGAAGTTCAAAGCCATTGCTTCATTCGCATTGTAACAATGGCTATTGAAAATTATGATTTTGTACCGTTAAAGGTAGATACTAACATAAAACCGTTTAAGTGCACAGACAATGACTTAAACGGTTTTTTATTTGATGACTCTCAAAAATATCTGGCAGACTTGATGGCTGTCACCTATCTGCTTGAAGATTTGTCATGCGGAAAAACTGTCGCTTATTTTAGCTTGTTGAATGATAAGATAACTTTTGATCCTGACCAACGTTCTATATGGAACAGATTGAGCAGACGTGTTGCCAATGCTAAACGCAGAAAACATTATCCTGCTGTTAAAATCGGAAGATTGGCTATATCAGAAGAATATGCAGGACAGGGACTGGGAAGGGATATTATTCGTCTTATCAAGTTTATGTTCACTCACGGAAACCGTACCGGATGTCGTTTCATTACGGTGGATGCCTACCATGATGCGGTTGGATTCTATTTGAAGTGTGGATTTGATTTTATTTCGGAGAAAGATCAGAATGAAATGACACGCTCCATGTATTATGATTTAAAGCGTTTTTTGGGATGAATAGCTTATTCGTAGAACAAAACTATGAGAAGGTTTATAATTAAAAATTGTTTTGTGATATAAAAACGATAATCATATGGCATATCTAATAACTTCTTAATATATTTGTTGAATCATATTTCCTAAACTCTAATAAAAACAGCTATGTATAAAGAATTGATTAATGGTGCATTTGTACCGCAAGATATATCTTATCCAACACTAATGAAGAAGCATGTAAAAAAACATTCTTCATATCTTCAACCAATATTTGAGGCGATTAGCAATTCTTTAGAAGCAACATCAGGTAAAGATGACATTATTACCATTAGAATCAACAAGGCAAAAACATTGAATCAAGAACAATACAGTTTTTTGTCTATTGATATTATTGATACAGGAATTGGATTTAATGATGATAACTTTGGACGTCTAAGAAGATTATATGATGAATCTAAAGGGCAAAATAATTTTGGAACAGGACGTGTTCAATATTTACATTTCTTTAATAATACAGATATATATAGTGTCTTTGAAGAAGAAGGCTTGAAATATAAAAGAAGAATTGTATTGTCTAAAAATTTCTATGCAACACAGAAGTCGGTTATATGGTCAAGTGAAAAAGAAGTAGTAGATATAGATACGCCAATAGGAACAATGGTTTCCTTTTATTATCCCCTAAGTGATGAAGATAAAGAAAAATATAATGAACTAACGACAACAGAGTTAAGAGATAGAATATTGATTCATTACTTAAGTCGTTTTTGTCTAAATAGGGATAATCTTCAGCAAATAAAGTTAGAATATTATATTAATAGTATTTGTGATAAGGATAGCGTTCAGGTAATAACAGGAAAAGATATTCCACAGCCAGATTATACCGATTCTGTACAAGTGAATTATTCTAAAATATCAGTAGATGGAAATACTATTATAAAAACACCCAATACGGAAGAATTCATAATTAATTCGTATAGTTTACCTTGTTCTATACAAAAAAGAAATGAGGTAAAACTGACAAGCAAGAATGAAACAGTTGAAGTGTCAGGTATTGATTTTTCAATAATAAAAGATTCTCCTAAAATAAATAATAGCTATTTATTATTTTTGATTTCAAGTTCCTATCTAACTCAACAAGATAGTGATCTGAGAGGACAGTTAGCTATTTATTCAAAAAAAGATTTTCTGAAAAAAAGAAATCTTTTCTCTGGCGAAGAACAGATTTTAACCGATGATATTGAGGAAAAAGTTACTTCCTCTATAACAACACATTATAAATCTATAAGTAAGGTTAAGGAGTCGTTTGAATCCCAGATAGATGAACTTGCAGAAATGTTTTCGTTAGATAGAAGGATTTTAAATGAAGTAGGATATAAAGCAGGGGATTCAGATCAAAGTATTTTAAAGAAAGTGTATGAATACAATGCAGATATATCAGCGAAACATGATGCTGGTATAAAATCAGTCATGGATTCATTAAAGGAACTTACTCCAAGTTCAAAAGACTTTAAGAAGAAACTTAATGAAAAAGTAAAGAAAGTTACTGAATTGGTTCCACAAATTAATAGAACGGAGCTGGTGCGTTATATTTCGAAAAGAAAAGTAATATTAGATTTAATGCAGAAAACGTTAGATAAGCAATTAGATTGTCAACAAAAGAATTCTAAAGGAAAAAAGATTAATCATGAAAGTTTCTTGCACAATATATTGTTTAGCCAACATTCTGATGATCCATTGGATAGTAACTTATGGATGATAAATGATGATTTTATACACTATAAAGGAATTTCCGAATCTGAACTGAGAAATATAAAGGTAGAAAATGAGCTTTTTTTTAGAGAAGATTTAACTAAAGAAGAGCTTGAAGAACTTACAGCCTATAATAGAGATAAATTAGGGAATCGTCCAGATATACTTTTATTTCCCAAAGAACATAAATGTATTATCATTGAACTAAAAAGTATGGATGCGGATGTATCTAAATTTGTATCACAAGTTTCTCAATATGCAGGCTTAATCAGGCAATACGCAAAAGATAGATTTGAGATAACGACATTTTATGCTTATTTGATAGGAGAAAGTTTCACCCTTAATGAAGTTAAACGAGCAAATCCATTTTTTAAAAAAGCTTATTACTTTGATTATTTATTTTGCCCCAATTATCCAGTAGATGGAGGAGAGAATAGAAGAGATGGAGAAATGTATATTGAAGTAATAAAATATTCGACCTTATTGGAACGAGCTGTTTTTAGAAATAAAATATTTACAAATAAAATTTAGTTCTTCAAATTAAGTAATCCCACTCCTTCAGTTGTCTATTAGAGTTACTGGAGTGGGATTATTTTATAGACATCTAAAATATTCCAGTTTTGTGGCATAAAAACTGGAATACGTGCCGAGAAACTAATTTAGTATAATTAGTATAATAAGGTGTAGTATATGAGTTGAAATGTTAAGTATTCACTCTTTTGGGGTTTTCTGTGCTTTAATCGTATTATATCTCGAAATTATTACTAACTTTGTCATTGGCTGCAAATTTTACGGCTGTAAAGTTTACGGCAGTAAACTCTGTAATGGTGAAATCGAATATAAAAAGATAAGGATATGAAATTTTACAATAGAGACAAAGAGTTAGCATTGTTGGAAAAGGTTCGCCGAGTGTCTTTTTCTGTACATTCCCAAATGACCGTACTTACCGGTCGGCGACGTATCGGCAAGACCAGCCTTATATTCAAGAGCTGCGAGGATACTCCTACGGTGTACTTGTTTGTCAGCCGAAGTAATGAAACGGATCTCTGTTTACGATTTACTTCCGAGATCCGGCAGGCACTTGATATTTATATACCGGAACTTACCAACTTTGCAGAAATGTTCCGCTTCTTAATGGATTTGGGAACACGGATGGAATATAATCTGGTTATAGACGAATTTCAGGAGTTCTATTACATAAATCAAGAGATTTACAGTTTGATGCAGGATACTTGGGATCGACTGAGGAAACAGAGCCATGTCAATCTTATCGTGAGCGGTTCGGTCTATACCCTTATGAATAAAATCTTCAGGGATTCAAAAGAACCGCTGTATGGTCGTGCTGACAGTATCATGAAGTTAGCTCCTTTTACTACTTCCGTATTGAAAGAAATCATATCGGATCATAAGGCCGACTATACTAAAGATGACTTGTTGGCACTCTATACCTTTACCGGTGGTGTTCCAAAGTATATCGAGCAATTTATGGACAATGGATGTACAAGCATGGAAAGTATGGTCGATTTCATGTTGCAACCCGATTCATCCTTTCTGACTGAAGGACAGGCTTTGCTGATACAGGAGTTCGGAAAAAAATACGGTAATTACTTTTCTATCTTATCAGCAATCTCCAATGGTAAGAACACCCTGCCGGAAATGGAAGCGGTTATGGGTGGAATGAGTCTGGGCGGACAATTGAAGAGATTGGAGGAAGATTATGATCTGGTAAAGAAGAAACGGCCCATACTCTCCAAAGAGGGTTCCCAAACCGTCCGTTATGAAGTTTCGGATATGTTTTTACGTTTCTGGTTCCGGTATTTTATCAAGTATCAAAATTATATAGAGATACAGAATTTTGAACGCTTGGCTGATATTATGAAAAAGGATTATCCGACATTCTCCGGTTTGGCTTTGGAAATGTATTTCCGCCAAAAGATGATGGAAAGCAAGGAATTTGCAGATATAGGTTCTTGGTGGCAAGGCAAGAATAATAAAGATCAGGATGAAATAGATATTGTCGGACTATATGCGGAAGAGAAAAAAGCTCTGGTGGCAGAGGTGAAAAGACAATCCAAAAATTTCAAGCCGGATTTGTTTGCACTCAAAGTAGAGGAATTACGGAAAAAAGTCTTGTTTAAGTATGAGATAGAGAGCAGGCTTTTTTCAATGGAGGAAATGTAAATGTGAATTTTATTTAAATACCATGATTGCCAAAATTGATATTGAAAGATTTGGATTGTTCTCAAATTATTATTGGAAACAACATATTGGAACAGAAAATAATCAAATTTTTAATAAAATGAATATTATATATGGACGAAATTATTCAGGTAAAACTACTTTATCTCGAATATTTCGCTGTATAGAAATGAAACAGTTACCCAATAATTATCATAATGGCATTTTCACTATAACTACTGATAATTCAACTATAACTAATATGAATTTAGTTTGTTCTGATAAAGTAAGGGTGTATAATACAGATTTTGTCAAAGAAAATTTAAGTTGGCTAAGTAATGAGGTGGGCGACATAAAACCTTTTACATTATTGGGATCTAACAATGTAAATGCTGAGAAAAGAATAACAGAAATTAATGAAGAATTAGGTGGTATAGATGAGAAAAAAGGATTACTTTATCGAAAGTGGCAAATAGAAGAAAACTTGCAAAAAAGAAAACTACAATTTACTAAAGCTAAAGAGAAGGTTCAGACATTACTAACCAATAAAGCTAATAGAGAGATAAAAGTAAACAATTACTATGTAAAACAAGGCACTAATTATAATGTTAAAACAATTCAATTAGAAATTGACGAAATTATAGATTCCGGAAAAAATTTTATAATAAATGAAAAAGAGAAGGCCATTCGTAGAAAGAGAATTGACGAATCTGTAAAACAGGAAATAGCACCATTACCTATAACAAAGCCACATCTCTCGGAATATATAAAGGAGGTTCAAGAGCTTCTAAAACGTAAGATCGTTTTAACGCAAACACTTGAAGAATTAGTAACTAATAGTCTATTGCAAGAATGGGTGGATAAAGGGCGTGTGCTTAATAAGAATAGGGAAACTTGTGCTTTTTGTGGAGGAATTATTACACCTGATCGTTGGAAGTTATTGGATGCCCATTTTAGCAAGGAATCAGAGGAACTAAAAAAAAGTATTGAAGAACTATTTGATAAACTTGAAAGATCCAAGAAATCACTTGATGGCTTTCTCGAGACAAGGGGAGTAAAACAGGAAAATATTTATGAGATTTTCCAAGATGAGTACAATCAATATTACAAAGAATGGACTATATATATAGACCAGTACAGAGATACAATAGACTTTCTTATTTCCCAATTACAAGAGAGATATAATGATATATTCACTCCAAGGGAAATAAGCAATATTGTTGATTGCTCGGAGAATATCATTGAAATAATTAACCGCTTTAATTCTTTATTACAGAAAAACAAAAACAAATCTTCTACTATTGCAAAAGATAAAGATATTTATCGAAGAGAATTAAGATATTCTGAAATACAATCTTTTATTAAGACAATTGAGTATGAAAGGATTTGTAAGGATTGGAAAAACGAAGAAAAATCCATCAATAGCGAGGAAAAAAAACTTGATGATTTGATAAAGACTATTGGAGAGTTAAGACAAGAAAAGCAAACAAAAGAATTAGAAGCAAAGGATGAAGGAGAAGCTGCCAAAAGAATAAATGAACATTTATCAGATTTTTTTGGGCATGATAGTTTGACTTTGGAGCCAGCACTTATCACTGAATCTAATACACCCTTAACGAGATTTATAATAAAAAGAGGTGATAAAGAAGCTCACAATTTAAGTGAAGGTGAATGCAGCCTAATTTCTTTCTTCTATTTTATTGCAAAAATAGAAGATGAATTGAATGGAGTAGATCATGATAAACTGATAATATATATTGATGATCCTATTTCCAGTCTTGATAATAATCATATCTTTTTTATGTATAGTCTTATTGAAACTATTGTTGCAAAAAAAGGACAATATGGACAATTGTTTATTTCTACGCATAATTTAGATTTCTTAAAGTATTTGAAGAGATTAACCTTACCAATAGATATAAACAGAAAGCCTTTAGTTCAATATTTTTTAATTGAGAAACGAAAAAAAATGAGTGAGGCAATTAGTTGCTTAAAATTGATGCCATCTTATTTAAAAGATTATGTAACCGAATATAATTTTTTATTTCATGAAATTTATAATATGGCAAAAGTTACAACTAAAGGAGATAAAGTAAAGATGATAGAAAATCAATACACCCATTTTTACAATCTACCCAATAATATGCGAAAGTTTTTGGAATGCTATTTATATTATAGATATCCTAATACTGATAACCCTTTGGCTAATTTGGATAAATTATTTGATAATCACATTCCTTGTTTAGTAAATAGAGTGGTCAATGAATATTCCCATTTAGCATGGGGAAATAGGGGAATCTTACCTGTTGATGTTAATGAAGCAGAAAAAGTCGCAAAACATATTTTACATATTATAAGAGAGAAAGACAATGAACATTATTGTGCATTATGTGACAGCATAAAGGTTGATCCAAATATTGATTTAGAGTAAAAATAGAAGCGCTCCACTATGCTTTTGGAACGCTTTTATTTTTATAACTTCAGCTTGGGTTTGGGCTTTTCGGGCTGGTCAGGATTGGGATCGTCCTTGTTGCCGGGCTTGGGGACACCTCCGATGACGAGCTTTCCGTCGAGTGTATCCATTGCCTCTTTGATGCTGATGCTTTGGGGCATTTCGCTTAGTTTGGGCGGGATGCGCTGCCTGTCGGTAAGGAAATCGGGCATCCGGTGGACATAAGACTCGGCGGGGGCGTGTCTCTCGGAACTCAAGGCAATCTGCTTTGTGTCACTGGCGGAGAAGGCACGGGAAAAAGTAACTATGTGGCGGCGTTGATTGTCGGTGCTATCCGTTCTTCCGGAACGGATGTGGATGTGCTTGAGTGTTACGCTCCACGAAAACAGCAAGAACAAGGCAGTCCTGTTCTATGACATGGAACAGAGCAAAGTGCAGCTGTATAAGAATATCATCAACCTGCTGCGTCGTTGCAGACGTGAGTCGATACTGGAATGGTTTAAGGCGTATTACCTTACGGGAATGAGCCGGAAAGAGTGCTTGCTTTCCATTATCCAAATATGGTGGCATCTGGTAGTGATAGACAGAATTGCGGATTTGATAAAATGCGCCAACGATGAAGCGAAGAGCATAACCGTCGTGGAAGAACAATGGCTTCTGCCATCTTTTCACGAATGGTAGAACAGAGAGATGCCGTAAATTTTCATCTGTCATTATATTGCCGACGGGATATCAAATGAGGAATCTCTGAATGATACTCTCTCAACTTAACAAATAAAAGGGATTCGCTGTTAATACCAATGGATCCGGAAGCCATGTTGAGAGCAACCACTTCCAAATAAGAAAATCAGGGAACGACCCCACGCTGAGGTAAATTTCCTTGCCCGTTGATCAAATTCCCTGTAACAGCTTGTGGATGTCGCTAAATTTTGCGAATATTGTATATATGTTGTGCATATATGAATTAAAAACAGATTGTAAAAATAGGGAATATATATTATGAAATTCCCTATTTTCGTGAAATACTCCGTATCAAAAAACTCTGCCGCCTTGTCGGGTTCAGCGATGGGCAGACAGCAACGTTCGTCAAGGGAAAACCGTTGGAATACGCAGGGGAACTCTATTCGGAGGAACACAAGCGGAAATTCAAGACCGAAAAGGTGAGGGCAAGTGCTGAAAGCCCTGACGGACGGGACTAAATTGCTTCTTGCCATCGACCGAAAGCCCATTGCCGAGTGATTCAAGGAGCAATTCGACAAGCTAAGGCAGAGCATACACCACCCCATGCAGCTACGAAGGAAAGGCAGGGAGGCTATAAATGTTAAATCCCGTCCGATTTACCGAAAAAAGTGCGGTGTGCCGTTCGTGGTGTACCGCACTTTTTCTATATTTGTAATTATACAGGATAAAGAAAGGGATAAACATTTCAAGATAATGGATTATCATTATAAAGAAGATGTAAACAATCATACACATTAGGAATTGTTTTTTGAAGTAATGGATAGAATAATTTTATTTTTTTTAGGTAGTGTATTACTTTTATCGGGCTGCAAGAATAGTAAACAGCCGGAAGGCTATAATTCTGTTAATATTATCGAATATGTTAATATTTACGATGAAAACAACAGGATTCTAACTGCACAGGGTAGTGAATATGACTATCTCTATTTTGGAGACAATAAAGATAAAGGGATCTTGGCAGCGACAAATAATTTTACAAAGACATATAGTTATGATAATGATTCTTACTGCTATACCGTAGAGGAGCCCTTGTCAGGATCATTGCTAAAAACAATGAGATATACTGAAAATAGCATAGAAGAACTTGTATTGGAAAATAATAAGGATACATTTAGTTATTCTTTTTCCCT
>OIZW01001485.1_pt1 | contig 14250 bp, 10 predicted proteins | sample 1588581 | NCBI WGS metagenome assembly OIZW01 (sample SAMN03283266) | human gut metagenome | biome: human-associated habitat; material: feces | host: Homo sapiens | place: USA | collected 2013 | reverse complement strand
CGCATTTGATAGTAGTCTGCTGATAATTGGGATGGATTCCTTCCTTCATTGCTCTTGTTCACCCCTTTCTGGTTCACTCGTCGCCGCGGCATCGCCGCAAACGCAACTGTGATAATAGCACACTCTTCCCGCAAATGCAAGCATTTTTCGCTATTTTCACAAAGAAATTTCTTCTCCGCAGGCGAAGAAATACAGAATGCGCTCCGTCACCGGCTTTTCCAGTATCCGCGACAGCGCTCCGGCGTAAGCGTCCAGCTGCGGCCGATATGCCTCCGCCCGCTGGGACGCCTCTGCCGCTGTCACCCGATCAGTCTTGAAATCCACCACCGTCAAACCCGCCGTCGTCTCAAACACGCAGTCTGCCACGCCCTGCAGGAGTATCTCCTCCCCTGCTGCCGCGACGTCATAAATACCCGCATCGGTGAGCAACGCGAAGCGGTACTCCCGCCACACCTGCGGCGCAGTCCGTATCCTCTCTGCCAGCGACGACGCCAAAAACCGCGCCAGCGCCGGGATATCCAGCGCCGCAGCCTGCTCCGGCGTCAGCAGCCGTCGGGCCGTCAGTGTCTCCGCAAAAGCCGTCACTGCCTCTGCTGCCGCAGGAGTATCCAGCGGCAGAAACTGCATCGCCAGGTGCATGGCTGTACCGCGCTCTGCCCCGGTCAGTCCGCGCTTTTCCTGCAAAAACCGCGGCTTCTCCGGTGCGGCGGTCCGCCGCGCCGGCAGTGTCCCCTCGGCGATCTCCTGATCGATGGCCCGCCCCTTCAGCTGGGTAGCCGTCACCTTGGAGGGCGTCACTGTCGCCACTCTGTGACTGTACCGGAACGCCAGCGCCGCCTCGTCCGGCTGCGGATCCGGTGCCTGCGATCCCGGCTCCTCCGCCGGCATCGCCGCACCGCCGTCCTCCTCACCGCTGATGCGGTGCAGCCACAGCGCCAAGCCCTCCGGCCCGTCGTACAGTACCGCGGGACGTACCCCGGTGTAATCGTGGAACACCCCTGCCTGATATGTGCTCAGCAGCGCCAGCAGCAGCCAATCGCCCGGGCAGTTTACCGCGGCCACCGCCTCCGGCGGCGCCGGCAGTTCTGCCAGTGCACACAGCTCCTTGAGGTGCTTGTCCGGGTTTTTCCGCGAGCATACCATGATGAGCTTCTCCTGTGCACGGGTCATGGCTACATACAGTATCCGCAGTTCTTCCGCCTTGGCTTCCCGTTCCAGCGTCAACGCCAGCGCCGTTTTGGAGACGGTGTCGTACCGCAGCCGGCGCTCCACCTCCACGCGCTCCGCGCCCACGCCCAACTGCGGGTGTACCAGCACCGGCCGATCCAGGTCCTGTCGGTTGAAGCTCCTGTTCAAGTCAGCCAGGAACACCACCGGAAACTCCAGTCCTTTGGACTTATGCACGCTCATCAAGCGCACACCGCCCGCCGCACCTGCAGCGGTAATGGCCGGCGCATCGCCGCTTTCCAGCAGCTGCCGTACCTGCCGCACACAGTCAAACAGGCTCGTTCTGCCGCCCTGCACAAGCCGCCGTATATAGTCATACAGTGCCCTCAGACGCGCCTGGCGGGCTGTACCGTCCTCCATGGCACCGAAGATCGCCTGCACCCGGCAGCGGTCATAGATATACCACAGCAGCTTATCGGCGGACAGTTCCCGCGCCACCTGCCGCAGCTCACGCAGCAGCGACAGGAACGCCTGCGCGTCCTCACCCTCATCCTGCCGCAGCGCCTCGTAATAATCCCCCTCACGCTGTACGGCCCGTATCTCCGCCAACCGGTCGGCGCTCATGCCTACCAGTGGCGAACGCAGCACCGCGATCAGCGGCACATCCTGCCGTGGGTTATCCACCACCTCCAGCAGTGACAATACCACTGCGACTTCCATCGCCGAGAAGAAATCCTCACTTTCCCCGCCGTCGCAGGGGATCCCCTCCCGTGCCAAGGCGGCGGCGAATACCGTCTGCCGGGCGCTGGGTGAGCGCATCAGTATCACGATATCCTCCGGTGCTGCCGGACGCATGGTGCCGTCCTCACCCCGGACAGTGAACCCTTCGTCCAGCATACGGCGAATACGCTTTGCCACGAACCGCGCCTCAGCCTCCGCCCGGTCGAACCGCTGCTCCGGTGTGTCCTCCACAGCCAGATAGTGGAACTCCGTCTCCCGCAGCACCTCCGGATAGTATTCCGCCCCAAAGTGAAGATGCTGCTCCTCTGTATAATCAAGCTCGCCCATTTCCCGGGACATCAGCGCCGCGAACACAAAGTTCGCAGCCGCCAGCACCTCCCGGCGTGACCGGAAGTTCCGGCTCAGTACCCGCCGCCGCGGCGCACCTGGCGCAGCGTGGTCCGCATCGGCATAGGTCCTGTATTTTTCCAGGAATATCCCCGGTTCCGCCAGCCGGAACCGGTAGATGCTCTGCTTCACATCGCCCACGGCAAAGATATTCTCTCCCTGCCGTGATACCGCCCGGAAGATACAGTTCTGCACTTCATTAGTGTCCTGATACTCGTCCACCATGATCTCCCGGTACCGCCGGGACACCTGCTCGCCAAGCTCCGTGGGCGTTCCGTCCTGGCGGCACAGCATCTGCACGGCGTAGTGTTCCTGGTCAGAGAAATCCATAGCGTTCCGCCGCACCTTCTCTGCCCGGAACCGCTTGTCGAAGTCCCCTGTCAGTGCCAGCAGCGCCCGCATAGCGGGCGCGATGACCTGCAGATCGCCCAGCAACTCCGTCTCCGCCGTCTGATACGGTGCGGACAGCTTCTTCAATGCGTCACGGCACTTTTCCAGCACCGCCCGCGCCGCGTCCTTCGCCCCGGCGCATTCGTCCCCCTTCACCACGCCCATCCGCCGGAAGGCCGGCTGCACACGGCCCATGGCATCCCAGCCCTCCCGGGCCGCGGCCGCGTATTCCCGCAGCTGCGCCGCCGTTTCCAAAAACCGATCTCCATAGGCGTTATACACGCTCTCGCAGTCTTCCATATCCTTCACGGCGCGTTCCAGCCGCCCCGCCCAGTAACTGGCGCGGCGCACCGTGTCCTCCATGATCGTCCGGCCGTACACGCTGTCGCCCAGCCGTTCCGGCAGGTTCGCCCAGCTCTCCGCAGCCTTCTCCAACCACTTGTCCGGGTAGGGATGGCTCTGCAATTTTCCGTGCAGCTCCGGCACCAGCGCCGCCAACGCCCGGTCATCCCGGCCGAAGCCCAGCGTCTCCGCCAACGCCCGGCAGCCCTCGTCCCCCTGCTCGATCCGCTGATAGAACGCCTCCAGTGCATCCTCCAGTGCCCGCTGCTTCAGCACGCCGGCCTCCGTCTCATCCAGGATACGGAAGTCCGGCGTCAGACTCCGCCCATCCACCGGCTCCAGCAGATGGATATGCTCCCGCAGCAGCCCTGCACAGAAGCCGTCCACCGTCTTGATGTCCGCCTGATACACCCGGAACATCTGCTGCCGCAGGTGACTGTTCTCCGGGTCCTGTGCCACCCGCTTCGCCAGCTCTGCGGCCAGCTTTGTCCGCAGTTCGGCGGCAGCGGCGCGGGTAAATGTGATAATAAGGAAATCGTCTATGTGGCAGTGTTCCTCCGTCAGATAAGCGAACACACGCTCTACCAGCACCTTCGTCTTGCCGGATCCGGCGGCGGCGGACACCAGCAGGCTGCCACCCCGGTCCTCCACTGCCCCACGCTGCTGTGCCGTCAGTTGGATATCAGCCACGGCGCGTCACCTCCTCGTCCACCAGCTGCCAGAATTCTTCCGGCGTGGTCTTTTGCAGATAATGGGGCTTGTCCCGTTTCTCGTCAAACCAGCAGGCCGACGCGAAGGGACACCAGTCGCAGGCACTTTCCTGAGGCCCCCTGCGGCATGGATCTGCGTCGATATTGCCATCGCCCAGCTCCCGGGCTACCTTCCGCAGCAGCTCGTCCACATACCGACCCATTTTGCCCATCTGAGCTGCATCCGCCAACACACTGGCCGCCAAACCGCTGACCGAACCGTCCTTTTTCACTGCAATAGGCAAATAGCAGGGTGACTCCAGCGCACTGTGCTCCATGGCTGTCAGCACCTCTGGGTCGGACAGCACCATGCCCGTCCGACGCAGCTCGCCCCGCAGCAGCGCGGCCAGCTTGTCCGGCGCGATGGCCCGATCCGCCTTTTTAACGACGTCCCTCGCCGGCAGGTACAGCACTCCCGCCGGCTCCACCGCCGCCCCAAAATAGTCCCCACCGTACCGCTGCAGTGCGAAAAGATACAGCAGCATCTGAATACCCAGGCCGTAGCGCACATCCGCCAGATCAAAAGCCTTTTTCCCGGTTTTGTAGTCCACTACCCGCAGATATAGCTTCCCGTTCTTCAGCCAGCCGTCCACCCGATCCACCTTACCGGTCACGGACAGCATGGTATCTCCCGCCGTCACCGTGACGGCAGGCAGCTGTCCGTTTTTGCCGCCGAAGCCCAATTCAAAGGCCACAGGCCGGAAATCCGAATGCTCCAGCTCATCCAGCACGTTCTCAACAATGACCAACGCCGTCTCCCGCAGCCGGGAAAACAGATACCAGAACCGTGCGCTCTTCTCGCCGTAGCCGTCGATGACCGTCCGGACATACTCATCCGTATACCGCCGCACCAACGCCGCCAGCGCCGGTCTTTCCGGCCGCTTCCCCTGCTGCTCCACCTCCCGCAGGACATTCTCCAGCAGATAGTGGATAAACGTCCCCACCTCCGGCGCCTGGAAATCCGCCTTTGTCCGTTCCCTGGCCCGCAGGCCGTACTCCATGAAATAGCCAAAGTGACAGCTCTTCACCTGGTCCAGCCGCGAGGCGGACATGGCCAGCGTACTGCCGTACAGGCTGCGTACCGCCCCGGGTGACAGCCTTCCCCGGCCCATAGCCCGGGCCGCTGCCATCTTCTCCAGCGTACCGCCCTGTCCATGCATCTCAAAATAACGCCACAGCGCACCGCCGGGCCGCTGTCCCGCCAGTGCCAGCGCTGCCGCAGGCAGTCCGCAGCGGTACGCGCCGTCTTCCCGTTGTATTTCCACTTGAGGGAACAGCTTGCGGATACGCTCTACCACAAAGGACGGCAGCAGCTTCGCCCCCGACTCATCGCCGGCGCACCAGGACACGGTCAGTGTCTCCGTTGGCTGGGCCAGGGCGGCATAGATATTCTGCAGCTCATTGCTCAGCGGGTCGAACGTGGCGTCGGACAGCAAGATTCCCTGCTGCTGCAAAAGCTCACGCTCCTGTTCGTCCAATATACCGCCGCCCTTCTCCACCGTGGGCAGCACATGGTCATTGGCGCCCAGCAGGAAAAGATGCCGCACTGTATGGCGGTCATTTCGCGTCAGGGGGCTTACCTTTACCTGGTCCAGCGCAGCGGGTATGGTGGCCACGGCATACTGGCTCAGCGTCAGCCGCAGCAACTGCGCAAACTCATCGCCGTCCACCTCCGTGTCACCCAAAAGCGCCACGAACTGATCCAGCACATCACAGAATATCCGCCACAGCTGGGCATACTCCTCTGCCGCCTGCATCTGCCCCTGCTCCAGTAATTCTTTCTCCCGCTGTTCCAACACGGCCGGTGTACCGGCGTCCTCCGCAAATTTGTAAAGCGTTTCAGCTTTACCGCTTACCGTTTTATTGGATTTTATTCCATCACTCAGGGTAAGAAACAGTTTTCTGACTTTTCTTCTGACCGCGTTTATCTCGGCCAGCTGTTCCCGGCGATAGTCGGTCATCTCTCCGCTGTATCCATCCGGATCCGCCGTCCAGTCGGCGTCCCGCAGCCACATATTGCCCCGAATTTCCCAACGGATCACGTAGTTTTCCAGAAGATCGCATTCCGCCGCCGTCAGTGCCGTCATGCCGGTCTTCAGGCACCGGAACACGTCCTCATACTCGAAGCCGCCTGTCACTGCGTCGACGGCGGACAGCAGCAGCGTCAGGACCGGCTGCTCCAAAATGTCGCTCCGGCGGCTGATATAGGCGGGAACATCGTCCCGGCGGAACACGGTCTCCAGCAACGGGCCATATACCTCCATATTCCGCGCCGCCACGGCCATCTCACGCCAGCGAACGCCCTTTTGTGCCAGCGCCCGCAGCTGCGCAGACACATATTCCACCTCAGAATAGGCGGTATTGGCCTGGTACAAGGTGATGGACGGCGTGCTGCCCGTCCACGCTTTTTCCGCGCCGAGGAAGTATCGCTCCAGGTGCGAAAACGCTGTATCGCATTTGCTGACAAGGTTTTCTACTTCACAACTACAACCGGCGTCCTTCGCCAGTTTGCGCAGGCGTTCCCGCTGCTGTATGCCGTTGCGGAAGAGCTGCGGGTCACTGTCATCGCCCAGCAGAGTCACTGTAACAGAGTTGGCCTGTTTCAACGCGGCGGCAATGATATCCTCCTCCGTTCGGTTGAAATAGGAAAACCCATCAATGTAGATATCTTTTCCGCATAAATAGTCCGAATTTGGCAGTTTATCGCAGAGTTTCTGCACTTTTGACCGGGCATCAAAGTCGCCGCCGTGGAGTCGCGCGTCATAAGCGCCGAACAGCAGCGCCGTAGAGCGCAGCTTATCTCCGGCGGCGCCCGGAATGTCCTGAACCTGTTGCAGCAGAAGGGACGGCGCGATTTTATAGGCGTACAGCTCATCGGCCAGGGCCACCAGCTCCCGCAGAAAGGCCGGGCGCTGTGACGGCTTGGAAAACACCGTCAAATATGATGAAACTTCCTGCAAGGCGCGGCGCATTATCAGTATTTTACCACCATTATCTAACGTTATATCGGATATGCCTACGGTTTGTGACAGTACGCGGGTGGCAAGGCTCTGGAAGCTCAGCACCTCCCCGTCACGGCTGGCGGTATCCCCCAGCGCGCGGCAGAGATCCAGCTCCGCCTCGTGAGTGGCGTGCTCCGGTACCAGCAAAATCTGCGGGCGCTCAAACCGTTGTGCCGCAATGGTTTCGAGCACCAGCTTACTTTTTCCCGCACCGGCGCGGCCGGTGATGATACGCAGCTTCACCGCGTCACCTCCCCTGTTTTCTCCCCCATAGTATACCGCAAACCGTCCCTTATGGGAAGTAAAAGTCGAAAAAAGACGCGGGATCTTCCCGCGTCCTTTGACGGTGTATGATACTTTTGTTTACTTTAGGCTGCTTTTGTTGGCGCTCTCCTGCGCTCTTATTTATACCTTTTTGTCACCTGTGGTACACCATAGCGCAGCGTTTGTTAAAGGGTCATGGTACGGCGCAGCTCGTCCCGGTTTTCCACGGTGACGGTCACCAGACGCACCCGGGGATGACCGGCCACCGCCCGGAGAAATTCCGTGTCCGCCTTTTGCAGGACGCCCAGAACGGGAAGGTCACCGTCCAGGGCCGCGAGCACCGCTTCGCAGAATTTTTTGGCACCGGACTCCGCCGGGCCCAGCTCGTCCATCAGTAGGACGTCCCCGTCACGGTCACGCAGGGCTGCCGTGCCCAGCGTGTCGAACCTCTCGCAGGAATAAGCGCCGCAGTAAAACAGCAGATTCTCCGCCGACGGTACTCCGCCCACCGCGGGCAGCAGATGCACAGAGGGCCGGTCCAGCACGCCTGTTACCCGCACCGTGCGGAAGCCGCAGGGTGTATGCCCGGCCAGCAGGCAACGCGCCAGTGTGGACTTGCCCACGCCCTTGTCACCGGTGAGGAACAGATGGTCAGTGCATGGGGCAGCCATGGTGTACCTCCCCTGCCGCCTCGCGCCGTGCGGCGCGGACGCAGATCATCTCACCGGCGATGGACACGGCGATCTCCTCCGGCGTCACGGCCTTGATGGGTGTGCCCACCGGCGTGTGGACAAAGGCGATCTTCTCCTCGGGAATGCCCGCCTCCCGCAGGCGCTGGTTCACAAAGGCCGTTTTCTTCCGGGAGCCGATGACGCCCACATAGGCCGTCTCGCCCCGCAGCACCTGCACCTCCGCCCGAAAGTCGTGCTCATGGCCGTTGGTCATGATGACCACATAGTCCTCCGGCGTCAGCGTCAGGTAGTCGCTGATGCGGTCAAAGTCGCCGCAGATGGTCCGGTCCGCCTGGGGAAAATGCTCCGCCGTGGCAAAGCCCGGCCGATCATCCACCACCACGGGGCGGAAGCCCACCGTCCGCAGCAGAGGCGTCAGCGCACGAGCGATATGTCCCGCGCCGAAAATGACCGCGCGCTCCCCCACCGGCAGCGGCAGGGAGAACACGCCCTCGCCCGTCTCCGCCGTCTCGGCGATATGGGGTGCGGCGCCGTCCAGCGGCAGCACCAGCCAGCCGGGCGCACGGTCACGCACACAGCGCAGCACCTCCGCCGCCAGCGCGTCCCAGACGCGATCCGACAACCGGGCGGGAGTGAACAGCACCGTCACATCGCCGCCGCAGGCCATGCCCAGCTCACCGTCACGGGAGAGCTTGAAGTCATACAGGGCATCCACGTGCTGACCGGCCAGCAGCGCCCGGGCCAGCTGAATGGACCGCAGCTCCACCGCGCCGCCGCCGATGGTGCCGGAGAGCAGACCCTCCGCCCCCACCAGCATCTGGCTGCCCGCGCCGCGGGGGGCAGAGCCGTCATCCCACACGATGGTGGCCAGCACGGTGTCCTTCTGCTTTTCCCGCTGGTAGAGCAGGGTCTGGAAGATGTTGTTCATATGTGTCTCCTTTCAAGGGCCATAGGGAGCGGCGGTGCCGCTCCCTGTTCGTTTATTCAGCCGGCGGCCTCCACAGCGGGGAGAGAATTTGCCACCAGCGCGTTGTACTGGTCGATGGTCAGGTCGCAGTGGTAGAACAGCTGGAAATAGGTCTGGGTGACCTCATACATATCGTAATCGGCAGCCTCGGGGTACAGGACCTTGGCCATCCACTGCATACCCAGGATGCGCTGGACGCTTGGCGGGAAGCCCATCCAGTTGTAGGGGCCGAAGGGCACCTCATAATACTTGCCGTCCTTGATGGCAGGTATGGTCTGCCAGTTCTCGTTATCGGCCACGGTGCTGTAAATGCTGCCGGGGGCGAAGAACACGATAGAGGGGTCCCAGTTCAGGATCTGCTCCATGTCCACCTCGTTGCCGGTACCCTTGGAGGAGGGCTCGTCCACCACAGCCAGATTATTGCACAGCATATCGACGACCTCGGCGTGATAGGAGTCCCTGGCGATGACGTTCAGGCCCTCTTCACCGGTGATATACAGGACATCGGCCTTCTCCACGCCGTCCACGATGGCCTTGACGGTGTCATAGGCATTGCGGCAGTAGTCGGCCAGGGCCTGACCCTCGTTGGGCATAGCCAGCAGGTCGCTGAGCATGGCATAGGTATCGTCCATGGAGGCCAGGTAGGCGTCAATGTGGACAAAGGGGATGCCGGTCTGTTCCTGTAGGCCGTCCAGGTCCTCCGCCATGGTGCTCTTGGGCTCGCCCACATCGATGACCACGTCCGGCTCCACCGCCAGCAGCGTCTCCAGATTCAGCTCGCCCTTGCCGCCGTACAGCTGGCCCAGCAGGGGCAGGTCCAGATACTTCTGGTCAAAGTAGTTCTCAGCGGTCTCGTCCCACTCGTTGGCCACACCCACCATCTTGTCCGGGGCGATGGCAAAGACCACCATCTGGGCCAGCGGGCCGGAGACGGCGACCTTCTGGATATCGGCGGGCACCTTGACCTCGCGGCCGCAGGAGTCCGTGAACACGCGGGTGGTCTCGCCCTGGGCGTCCTGCCCCTGGTCCGTCTGATCGGTCTGCTTCTGTCCGCAGGCAAACAGAGTCAGGCTCATCACCAGCGCCAGGACCAGCGCCAGCAGTCTCTTTGCGTTTTTCATCTGTTTTCTCCTTCTTTCATTGAAAATCTCACTATTCCAAAATGGCGCACGCCCGGAAGCTCCCATGGGAAGTCCGGATCGCCGGTGGAAATAAGTTTGGCGCGGAGATCGTCCTCCGCAGGCGCTCCCCCGCCGTAGAGGGTCAGGAATGTCCGGGCATCCTCCAGAGTACGGAAGGGCTGGGGAAAGTCCAGCGCCGCACGCTGCGCCGTATAGGGGATACCGTGGGCGTCCAGCACACCGCAGGCGGCATCAAAGCTATGGCGGCCCGGCGCACGGGGTGCCCCGGAAAAGCGGTGGCACACGTCGTCACGCACCACGGCCAGCACCGTGCCACGGCATTGGCGGAGGGCGGCGGCCAGTATCTCCTCCATGCTGCCGAAAAAGCAGAACACCATGGCGTCGAAGGGCACCGGCGGCGTATAGGCCAGCACATCGGCGCACAGGGGCGTCACATTCGTAATGCCCCGGGCGTCCAGCTCCTGCCGCAGGACGGACAGGGCCGCGGCGTCGCGCTCCGCCGCCGTGACACGGGCCGCATGGGGCGACAGGGCCAGGGACAGGTATCCCAGGCCGCAGCCAGCGTCGCAGATATGATCCGTGGGCTTCAGGTACGGCAGCAGCAGCGCCGTCAGCTTTTCGTGGAAATCGGTGCGGCGGCAGGCATCGGCCATGAAGCGGACAGTGTCCGCCGACCAGCTAAACATGGCGGTCACCTCCCCGCACCGGCAGCAGGGCCGCGCCGTCGGGCGTATCCAGCAGCACGGACTCCACACCGTAGAGCTGCCGGATCAGGTCCGGCGTCAGCACGCTCCGGGTATCGCCCTCCGCCGCCACGCGGCCCCCTTGCAGGGCCAGGACGCGGCGGGAAAAGCGCAGGGCGTGCTGGGGATCGTGGGTGGAGAGCAGGACGGTGTAGCCCTGCTCCGACAGGGAACGCACCTGCTCCAGCACACGGAGCTGGTTGCCGTAATCCAGAGAGGCGGTGGGCTCGTCCATGATGAGGAGATCCGACTGCTGGCACAGGGCGCGGGCAATGAGCACCAGCTGCTGCTCGCCGCCGGAGAGGGCGGCGAAGTTCCGCTGCGCCAGGTGGGCCACACCCAGCTGCTCCAGGGCGGTCAGAGCCTGCTGCTCCAGGGCCTTGGAGGGGCTCTGGAACGGGGACAAGTGCCGGGTCAGGCCCATGAGGGCGGTGTCCAGCACGGAATAGCCGAAGGTGGGACGGTGTATCTGCGGGATGTAGGCGATGCGGGCCGCCAGCTCCCGGCGGGAGAAGGTCCGCACGTCGCGGCCGTCCAGCAAGATGGCGCCGGTGTAGCCCTCCAGGCCGCCCAGCAGGCAGCGGAAGAGGGTGCTCTTGCCGGCACCGTTGGCACCCAGCACGGAGAGGAAATCACCGGCGGGCACGGTGAAGGAGACATCCTCCAGCACCGGCGGGGCCTTGGGATAAGCGAAGGTCAGGTGCGATACCGTGAGGGTCACAGGCGGTCGCCTCCCTTCACCATAAGGTAGATAAAGAACGGCGCGCCCACGAAGGCCGTCAGGATACCGATGGGGATCTCCGTCGCCGCAAGGGTGCGGGCCAGGTCGTCCACCAGCAGCAGAAAGGCCGCGCCGAACAGGCAGGCCATGGGCAGGAGCCTGCGGCAGTCGTTACCCACGAGGCGGCGGCTGAGATGGGGGATCACCAGACCCACCCAGCCGATCATGCCGGAGACGGAGACGGCGGAGGCCGTCAGCACCGTGGCGCAGAGGATCACCGCCAGACGCAGGCGGTCCGTGTGGACGCCCATGGCGCGGGCTTCATCCGGCGAGAGGGTCAGCAGGTTCATGCGCCAGCGGAGCAGCAGCAGGGGCGTCAGCCCTGCCGCCATACAGACAGCGGCAAAGGCGACGGTGTGCATACGGGTGCCGGAGAGGCTGCCCATGAGCCAGTAGGTGATCTGGGGCAGTTGGTTGGAGGGATCGGCCACCAGCTTGATATAGGAGGTACAGGCCGAGAACAGCGAGCCTACCATGATACCGGCCAGCAGGAGGCTCACCACACGGCTGCCCCGGGATCGGCGGCCCACCAGATAGGCCAGGGCCACGGACAGCAGGCTGGCCAGGAAGGCGAAAACGGTGACCATCACGGTGCTCTGGCCCGTCAGGATCGCCAGCGCCGCACCGAAGCAGGCACCGGAGGACGCGCCCAGGATATCCGGCGCGGCCATTGGGTTCTGGAACACGGTCTGGTAGGCGGTACCGGCGGCGGAGAGGCCGCAGCCCACCAGACAGGCCAGCAGGATACGGGGCAGGCGGACGTTCCACACGGCGATGGCCATGTTGTCCGTCCAGGTCTGTTCAATAGAAAAGACGCGGGAGAGTAGTATCTTTACCACCTCGCCCAGGGGGACGCCGTAGCGGCCCAGCACGAAGGACAGCAGAAACAGCGCCAGCAGCGCTGACGCCATGATCGTTATGCTGCGTGTGGGGTGCCGGGGCGTATGCATGGACGGGCCTCCCTTTTCAGTCTGTTCCGCTTCCGCGCGTACCGCGCGAAGGTTCGCTGTCTATTTTACAGGATAACGCAGAAAATGCAAGGGGTATCGTTCGGCATTGTCGTATGTTTGTCCGTCTATATCGTTTTTTGTATTTGGATCGGCAGACTGGCTGCGGCCGCGGAATTTCCAGTTTCTGGGAAAAATGATCAGTTTTTGTGAACATTGCATAATACATATTGTGGCTGATTGTGCGATATGATGACGTTTTTTGTGAAAGCACCGTTGACTTTGGAATTTTGCTTTGCTACAATAGGCCCAACATTTCCGAAGCGAAAGGAGGCGGCCGTGATGACCAGGACCATGAAGAAAGCCATGAATACCATGATGACCGCCGCCTGCGCCGGTGCTGCTTTCTGCTGCGCCTGCGCCGCTTCTCATACTGTCATCCTGTCCGTGCTGGGCGCCATTATTATGGCGTCCATTATTATTTGCGCTCTGGTGCTGGTACTGCTGGTACTGGCCGTCTCTGCACATACGCCATTGGCACGGATAACCGCATGACGCGCTGACACCTGATACAGCGAAGCGGCTCCGCCATTGGCGGAGCCGCTTTTTTGTATACCTGCGGCAGACGCCGCCGGTGCATAGTTCCTAAGAAAACCAACGTAAAGGAGAACAAACCATGAAAAAGAAAGTAGTTGCAATGTTTTTAGCCGCTGTGATGGCGTTGAGCCTGGTAGCCTGCGGCAGCAAGACCGATAACGGCGGCAGCGGCGACGCCAGCGGCGCCGAGACCATTAAGCTGGGCGGCGTCGGCCCCCTGACCGGCGGCTATGCCAACTATGGACTGTCCGTGCAGCACGGCGCGGAGCTGGCCGTCAAGGAGATCAACGAGGCCGGCGGCGTAAGCGGCAAGCAGCTTGAGCTGAACTTCCAAGACTCTCAGGGCGACCCGGAGAGCGCCGTGGCGGCCTACGGCAAGCTGATGGACTGGGGCATGAACGTCAGTCTGGGCGCGGTGCTGTCCGGTGAGACGGCCTCCGTGGTGGCGGCGGCCAAGGCCGACGACGTGCTGGTGATGGAGACCACCGGCTCCGCCGACAAATGCATCGACGGCAACGACAAGGCGTTCCGTATCTGCTTCTACGATTCCTATCAGGGCACCGCGGCAGCAGACTACCTCACCGACAACGCCCTGGCCACCGAGGTAGGCGTGTTCTATCAGAGCGACAACGACTACTCTGTGGGTCTGTACAATGCCTTCGTGGCCGAGTGCCAGAACAGCGGCGTGACCATCAAGGAGACGCAGACCTTCACCACCGCCACCAGCACCGACTTCTCCACCCAGGTGAACGCCCTTGCTTCCTCCGGCGTGAAAGTCGTGTTCATCCCCATCTACGCGGAGGAGGCCTCCACCTTCCTGACCCAGGCCAAGGGTAAGTTTGCCGACGATGTGTACTTCTTCGGCGCTGACGGTCTGGACGGCATCCTGGGCAAGGTGAGCCAGGATGTGACCATCGCGGACAATGTGCTGATGATGACCCCCTTCGCGGCGGATTCCGCCGACCCCAAGGTCCAGGCCTTCGTGAAGGCATACCAGGACGCCTACAACGCCACCCCCGACCAGTTCGCCGCGGATGCCTATGACGCGGTGTACGCCGTGAAGGCCGCTGTGGAGGCCGCCAACGGCAGCACCTCCGGCTCTGACCTGGCCGCTGTGATGCCCACCATCACCGTGGAGGGCGTGACCGGCACTATGACCTGGAGTGCCGACGGCAACACCAACAAGGCCGCCAGCGCCATCCTCTACAAAAACGGCGTGGGCACCCTGTTCGGTCAGGACAACGCCAATGACGCCGCCGGCGCGGAGAGCGGGGACGCTGCGGATACCGCGGCCGACGCGGAGGCGTAGGCAAGTAAGCTACCTATCTTCCACACAATA
>OIZW01001478.1_pt1 | contig 14349 bp, 17 predicted proteins | sample 1588581 | NCBI WGS metagenome assembly OIZW01 (sample SAMN03283266) | human gut metagenome | biome: human-associated habitat; material: feces | host: Homo sapiens | place: USA | collected 2013 | reverse complement strand
GTCTTCTTATATCTGATAATCCTTCTATTCTTCCCAAACTTGTAAATGGACTATCAAAATGCATATCTGCTATATGTACGAATTTCATTGCTTCCTCCTTTGTAAACATTTGTTTTTGATAATATATCACAAATACTTGTTTGTGTAAATTAAATTTTTAATTTTTATTGCTTACTTTTTACTAATTATACTAAAATACATTTTGTGATTTAAATGAATTCAATTCTTGATGAAGATTTACTTTATTTAATTTATTCTATAGTAGAAGAAATTCCTGAAGGTAAAGTTGCAACATATGGGCAACTTGCAAGATTAGCTGGTATTCCTAAAAAAGCTAGACTAGTTGGAAAAGCATTAAAATACTCATCACTATTATGTAATTTTGTATATTATTTATCTGCACAAAAAAACACTTCCATTTATATGGAAGTGTTGGTGCACCAGGAGGAATTCGAATCCCCGACCTTTCGGTTCGTAGCCGAATGCTCTATCCAGCTAAGCTACTGGTGCATATCTGTTTAATATTATAAAATAATTTTACTAAAATTTCAATTATTCTTATAAATAATTTTAATATATTAAACCGTGATTAATATTATAATTGTTTATTATCAAATTTACAAGAGGTTTTAGTTCTTTTTTTAATAATCTTTACTCATATCTTTTTACTTTAAGCTTATTCTCTTAAAAATAAAGAATATATCTAAATGATATATTCTTTATTTTTTTATCCAATTCTTTTATATTTTATAAATGCCACAATAGCAATAATTATTAAAAGAACACATAATATTCCTGAAAATTGTATAATTCCTGTTTTAGGTAATTTTTTTTCAGCAGTAGATTCTTCTTCACTTTTATAATCCACACTACTTCCTGGTATACTAGCTGTGTTTTGATTTTCTTCCTCATTTTCAGTATCATTTCCAATATCATTCTCGCTTATAATTTTAATATTTACTTTAATGTCTTCTGTATTTAAACTTTTCTCTTTCCCTTCTGCATTTTCTACTACTAATTCATTAGAACTAAAAATTATAGATTTTTCTCCTATATCTATATCTTTATTGGCTATTAATTTTATTTTTCCAATTTCTTGGTCGTCTTTATTAGGTAAAAGGTCTTGTCTATAAAATGTAATTGAATTTTCTACTCTATCAAAATTGGTCCATCCTTGTGCACTTACTATTTCATCTGAGTCTGCAAATGAAAATTCGTTTTCGTCAAATTTAATAATTGTATTATACATTATTATTCCATTAAATCCATCTATATTTGAAGCCTTTATTGTAAATGTTATCTCTTCTCCTTTTTTTACTTCATTTTTATCAGCTAATATTTCTAATCTTCCACTTTCATTCCCTGTTGCATAAGATGGTAATGTAATACAACTTATACTAATTATTCCAAAAATTATAATAACTACTGACAAAATCTTATTGTTCATTTGTCTCTCTCCTTTTATTTTTATTTATTGAAAATTAAAGTTTATTTTGTAATTTTCATATACTCTAAAATTTTATCAAACATCTTTTGAGTTGTATAAGCATTAGGATGTTGATCTGATGTTATACCTGCTTTATTATCTTTTTCATATAAATCTTTTGTAAATGTATAAAAATACTTATATTTTAAATTCTGTTGATCTTCTTGACCTAATAATTTTTGTATTCTAGTATTAAACACTCTAATTCTTTCATTGTGCTTAGCCCAACTAGCCTCTTCCGGATACGCACTTTTAGGAATACAATAAAAATTTACATCTGGATACTCTTTAGCAGTTTCAATAAGAAATTCTGCATAAGCATTTGCTAAAAATGTAGCTTGTGTATTATTTTCTGCCTTTCTAATATCATTTCCTTCTATATCGAATGCAATTGAAAGATGCTCTGTTTTTTTATCTATAGAATTAATGATTTCTCTTATATCCTGCATTGCATATCTAGATTTTCCTGTAGAATCTTTATCTGGATATTTTGTTGAAAACAGCAATTTATCATAATTATCTTTTGATTCTTGCATTAAAGTTTTTCTTGTACTAGAAGGTAAATACCATAACAATCCTGTTCCTCCGTATGCTTCAAAAAATATGGTCTCTCCCTTTTTAAATTTTCCATAATCTATATTTTGTATTTTTCCTGTGTCTCCATCTTTTCTTTCATTAGCCATAAGCGATGTACAAGAAGCTCCTGTAAATAATACTTTTTCTTTTTTTACTCCAGCTATATATGTTGCTTTCTTCCCACTTGAAGATGTTGCATGAACTGCTGTTGTACCTTCATTAACTCTTTCTAGCTTTACACTTGTATTTGATGATGAAGTTAACTTTATAACATTAGAATTATCTACTGTCCAAGTGATGGTATCATTTGCACTTGAACCTGTCTGCGTAGCTGTTAAAGTCGCTGTATTATTTATTACATCTAGATAGCTATTATAATTACTACTTAATACTAAACCTTTTATTACATTAACTGTACAAGTAGCTGTTATATTTTGATTTTCTGCTGATTTTACTACTATGGTTGCTTTTCCTTCTTTTAATCCTGTTACAACTCCATTGGATACTGTTGCTATTTCTGGGTTTTTACTTTCCCATATTAAATTTTGGTTATCTGCATTAGCTGGCTCTACTGTTGCAACTAGTATTGCATTATGATTATCTCTTGTTAAATCTATTTCTCTAGTTGTTACATTCAATTTTACTGCAGTTACTTTTATAGGTGTCCTTATTACAGTGACTTGACAAGTTTTACTTATGTTACTGCCATCTAATGTTTTTACCGTTATTGTTGCACTTCCTACTCCAATTGCATTCACATTTCCATTTGTATCTACTGATACTACTTTTGGATTACTGCTTGTCCATGATAAGTTTTTATTGCTTGCATTGGCTGGTTCTACTGTTGCTGTTATCTTTGCTGTTTTTGTTCCATTTAAGTCTAAATTTATATTTGTTTTATCCAATTTTAAGTTTTGTACATATATAGGTTTAGCTGTTCCTGTTACATTTACTTGACATGTTTTTGTTATATTACTTCCATCTAATGTTTTTACTGTTATTGTTGCACTTCCTACTCCAATTGCAGCCACATTTCCATTTGTATCTACTGATACTACTTTGGGATTACTACTTGTCCATGATAAGTTTTTATTACTTGCATTGGCTGGCTCTACTGTTGCTGTTATCTTTGCTGTTTTTGTTCCATTTAAGTCTAAATTTATATTTGTTTTATCCAACTGTAAATTCTGAACATATATTAAATTATTAACAACATTTACCTTTACTTTTACTTCTAAACCATTTGATGCTTTAACTAAAATTGCAGTATTACCTACATTATGAGGTGTTATTATTCCTTCATCATTTACATCTGCTATATTACTATTTAAAGAAATATATTGTACATTTCCAACATTTTCCCCACTAACAATTAATTTCTCAGTTTCTCCGCTTTTTAAATCAAGTGTGACTATATCTTGTTGTACGATTAATGAATTTCTTTCCATAGACTCTTTCCATGTTGGATTCTCGTTATCGATTTCTTCGCTCTTGTTGGCTGCGATATATCTTAGCATCATTAAAACCTCTATATTATCTACATTTTTATCATTATTTATATCTGCAACATTTAAAGTTCTATCGTTAAAGCGCCACTCTAAATTTTTATTTGTTTTACTACTATAAATATGTCTTAAAGTTAATAACAGGTCAATATTATTTACTTGATCATCTGCATTCACATCACCTTTTATATATTGTACTGAAATTGCATATGAATAATTGTATGTTATTATTAAAATTAATACTACAAGTATAGATATAATTAATCTTTTTATTCTCTTTTCTTGCATTTCAATATTTCTCCCCTTTTTTATATCTAAATGTTTATAATTACTTTTATTCTTTCCTTCTATTATTAATAAAATAATTATATTTCTTTTTTTTAATATATCAATCTCCGTTTATATCTACTGCTTAGCATACTCTATAATATTGTATACGGATTTTCATAATATACAGAGTTCTACCATAATATTAAGTTTTATTAACTTTTTTCCACAGATTATTTTCTTATGCTTATATCATCATTTTCATTTTAAGTACAATCTCTAGAAATCGCTATTTATAGCCTCAAAACAAGAGTAGTTTTTTTACAAATTTTCTATTTTATTAGTTATTTCGTGTATATACCCACTATTTGCTTATTTGCGTATACTTTCATGGATTTCATCTTTTACTTTTTATTATGATTTATAAAAATAAAAATGTTAAAAATTTTATGCCAAAGTACTTGCATTTTTCTTCTTGTTATGTTATATTATATTGGTACTTTGTAATCGAGGTGTAGCGCAGTTGGTAGCGCGCGTGGTTTGGGACCATGAGGTCGCAGGTTCGATCCCTGTCACCTCGACCATCAAAAAAATCGATGTAAATAGCTTGTATCAATAGATACAGGCTATTTTCTTGTTTTTCACTGATTTATTTTTTATCTAATTTACGATATTTATATTTCACTAGAGTAACAAGGCTTTTCACAATTTTTAATTTTTCTTAATTTTTCTTTGTTTAAACAGTTCGCTAAACAAAAATTAATTTTTAAAATTTTGTTTAGCGAATGTTTAACTAATGTACTTCAAAGCATTGTATATCAAGGATTATAGCTATTAAACACACGTATAATACAAAAAATATACATTATATCATAAGCAATGATATAAATTATAAAGTGCTTGATATCACAGTGTTACATCAATTTACATTTTTCTTGCCTAAAAATTATTGTTTAGTCTAAATTGCTAAACACTCAAAAGACCATATCAAAAGTTCATTTTTCAATATTTATTTTAATTTTGTTTAATTAATCTTAATTTATAATAATTAATTTTAATTTATTATCTATCTTCTAATAGTTTTATATTATCATTTTTAATATTGATTATATTATTATTATTTGTAATTAGGTTTTCGTTCATATAATATTGATTTACTTTATCGATTTCTTGTTCTTTAAATTTATCAAAAACTGAGGTGTATGTATTTAGCGTAACACCTATATCTTTATGCCCCATTAATCTTTGTACTACTACTGGGGCTACGCCGAGCTTCAATACACCTTGTACCATATGTATGTCGTAAACTATGTGTTGAGATATCCGTAATATTAAATTGTTTTTTTAATATTCTTTTCAATTCAGAATTTACATTCTCTCTTTTTGTGTATCTTGAATTAGTAGGCTTAAATAGCAGTTTTTCTTCATTATTTTCCATATCATTTGCAACTTTCATTTGTTCCATTATATTAGGATATAAAAATTCTGGTATAGGCACAATTCTTTTTCCACTATATGTTTTAGTTTTATTTCCCATTATAATCAGATTATTTTCATCAGTTGTTAATGTTCTATGTATATTTATCCTTTTTGTTCTTAAATCAATATCATGTGTTGTAAGAGCAAGAGCCTCACTAACTCGCAGTCCCAAGTACATTTGAAGTAGAAATACATTTTTATATCTACATTTTTCTAAATCTTTACTCATTAAATATTCTGTAAAATTTTGTTGTTCATCAACTGTTAAGGCTCTTACTATTTTATCTTCTTTTACACTTCTTGGTTGTATAACATTAGTCATTGGATTTTGCATTAAATATCCTTTATTTATTGCAATTTTAAATGCTTGATTAAATTGTTGATATACTTTTTTTATTGAGGAGTTACTTAAATATTGTAAAGAATTAAGATATTGTTGAATTTCATTAGGTGTTACTTCATCAATATTTTTTATGCCAATAGGTTCTTTTTCTATTTGTTCTATTGTTTTTGAAACTCGTCCAAACTGCGTAGGACTAATTTGATTAGTATCTAATTTTAATTTTAAATTTGATTTCATAACTTCACATATAGGTATTCCATTATGTTCAATATAAATTGGATTCTCTTTTTGATACATAATAGTCCCTAAATATTTTCTTGCTTCATCCTCATTTTTAAAGCTTTTAGTTTTCTTTTGAAGCTTCCCAGTTGTTACATTATATTCACTATATTGTGCATTCCAACGCTTTCTTTGTTTATTAAAATATATAAATCCTTCGCTACTTCCTTTTGTTGGCATAATTTACACCCCCTTTTTATTTATTTTCCATAATAGGTAAGAAGCTAAAGTGACAGTTTTTCTTTTACCTATTGTAATACTGGGGAAATCATTTTGTTTGAGTAAATCATAAGCTTGGTTTATTCCAATATGTAAATCTTTTGAAATATCCTTAGCAGTTAATATAGCAAAAGGATTTTTGGACTTTTCTAAGTAATTCATTACTATTTGCTCTTTTAAATTTTCTTTTGTATCAACTATATTGGTATTATTATTTTCAGTAATGTTATTCATTTTCCACCTCCACTTTTATCGTTCCATTTCATTAAAATTCGTATTTTTTGCTAAGCATAAACCGTCTAAAAATGCTTCAGCTTCATTCCAAGTTTTAAAACAATTTTTATACTCTACAGAATACCAGTCTTTCTCTTTACTATCTTTATTAATCAATGCTATTGCTTTGTTATATGTATAATCACTGGAAATACTTAACATTAGTAATTTTTTATCTGTATCAGAAAGCATATATTCATTCAGTCCTTCTATTCTTTTTTCTAATTCTTTCTTATTCATTTTTTATCAGCTCCATTATTCTTTAAAATACTTGCCAAAACCAATTCTAGATTTATAAGTACACTTATTAATGTTTTTTCAAAATTGGTTGGTTTATTATATCTATTATCTTCAAAACCTCTTTCGTAAGTGTCTGTATAAATGTTTATCTTTTGTTTCTTTATATTTTTGATTGTATTTTTAGGAGATTTATTTATTAAATCTCTTGAATACCATATAATTTCTTCTTGCGATAAACTTCTAAATTCACGAGCATTTTTGTCTATATTAACTACAATTAAATCTCCCAATATTCGTTTAAGTGGCAAAAATATATTAGGTCGCATATAATTGGCTAATTTATTATTATTGCAAATTATAAATAGTTTTTCATAAGGTATTATCGAAAGGTCTTTCATAACAATAAATTTTTTTAGTTTAAAAATATCATTAATAATTTTGACTTCTGGTGCTTGACCTACTTTTTTATATAAAACTCTAATAGGCTCTTTTTCAGTAGGGAAGGTAGTAAAATTTTTATTTTTTAATTTCTTTTTCATTAATTATTTCCTCTTTTTTTATTTAACTCTTTCTTTAAATTAATATACAAATAATTAATTGATTTTTTATCTAATTTTTGTACATTAACACTATTAAATACATTTTCTATTTCCTCATCTGAATTCTTTTTTATATATTTGAAAATTATATATTTATATAGTTTTTTATCTTTTGTATTTTTTAATATTAATAAATACTTATCAATATTATTTTTAAAAAATCGTAGCTCTTTTAATTTATTATCTTCTATTAAGTTTATAGCTTGATTTTCTACTGTATTTTTTCCATCTCTCCACTCATCTAATGTTGGCCCTTTCCCTAATATCCATTTTAATTCTCGCCTTTTTATTAAGTGGTTTAAATCCGTATAATTTTGAAGGTATCTCTTTATTTTGCTTTTAGTAACCTTAATTCTATTTTCCATATTTTCTCCTTTATTTCCGCGGAGCTTTATATTACCTAGGTTACTTATATATTAATATGAAAAATACCATATAAACTAAAAAGTTTATTAAAACTTAAAAGTTTATATGGTAATATAATTTTTTATAATATAGTGTAAAAAAGTGTAAAGGAACGTAAAAAAAAGAATAGCATTTAGCTATTCTAAAATTTCTTTCTTACTTCTTTATCTGCTGATATATCTATATTCCAGTATTGATTTCTCTTAATATTATCTATTTCTTCATCAGTTACATTTAATTCTTCTACTAATTTTCTTAACTCTTTTTGATTATCAATATATTTATCTAATATTACGCATTTTTCCGCTGAACGATCTGACGCAATATATCCATAATATTTATTGGTTCTTTTCTCTGGTAATTTTACTTGAATTAATACTTTTTCAAAATCAAATTTTTCTCCTGTTTCAAATATAAAATATGCGTCATCTTTTTCTGCCTGTAATGAACCTTCGTATTTCATATATCTAAAGCCTTCTATGGAGTCGGATGTAACACCATTATAAAAAGTTGCCTTTTGATATGTTAAATTTTCTATAGTTATAATAGAAATTATTACTGATTTATTTCCCATATAATACATATACAATTTATCTGTTTTAAAGGGGTTTATATCTCTTGTTGTTATTTTTGTTTTTTCTTTATTAAAGAATCCCTCTATATTTATTCCAAATACATTTGCCAATAATAATAATGTTCTTAAATCTGGCTCTAAATATCCTTCTTCATATTTATATACTGTAGATTTTGATTTATTTATTTCTTTTCCTACTTGTTCTAAAGATAAATGTTTTTCTTTTCGTAATTCTCTAATTATTTTTCCTATATTTATATTATTTATATCGTACATAGAATTCTCCCATTTATTATATTTTAATTTATTTTAGCATATGGGTTATTAATTTACAAATTATTTAATAATATAATTATATAAGCTAATATACAGTTTGATTTTTATGTCAACTTATGGTATAATTATGTCAGTATCATTTTTATATAGGGTGTCAACATAACTTAATTTAAGCCCGTTAAGCATTGTGTATGCTTGATAAAAATTACTAATAAGTAGTTTCAAGTATGCCGAATGCTTGATGGTGTTTTAAGAAATGTCTGATTCCCCTATCAGCACTATCTGTAATTCACTAGCTTTTAGTAGTTTATCTATGTAAAAATAGATACGAGACTTCGGCAGGAAGGCTGGTAGAGAAAATGGTAGAATTAATGAGTACAGCACACTAATTACTGATGAACCATTTATTTTCATCTTGATATATACAACTTAGTTGAAATGGGAAGACTGCCCTTCTAGGCAGTCTTTTTTATTTCGAAAAGTTTCCAAAATGTATAATTTTTTGTTATTTTCCTTTATGGCTTTATTTTTTACTGTAATTAATATTATTTTTATACTTTTTGTTTCCATTTTATATAATTAAGTTTCTAAAACATATAATTTATACAATTTGAATTATCTCATATATCCAATTATAATTTAGGCAAGGTTGATAGAAGAGTTGTAAAAATTCTAATATAAAGGGGCTTAGTTGTATTATGAGTAAATACACTTATTCTACCAACGACAGAGAAATTGAACATTTAAATAAGAAAGTATTTATTTTATTAATGAAACTAGGATTTAAACTTACAAGCATTGGTACTGTTTATTTAAAAAATATAATTCTAATTTCTTATATTAATAAAAATGACGACTTATCTTATAGTCAGTGTATTAAGATTTTAAGTAAAGAAATAAATAAAAGTGCTGTAACCATAAAATCTAATATTTTTAAATGCTTTGATACTGTGGATAAGAAAAAATATGTAAATGTTTTTCCACAAATTTTCAAATATGATACTGACATAAGTTCAATTACTCCACTAAATTTATATGAGAGTTTTTCAGCTCTACTTCAGCTAAAAGACTCTACTATATAACCCTTTACTAAAGAAGTCATTAATTCTACCAAAAGGCAAGTTTTTTTATACTTGCCTTTTATTTTTTAAGAAAATAAGTTTAATTACTTAATCAAATTTATTGTATTGATTAAGTAAAAATGCTATACTGATTTTAAGCATATAAAGTTATAAAGGAGTTAAATTATTATGAAAAGTTTTGAAGAAGTAAAAAAGCTATATAATACACAAATAATTAAACTAAAAGATGTTGATACAAAGGATAAAACCAGTGGAATATATTTGATGTATATTGAAGGCATAGATAAAAATGATTATATTCCATTATATATAGGTAAATCTGCTAATATTTATACTAGAAAATCCGGACATAAAACAAAAATTAAAAAATTTTTCCTTCTAGAAGATGAAATATACAATAAAAGGATACCTTTATTCTCAGGAAATTATTTATATTGCAAAATTGTATCCACTTTAAAAAATAACAATAAAACTATGGACAATATAAAATTCAAAGTTTTAGAATATTGTGATAAAACAATATTAGATGAAAAAGAACAATATTGGATTAGCTATTACGAATCAACAATATATGGATTTAACCAATTTCAAGAAATAATTGATTCTAATAACATTATGGCTTCACTTATATATAACAGTAAAGAAAACAAAAATTGGAATGAAATTGCTACCTATGGCAAAAATACACTTTTAAAATTTGAAGATAAATTAGACCATTTTGATAAAAGTTTATCAAAATATAAATATTATCAAGTTAATTATACATTGTTATTAGGCAATTTTTATAACCTTTATCAAGCAATGGATACTATAGATACAAAACATTTCATCGAACTTGATGATGATTTAAATCAAGAATTAAGTGATTTATTAGAAGAACTAGATTATAAAATAAAGTTGTATCTTACTGTATTTAAGAAAAAAGGATTTATTTTAGATAACGATGAACTTTTTAACAAATTGGCTATTAATAATTAATTTAATATAAATACTGAAAAGACCTATACATTATAGGTCTTTTTCTTTATTGTTCTCATTTCCACAACAACTAAAAATCAATTTTATTGCATCAGAAAAACCTTCTTTATAAAATTTTTCATTCTCTATTCCTTGTATTTCATTAAGTCTTTCTAAATATTTTTCTATACTATCTTTTATACCTTTTCTAGTTTCAGTAAGGGTATCTGGTAAATTATCTATTGCAATATCGATATTTGAATAGTCTTTCGATTTTTGAGAAATTAATTTTCTTTCATTATTTTTTATCTCATACAATTCATCTTCCCTTTGTTCAAATATTTTACTTAATAAATTATCTTTATTAGTTTCATATTTTAATTTTTTCATTTATTATCAGTCCTTTTATATCTATTTTATACGTCGTTATTTCGACTGTTTTAAAAATTATACAATGTTTGAATTTCATTTGTCAATAATTTTTTGTCATTATACCGACGTCATTATTCTTACATTTTTGCTAGACTAATTTCGAGGTGAAATATTAATGTTAACTTTAGAAGAAGCTATTAGACAAAGAATTTTAAATTTAGCAAAAGAAAGAAAAATAACAATTAATAAGGTATCAACTTTATCAGGATTACCTCATACTACATTACTTTCATTTATGAATAATGAAACACACAATCCAAGAATTTCTACATTGTTACATATTTGTGAAGCTTTTGGCATAACATTAAAAGATTTCTTTGATGACAAATTATTTAAAGATGTAAAAGATGAATAATATAAAAAGGCAAATAATTAATAATTATTTGCCTTTTATTTTTCAAAATATTGAATAAAATTATTTACTATACGTTGAAATCTATCAATAGGAAAACTAAAAAGATTTTTTACTACCTCAAAAGTTTTTTCAATATATTTTTTTAGTTTATAATTTTCTTTTTTTAATTCTTCATTTTCATATTTTAAATTTATATTTTCTTGTTGTAATTCTTCCACTTTATTAATAGCTGAATATGATTTACTTAATTGTACTTTTAATTTATTTGTATATTTAATTAATACTTTATTCTGCTTTATTATTAAATCTTTATTTGTTATATCTATCGGCTGTATTTCTTCTTGTGATAATTCGTATTTTATGTTTTCATAATTTGTTATTTGTTTTAATTTCTCTGTACTCAAATGTTCTACTTTTCTTTTTTTTCCTCTTTCTAAATTGAATCCGTTGTCCGTAATATATTTATAAAAATTATCTTGCAATCTTTTATAGCTGTCTTTACCTTTCCAATACTCACTACACGCAATTTTATCTATTGGATTTCCTTTTTTATCTTTTGTATGAACAACTGGAATAAAAACTAGATGTAAATGAGGAGTGCTTTCGTCCATATGGACCTTTGCTGATAAAATATATTCTTCTCCTAGATTTTTATAACTTGCCACAAAATCATATGCTAGTTGGAAATATCTTTTTGTTTCTTCTTCTCCAATATTATCGAAAAAATCTTTATCTGATGTAATTATAAATTCACATACAATATTTGTAGTTTTTATTATTCTTCCTTTTAAATCATTTTCTTTTTGTAATAATTTAATAGCATTAGAATAAGTAGTATTACATTTTTTTATTGAATAATTTTTTATAGAATTATTTTTATTAATATCTTTATTTGAATAATTAGTATTTTTTCTTTCGTTATGTTTATATAAACCTGCCAAATTATCTTTTTTATAATTAGCATTTCTAATAATAGCATAACTCATTTATATTATTTCCTTTCTTTATAGATAGACTTCGAAGGACTACCAAATTAAAATACCTCTTTTGAAATTTCTTTCATAAAACTTTTATGAGTTTCTAACACACTAGAAGCTCAGCAGAGCTTCTGTGTGATTAAGGACAACTTTGTTTTCCTTAATAATCCTTTTTATTGCACGATTGCATATTATATTTATTAAAATTATTTAATAAATACCATAAAAAAATTAATAATTATTTTATGGTATATTCAAAAATAAGTGCTTATAAGCACTTATTTTTATTATATATATTTTATTTTTTCTTTAATAAAATTCAATGTTTCTTTAACTTCTAAAATTAAATATTTTCTTACAAGTTCTTCATTTTTTATTTTGCTTTTTTTTGCTTTTTGTAATTCTTCTTGTAGCTCTTCAATTCTAGCTCTTAATAAAATTAATTGTTTTTTCTCTACTTTCTTTAAGAAATCAGACAAAACATATAATTCATCACTCAAAACATCACAAAGCTTTTCATATCTTAATTCTTTGTTATATTCTATCGAAAGTTCTATATCTTCTATTATTCTTCGTATATTTATTTTATATTGCAAATTTCTATTATAATTATAGTTCAAATATTTTTCTATTTTTATAAGAACTTCTTGTTTTAAATTCTCATTATTCTGCTGATACGCTAAATATAATAATTCTAAGATCTCTTGCAAATTAGAATCAATGTCGTCTCTTTTATAATTTTTCTCTAATACATATAATATACTTTCATCTTTTATAGAAGTATGCTTTAATATATTTCTTAATTCTACAGCTAACTCCTCATTACTATATCTATTATTTAAAATTTTTTCTGTTCTATTTTCAGCCTTTCTAGTATTTATTAGTTCTTTTAGTACTTCTTCGTTTACAATTTGCTCTTTATTTATATTTTCTTGATAGGCTCTTAAAAAACCATCAGAAGTATAAATAAGCATTAGTCTTCCAGTTTTTTTATAAAATTCATTAAGTAGTCTATAGTCTCCACCTTTCTTTTCTCCTAAAATTTTTATAAACCAATCTTCTTTTGTATCATCTGTAACAAAAATAATATCCTTCTTATTTCCTTGAGCATATTTAATCATAGAATAAAATATATAATAATCACCATTTTCTTCTTTATCAGAATCCATATATCCTGGTGGTATTTTATTTTGGATTCGATTTAACCCTTCTTTTTTCATCTCTTCGTATTCATCGCCAGTAATTTCATCTCCAATTGAACCATTGAATAATTCATATATTAATTTTTCTACAATTTCTTCACTCGCATTTTCTTTCTTACTTACTTTTTCATCTTTTATTGTTTTATAAATTTCATCACAATATTTACTTAATTTTTCAAGTACTTCATCTTTACATTTTAATTGCTTAGTTGCGGTATTCTCAATAGCACTTTTTAACTTAGCAAAATGATTTTCAGTTTCATTAAGTAAGTCATCAAAAGATTTATACGTATCTGTAATAACTTTTTTCTTATTCTTGAAATATTCATATGCAACTTGATATGGTATCCACAATCTATCCCTAACTGCTTTTAATGTCTTATATAATTCATTTCTTGTTTCACTTGAGTATCTATAAAAGTTTAATAATATATTTGTATCTATTACTATTAAACCATTTTTCCAAATTTCTTTATATTCTTCATCTGAATATTTTGAATATCCTTTAAATTCTTCTGTCATAGTCTTTCCCATTATATTTTACCTCTTTTTGTTATAATTGCATGAATTATAACATATTTTTTTTTAAAATTATATGTTTTTTTATAAAATTATTATCTTTGTGTTACGAATTAATTTATAATAATTTATTTTAATTATTTTTATTTAAACAGTTAACTAAACAAAGCGTCAATTTTTGCTTAAATCTGGGCAACTCTACATTTCACCTCGACCAGTAAAAAGCTTGAAATCGTTTGATTTCAAGCTTTTTATTTTAATGTTTCAAAAAAATTCTTTTAAAGAAATTTAAAATCTTTCTATA
>OIZW01001453.1_pt1 | contig 14547 bp, 10 predicted proteins | sample 1588581 | NCBI WGS metagenome assembly OIZW01 (sample SAMN03283266) | human gut metagenome | biome: human-associated habitat; material: feces | host: Homo sapiens | place: USA | collected 2013 | reverse complement strand
ACCTGTCATACTTACAAGTCCCTGTCTTACAGGCTCCTTGGTCTTAGCTGCCGCTGCCGCAATCGGAGCAGAACCAAGTCCTGATTCGTTAGAGAAAATTCCTCTTGCCACACCGCTCTGCATTGCAATAAACAGTGTTCCCACTGCTCCTCCTGTAACTGCCGACGGATTGAATGCTCCTTTTACTACCATTACGATAGCTGCCGGAATCTCTGTAATATTGCATACAATTAAGGTCACACTAATCACCACATAGATGATTGCCATAAACGGTACAACGACCTGGGATACCTTTGCGATTCTCCGGATTCCGCCGAGAACGACAAGTCCTACGCATACGGTAAGTACCAGACATGCAACTACAGTTGCCCAGGAATATGTATTTCCAAAAAGGGAAACGGTGTGTACGGTATCCGGATCAAAAAAGTTCTTTACAGCAGAAGCAATACCGTTTACCTGTGTAAAGGTACCGATTCCAAAAAGACCAACTCCTGCTCCAAAAAATGCGAAGATTTTCGCAAGCCATCTCCACTGTTTTCCCATACCATTTTCAATGTAATAAAATGGTCCGCCAAGAACGTGTCCGTCCTTGTCAATAGTACGGTATTTGATGGCCAGAAGTCCTTCTGCATATTTGGTTGCCATTCCGAAGAATGCTGCGACGATCATCCAGAACAAGGCTCCAGGTCCGCCTGCTGCGATAGCTGTGGCAACACCTACAATATTACCAGTTCCGATGGTTGCCGATAAAGCTGTGCAGAGTGCACCAAAGCTTGTGACTTCACCTTCACCGCCATCTTCATTTTTTACCATAAATTTCAGGGCTTTGCCCAGGTGCCGGATTTGAAGAAATCCCATGCTGACAGATAAATAAATACCTGTACATAAGATGAGAATAATCAGCGGTAATCCCCATACCGCTCCGTCAATCCAGCTGATTACATTGTTCATTGTTTCAAACATTTCTTTTACGTCCTCTCTTTCTTTTCGATGCACCACTTTGGTACATTTCCTAGAACCTCTCTTGAATTTTTCAGTTCAGAAAACAAAAAAACTGTGGAATCCTCATTCCACAGTCTCATAAGAGTACGACAAAACATATACAAGATAACCTCTGTATACTCTGTCCTTTTGCCTGAGAGATTAACAACATAAATGTTGCCGTACACCTTCGGCGCTCTTACTTGAGACTCTCCAGAGTGTTGTCTTTCGACAACGTTTACTATAGCATATTCCCGTGCTGAATACAAGTGTTTTTTTATGGGAGACATTTTTTCTAAAATCTGCTCAAACTACAGTTCCTGTTTCTTGACATTTTATTCGCACAAATTGCATAGTCATTCCCGATTTCCTGTGCTATTATCAAAGCATCATCACTTACTTTATAATTTATTAATTTTTCATGTAAAGGAGCATTAATCATGTTAAAAAATACGTTTAAAAATCCACTTCTTTCCGGATTTTATCCAGACCCGTCTATCTGTCGTGTAGGCGAAGACTATTATCTTGTTACTTCTTCTTTTGTTTATTATCCGGGACTTCCGATTTTCCACAGCCGTGACCTGGTACACTGGGAACAAATCGGCCATGCAATCCATCGTCCGGACCAATTAGATTATAAAAATTGTGAGACCTCTTTAGGATTATGGGCACCAAGCATCCGTTACCACGAAGGTACATTCTATATTATCAATACTTTTGTGTCCGAGGGCAGAGAAGCCAGACGCGATAACTACATTGTAACCGCAAAAGACCCGGCTGGTCCATGGAGTGACCCGGTATTTGTAGAGGGTGCAGACGGAATCGATTCCAGTCTGTTTTTCGACGAAGACGGAAGTCTCTGGTATGCGGGAAACTTTATCAGTGAAGAATGTCGTTATGAGGGACACCACGGAATTTATTTAAATGAATTAGATACCGAAACTTTCCAGTTTAAAGGTCCACGCTACATTATCTGGGATGGTTTCAAAACCAGAAGTAAATGGATTGAAGCTCCACATATTTATAAAAAAGACGGTTGGTATTATCTACTGGTTGCAGAAGGGGGCACATTTGTAAACCACAGTGTACAGATGGCTCGCTGCCGTACCATCAATGGTGACTATGAGATCTGTCCGAGAAATCCAATTATTACTCACCGTCATCTTCCGATCGAAAATCCGATTTCTGTTACCGGACATGCTGATATTGTGGAAACTCAGAATGGAGAATGGTGGATGGTACTTCTTGCCGTTCGTCCTTATGTCGGAGGTCACTATAACCTTGGCCGTGAAACATTTATGGTTCCATTTGTATGGGACAAAGATGGCTGGCCAATGATTGACAATGAAACCGGAATGGTTCAGACCGAAGAACGTCTTCCCAATCTTCCAAGAACCATTGTTCCGCTGATTCCGACTACCGATAATTTTGAAAGCGAAACCCTTGCAATGCAGTGGAATACCATTCATCCGCCGGTAGAACCATTTTATTCTCTGACAGAACGTCCTGGATTTCTACGTCTTTCCACCCGCCCGGAAGTGCTTGAAGAAATCTGTACTCCATCTTTTGTTGGACGACGCCAGCAGCATAAAACATTTTTAGCCCGCACTGCCATGGAATTTATTCCACAGACAGAATCGGAAGAAGCCGGTGTTGCGATTCTTCAAGATGACCGCTTTAATTACATTATGGTTCTAAAAGAAAAAGACGATGAACTTGTGCTCGAGCTTCACAAAACAGAAAATGGAACAAGAAGTCTCATTACCTCTGCTCCTGTAAAAAGAAGTAAACGTCTGTATCTTTCTATTCAGGGAAATGTAACCGACTACAGCTTCTATTATGGATATGACGAACAGGAAATGACTTTACTTGCTTCAGGTCTTGATGCTTCTCTTTTAAGCTCTGTTGTAAACGAAGGATTTACCGGTGCTTATATGGGTATGTATACAAGCTCGAATCATACCGAAAGCTTTAACCATGCTGACTTTGACTGGTTTTCTTATCAGGGTGAATAATTTTAATTTTTGCCTCTGCAAGTAAAACATACAAAAAATGGCCCACAGAAAAAACTCTGTGAGCCATTTTTTTATTTAAACGCTTCTGCTATCTGTTGTACCAGAGCGTTTACATCTGCATTTTTTACCAGATATCGTTCCGTTCCATTGACTGCAACACTGTCATAATTTCCATCATAAGTATAATACGTCAGTGTAATTTCCGGTGCTTCTTTTGTACTTCTGTGGAATACCATACGCAGCACTTCTTCTTTTTCATTATCCGCCTTCGGAGTATCTAAATTAGAATCCAGCATCACATTCAACAATGCCTGATACAGGGTTGTAAAGGTTTCTTTTTCCACTTCTTTATCGCCCATATAATATTTTCCATCTTTGATTTTCATTGTATAAGAAGATTCTTTTGTCTTGATGTCAATGCTTTCTACGGTATCAATATTTACAAGTGCCGGAATTTTTAAGATATAATCAAATGGATTTAAGTTGTAAATTGCTTCAAGTGTACTGGAAGGGATTGTATACACTTCATTTTCATAGCCTGCTACTGCCACATAACGATTTCCAAGGTCATCTTCATTTCCAAGCAGTAAGGTAACCGTCTTATCTGCTTCGGCAGAGGTATCAGTACTCTCTGTATAATCAATCTGCATCGTTGTTGTACTTCCTTCGACACCGGTATCTGTTCCATCCGGAACTTCCGCAGTTGTTGAAAAATCAAATCCGCTTAACACGTCAAACAATTTATACATGGTTTCCGTATTTACAGTCGCTGTCTCATCGTAAGGATTTAAAATTTCCCAGTAATCAAACTCCATCTTGTAATCGGCCGGTTCTTTTGACAAAGAGAAAATTTCTTCTCCATCTCGGTTAAGTACGAGTTTACGGATTCCATCAGAAGTAAAAGTCGGGTGTTCTGTCTTTTCAAGTTCGACTGTCTTCTCTTCTTCTGCTTTTTCCTCTGTTTTTTCCTCTGTTTCGTCTGTTTTTTCTTCTGACTTATCTGTATCTTTTGCTTCCTCTGTATTTTCTGCTTTGTCTGTGCTTTCTGTCTCTTCTTCCTGTTTCGTTTCGTCCGCTTTTGCTTCACTCTTTGCCTCAGTCTGTGTTTCTTTTGATTCTGTTGTTTTCTGATATCCCCCGAGAGTAAATGCGCTTAATGACGCTATAATTCCTAACAGTGCAAGTTTTTGTAATACTTTTCGCATCTTTTTTTTGTCCATCCTTTCCTGCCCTTTTTGTTCCTTATTTAAAAAGGGGAATCTTTTCGGATTCCCCTTTATACTATCACTTTCTCTTTCAAATAGCAAAATTAATTTCTGCTTTTTTTCTATAATATTTTATCCATGTGAACTTATACCCCCCCCGAATTTCTTCGCGATATTTTGTCGGGGACTTTCCGGTATGTTTCTTAAACGCAAGCGAAAAATAATTGGTATCACGATAACCCACCATCATCGCAATTTTTCCGGTCTTAATGCTGGTGGTTTCAAGCAAAGATTTTGCTTTTTCAATTCGTTTCCGGACAATATATTCGTTACAGCCTTCTTTTGTCACACGCTTAAATAATCTTGAAAAATAATTCGGTGTAATGTATAAATTATTGGCAATGCTTGAAACGGATAAATCTTCTGCCAAATGTTCGTCTATGTATCGTTTTGCTGAAGACACAATATCATGCACATTTTCTTCGCCTTTCCCCAACAGATTTGTGATAAACATTTCTGTCAGTTCACAGGCTTCTTCTCTGCCCGCTGACACCAGATTTTTGGAAAGGGCATCAAGCTTTCCATCTTCTACTTCTCCTGAATCTCCCATGTAGGTTAAAAGCAGAGTCGAAGCAATTTCAAAACAACATCTGCGTGCCAGAGTTTTAGAAAGATTATAAGATTCCACTGCCTTTGAAAATGTACGAAATACTTTCAGCACATACTCGGAATTACCAATATTATTGCACATAATTCCCTTTAATTCTGCATAGACATCCAAAAACAGTTCACTCTTACTTTCCGCACCAAAATTTTGGATAATATCGCAAATATTTTCTTTCTCATTTTCCAGCAGATATCTTGCGTCATTATAAGAAACCATCAGATTAGAAAAGCCCTGCACCGTGCTTCCCATTACCATTTTGGGTTTTACATCAAATTCATCACTTAACACATTCGAAAGCTGTTGCACTTCCTCTATAATCGACTCTCCCTCTTCGATTTCAAAATAGACAATTGCAATGACTCCCTCATCATCCGTAAACGTGATTCCTTTTCCCTGAGAATCCACCATTCCCATACAGATATGTTTTACCGACATGGCACGAAAATTTTCTTCCGGTCTTTCCCGATTCATATACAGGGTTGGCACAATTAAAATCATTTTCATTGACTGATTGAAATCAAAATGATAGTGCTCTTTCAGGTCATTCAATATCGTTTCTTTTTCTTCTCTTTGATGCACCAGACTTCTTAAGTAATGTTCCAGACGATTCTGCTGTTCAAATCCCTGTGTCCGTACCTGTTCCGGCTGAGTCTTTTCTGCCTGTTTTTGTTCATCCAGATAGTCCACCTGTTTCTTTACCGCTTCAGCCAAATCCTCTTCATCAATCGGTTTTAAGAAAAAATCCTGTACTTCGAGTCTGATACTCTGTCTGGCGTATTCAAAGTTATCATATCCTGTCAGAACAATCACACGCAAATCCGGTACTTTTTCTTTTGCCTTTTCAATCAGTTCCAGTCCTGTCATTCCTGTCATCTGAATATCGCTAATCATAATCTGAGGATGATATTCTTCTAAAATTCCAAGCGCTTCTTTTCCAGACGCCGCAGTATAGACTTCTTCAATTTTCAGTTCCTGCCATGGAAGCACTTTTTTCATTCCCATGCGAATCATTTTCTCATCATCTACGATTAAAACCTTATACATGAATCATTTCTCCTCTTAATACATTCTCTTTTGCCTCTGTCTCATAAGGCAGACGAATCTCCACCGTAACACCACCTGTTTCATTTTTCAAATAATAAAGCCCATACTCTTCTCCATAAAGAAGCTGAATCCTCTTATTGACATTGCGCACTCCATATCCAAAGGTTTCTTCATACTGAGAAAGCTGTTCATTCATCCGGTCAATCTCTTCCTGTGTCATTCCGGTTCCGGTATCTGCAAGCGTAATCAATACATCTTTTCCCTTTCGTTTCACTTTGATAAAGACCGTTCCTGTCTTTCCCTCTTTTACTTTCATTCCATGATAAATCGAGTTTTCCACAAGCGGTTGAAGCGTTAATTTTGGAATCATAGTCTCTTCTGCATTACTGTCCACACTAATCTCACTGCCGATAATATTATCATAGCGCATATTTTGAATCACAAGATAATTTCTTACATGTTCCAGTTCCATTTTCAGCGGAATAATATCATGACCTCCACTTAAGCAAATTCGATAATATTTGGCAAGTGCCTTTACCATCGTCGAAATTTCTTTATTCCCATCAGCAACTGCCTGCCAGTGAATACAATCCAGCGTATTATAAAGAAAATGTGGCTGAATCTGAGACTGAAGGGCATCCAATCGAATCTGTTCAATCTGATGCTGTTCAAGTTTCACCTGCTCCATCAACACTTCAATTTCTTCCATCATTGAATTAAACCCTACTGCCAGCTTGATAAAATCCTCTCCCATGTGATCTACATTGATTCTCGTTTTCAAGAAACCAGAAGCAACATCATCCATTTTTCTCACCACTTTATCAAGCGGACGATACACCATCTGAATAACCGCCTTTACACTCAAAATACTGACTGCAATCAAGATAAGCATAATCACTGCCATAAATCCAATCGTCGCGATGCTTCCTTTGTAAAGTTCATAAGTCGACACACTGCTTATCACATAAAGCTCCCAGTCCGGTACTTTTTCATACAGATAAAGTTTTCCATTTTCTGTAAATGCACCTTCTGTTTTTTTCAGTTTATCAGAATAAGAAACTTTTTTTCCAATATCTTTTCCCGCTCTTGAAGCAAAAATTTTCCCATCCTGACGAACTACCTCATTTTCTGCTGAAGAATCAGGAGAACTTGCTAAAATTTGCTGTAAGGTCGGATCAGTGATATTCATACATAACAGTCCCAACTCTTTTTTTACCATATTTGTATCATAGACCGGAAAATATAAATTTAACGTATACGTCTCTCTTTCATAATAAGCATTGCAGTAATGCATCTTCAAAGTAGAGCTATGTAACTTTTTACTGCTCCCATAATCTGCCCGATAAACTTTATCGAATTTACTATAATAAATATTTTGATTCCCTTTATAAAGATAATCCTCTAATTTGTTATTTACAACCGCTATAAAATTTAAGCTTGAATGCATATTTACAATACTTGAAAGCACATTATTGGCATTATCAATGCTCTTTAAAGATCTCAAATCCGTCTTATTGCTACATTTGACATAATCTTGTACTGACGTATCAATTACTGTCGCAATTGCCATCATTTTATAGTTTTCCAATGAGCTTTCAAAATTTTCTACAATCACATCATTCTGCGTTTTCAAAAGCTCCATTGACTGTTTCTTAATTGACATTACCGTCGATATCGTTGAAACCAGCAACATAATCACCGTTGTAAGTACAATCGCCACACTAACCAGTAACTGCATTTTTTTATCAAATTTCCAGTCAGCGACCCGCTCCATCCATTTTTTTATTTTTCCCAATTTTTTCTCCTGCCTTTCACTTCTACCTCTCCTTTTTTGATTATAACAAAAAACTGCTACCCCTTTCAATTAATTAATTAATTGAAAGGGGTAGCAACAGCTTTTTCATCAAGTATCAAGTTGTGAAACACATCGTTTGTTTAAGGGATATTTTCTTATTTAGAAAATCAATTTCGAGCAAAGGAAATCAACCTTTTACTGCACCTGCTGTCATACCTTTTACCAGTTTATCCTGAAAGATAATGAACATGATAATCATTGGAAGCAATGTTAATGTAAGAACAGCCATAATCATTGGAGTGTTCATGGAATACTGTCCCTGAAATTCCCAGATTGCCAACGGCAGGGTACGATTCTGGGCAGACTGGGTCAGTGTATTTACAAATGAGAATTCATTCCACATATTTACACCATTGTAAATTGCCAGTGTTGCAAGACCAGGTTTTGCCAGTGGTAAAATCATGGAGAAGAACATCTGAATTTTTCCACATCCATCAATTTCTGCTGATTCTTCGATTTCTCTCGGAATCTCCTGCATAAAACTTGTTAAGATAAAGACTGAAATCGGTACTGCAAATGCAATGTATGGACCAATCAATGCCCAGATAGAATCATATAAACCGGTTGCTTTCGACATTTTAAATACCGGAATCAAAGTAATATGTACCGGAATTGACATACATGCTACAATCAATCCATAAATCGGCTGAGCCAGTTTGAATTTAAATCTTGCCAGTGGATAAGAAGCACAGGCTGAGATAAACAACAGTAAAATCAGAGAAACTGCAAGTACAATCACACTGTTTTTAAAGTAGTTTAAAAATCCACCGGTTAATACTTCTGTGTAGTTTGCCCAGTTTAATTTATCCGGAAGCTGGAATACACCTTTGGTTAACATTTCAAATTTTTCTTTGAAAGAGTTCAGTACCATAAAAATAAATGGTGTAAAGGAAACGATAAGCCATACAATTGCAAAGAAAAATGCTACAATCCAGGCAGCTATACTTTTTCTCTTACTTTTCTTATAAGTATCCATGAATTAATCCTCCTTCTTTCCATTTAATAGTTTCATGGTAATCAAAGATACCATTGAAATCAGAATAAACATACCACCTGCTACCGCAGAACCATAACCCATGTTGAACGTCTTAAAGGACTGTTTGTACATATAAGTTGCCATCAACTCTGTTGATGTACCAGGACCACCGCCTGTCATAACGTAAATCAAATCGAAGTATTTCAAAGAACCTACCATGGAAAGAATTGCTGCACTCTTCATGGATGGTACTAATAACGGAAGTGCGATTTTCCAGAAGTACTGTCCTCTTGTCGCTCCGTCGATTCTTGCTGCCTCAAATACATCATAAGGAATGTTTGTAAAGGCTGCCATGAAATAAACCATGTAGAATGGGGTGAACTGCCAGCAGATAATCAGGATAACTGTAAACAGTGCTGTTTTTGGATTACCAAGCAGGTCAACGTTTCCACCTCCGAACCAGCCTGTGATTGTACTTACGATACCACCGTTTGTTGCTAATGCATAAGTAAATAAGAAACCGATTGCTACAGATGACATTAACAGTGGAATAAACCAGATAATTTTGAAGATGGTCAGCTTCTTTCCACCGAAGTCTAAGAATGTTGCAAGTGCAAGACCAATCGGAATCTGTATCACAATAGATAAAATCATGATAATGACATTGTTTTTAAATGCAATCCAGAAGTTGCTGTCTTTTAACAGTTTTGTCCAGTTGCCAAGTCCGATAAACTTTTTAGCGGACGAAATACCGTTCCACTGGTATCCACTTGTGATGAAAGTATCTACAATCGGATAGAACACGTAAACCAACATCAAGATGGCTACCGGTGCAAGGAACAACGCCGCTACTTTTCTTGTGTTTCTCTGTCTTAATTCCAACAAAGAAATACTTTTTTCTTTCATAATAAAAGCCCTCCTTCTTATTTCTCTCAACGCTTTTCTTATTGTATATATTAACAAAGAACCTTTATTAAAAACATAGAACAATCTACACATTATCTATAATTATTTGACTTTGTTTGTGCAGAAATTATAGATTTTTCTATATTAAAAAGAACCTCATGCACATTTTGTACATGAGGCTCAATACTTAATTCTTATTCAGCTTTTGTGCTTAAATATTCATCCATTGCATCCTGCATTTCCTGCTGAGCTTCTTCTGGAGTTTTTGTTAAACCAAAGACTTCCTGTAAACCATCAAGGTGAGCAGTTGCTACTGAAGGAGCAAGGTACTGGTCATACCATAACTGGATTTCCGGTGCATTGTTTGCAGCTTCAACAATTTCTTTTGTCAGCGGGTCTTTCAGTTTGTCTTCAATACCTTTGATTGGAGGAATTTTTCCACTTTCTACTTCAAAGTCAACAACTTCATCAGATAACAGGTCTTCTGCACATTCAAATGCAGCTGCTAATTTATCATCTGTACAATTGAAAGATACGAACTGGTCACCTACAGTACCAATCTGGATAGTTGGGTCTGCATCAGAACCTTCGATTTCCGGGAATGGAAACCATCCAACCTTCTGATAGAATTCTTCACTATCTGTTGCAAATGTACCTGTATACCAGGAACCACAAAGCAGCATACCTGCTGTTTCCTGATACATTAACTGTTTTGCCTGTCCATCATCTTCACTTAAGGAGTTAACACCTTCTGGGAAGTATCCGTCATTTACCCATTCCTGAATCTTTTCACCTGCTTTGATGAAGCAGTCATCTGTAAATTTGCCTTCACCTGCTACTGCATTCTGGAATGGTTCAAGTCCGCCATAACGAGCTGCTAAGCACATAAAGTACATAGAACCTGTCCATTTAGAACCGTTAGCCAGTGCAAATGGTGTAATTCCGTTGTCTTTTAAAGTTGCGCAGATATTTTCCAAATCAGATAATGTTTTTGGTTCTTCTAAGTTATATTTTTCAAACATTTCTTTATTATAAAAGATACCAGCTAAGGATACGTTCTGATAAGGTATTGCATAAATATGGTCATTATAGGTTGCCTGAGCAATCGCAGCATCCATTAATTTGTCTTTGATATCAGAGTTGTTAAATAAATCATCGATTGGCTGTGCATATCCAGAATCAATGTATTCAAACATAGGACCGCCTGACCAGCTGGAATACATATCCGGACACTCACCTGAGCTCATTGCTACAACCAGTTTTTCTTTGTAAGTATCGTTCTGTGTTGGAACGCTTGTTACATGATATCCGGATTTTGTTTCAGAATTGAATTTTTCTACTGCTTTATCAATAACATCTTTATCCGGTGATTCTGTTCCGATGTTCCAATACACGATTTCTTTGTCGTCTCCGCCCTTGCTTGAAGAACCAGAACTGCTGTCACTGCTGTCTCCACCGCTTGAACCACAAGCTGCTAAAGATGCTGCCATTAAAGCTGACATAGAAAGTGCTGCAAGTTGTTTCATTCTCTTTTTCATTCTCTTTTTCCTCCTGATTTTCCATTTTCATTTCTGCGAACGAAATGTCTTTCCTGATGAATCTAATATTATCAAAAAAAATCTATAAAAAACATAGAACCATCTACACATTATCTATAATTTTCTTACCTGATATCATGGCAGAATCCACAAACTCTATTGACATGACCCACTCTAAATGGTACGATTTTCACAAATAAAATCCAAAAATTTTAACAAAGCAGGTGAAAAATATGAGCTTTCAGACACAAATTTTAAGATACACCGATCAAGAACTTGCCTCTCTGATTGAAGATGAAACAGCAACCGAAGCCCTTGGAAAAGAAGCCGATAAGGTACGCCGTGCCAATTATGGCAATGAAGTTTATGTACGTGGTTTAATTGAATTTTCAAATTATTGTAAAAATGACTGCTACTACTGCGGTATCCGAAAAGGAAACCGGAAAGCAGACCGCTACCGCCTTTCTTTTGACGACATTTTATCCTGCTGTGAAGAAGGATTTGCTCTCGGTTTCCGTACCTTTGTACTGCAAGGTGGAGAAGACCCGTGGTACACAGATGAGAAAGTCTGTCAGATTGTTTCTGCTATTAAAGAACGCTTTCCGGAATGTGCCGTCACATTATCAATTGGAGAAAAATCAAAAGAAAGCTATCAGGCTTATTTCAATGCCGGTGCAGAACGCTATCTGCTTCGCCATGAGACAGCCGAACCTGAACATTATCAGAAATTACACCCTGACAGCATGAGCCTTGAAAACCGCAAACGCTGTCTCTTTGATTTAAAAGAAATCGGATATCAAGTCGGTTCCGGATTCATGGTCGGCTCTCCTTATCAAACTGCCGAAAATCTCGTCTCGGATCTTCGATTTTTGCAGGAATTACAGCCTGATATGATAGGAATCGGACCTTATATTACCCATCAGGATACCCCGTTTGCCAATTTTCCAAGTGGAAGCCTTACCAAAACTCTCCGTATGGTTTCTATTTTAAGATTACTCTTTCCTTATGCACTGATTCCATCCACTACTGCACTTGGAACGATTCATCCGGAAGGACGAGAATTAGGGCTAAAAGCCGGAGGAAATGTCGTAATGCCAAACCTTTCTCCGGTATCTGTTCGTAAGAAATATGAGCTTTATGAAAATAAAATCTGCACCGGTGAAGAAGCTGCACAGTGCCGAGGATGCCTTGAAGCAAGGGTAAAAAAAGCGGGGTATCAGATTGTAACGGCAAGAGGTGATGTAAAAAAACATTAAACATAAGGGACGGAATTCGTGGCAAACGCCATAAATTCCGTCCCTTATTTCTTACTGCAGTGCCTGAAGCATCTGAAGCATTGTCATTTTTGTAATTGGATGACGTTTCCACGGTGCAATTTCTGCCATTGGAATTAATACAAAATCACGTAAATGCATTTCAATATGTGGAATATGTAAATCCGGTGCATCGATTACTTCGTCATCGTAGAGTAAAATATCCAAATCCAAAGTACGAGGTCCCCAGTGGATGATTCGTTCTCGGTTTGCATCCGCTTCGATTTCATGAAGCAGGTTAAGCAGTTCATAAGGTGGCAGCAGAGTTTTAAGTTCCAATGCTCCATTTAAAAAATCATCCTGTTCCACTCCGCCATAAGGTTCGGTTACAAGATAATCCGAAACCCGAATAACACCGCAGTCGTCTGCTGCATCAAGCAAGGCAACCGCACGGTCAAGATATGCTTTTTTATCACCCATATTAGAGCCAAGAGCAATATAGGCAGTATGCCAGCTTCTGCTGATTTCGACTGAAACGGTATCAAGTGGAAGATTGATTGGTGCCCATGGTTTTTTTACTGTAATATCTACCTGCTTCACAAGAGTAGAATAAGTGACTAAGATTGTATGAGCAACTTCTTCTGCGATTTTTTCAATTAAATTCCAGGTATTTCCCTCTACGATTTTTTTTATCAGATGGGACACTTCCCCATAGTTAATCGAATTTTCAAGGTTATCGGTTAAGCCTGCCATGCGGGTGTCTGTGTGAAGAACTGCTGAAATCACAAATTTCTGTCCCAGAAAATTTTCCTGCTCATACACACCGTGGTTGGCAAATACTTCTAAATCTTTGACAGTTATCTTATCCATAATAAGTTCTCCGATTCGTTATTAGTGAGCAAGAATTGCTTTTGTCATCTGGATGATACGTTTGTTTTCTTTGATATCATGAACACGGACAAATGCACAGTTTTTCATCACACCGATTACAGTTGTGGCAAGTGTTCCTTCTACACGCTGGTCAGCCGGCAGATTCAACGTATTTCCGATTACAGATTTTCTGGAAGTTCCAAGTAAAATTGGGAAACCAAGTCTGTGCAGAACGTCTACATGATTGATTGCAGCGAGGTTCATTTCATAAGTTTTTCCAAATCCAACACCTGGGTCTAACATGATTTTATCATCAGCAACTCCGGCTTCTCTTGCGATTTTAACACATTCAGCCATCTCACTTACCATGTCTTCTAAGAAATCATTGTAAACTGCTTCATCTTTGTTATGCATCAGACAGCAGGCTGCATTATATTTTGCGGTCATAAGTGCCGTTTTTTTATCAAATTTAAAGCCCCATATATCATTTACAAGGTCTGCGCCTGCCTGAAGAGCAGCTTCTGCAACATTTCCTTTATAAGTATCGATTGATACCGGGACGTCAAAACGAGCTTTGACAGCTTCGATAATCGGGACAACTCTTGCGATTTCTTCTTCTTCTGAAATTACAATATGTCCTGGGCGTGTGGACTCTCCACCGATATCTACGATATCTGTCCCTTCTTTAATCATTTCTTCTGCATGATGCAGAGCTGCGTCAAGATTATTAAATTTTCCTCCGTCTGAGAAAGAGTCCGGAGTTACATTTAAAATACCCATAATATAGGTTTCATTTTTTACATCAAATTCACGATTTCCGATTTTCATAGTCTTTTATCTCCAAATTTAGTATTTAACAAATTCGTTCTAATAAAACAACGCTAAATTTTTCTTGGTATCCGGCCAGTTACATTCTTTGATTGCCGGACATGCAAAACAGTTCCGAGACTGTTTGTCTGCACGGTAAAGATATTTTGCAAGAAGAGAATCCTCCTCAGAAGATTCTTTCCTGTGACCGGCGATGGCTTCTGCAACCTGTATAACTTCTTCTTTAGAGAAATCACAGAAAGTCATAATTTCATCCGCTATCCTCGCACCGGAAATATGGTGTGGAGTACCAAGTGAAATCTGTTCATAGCGTCCGATATCATGCAGCAGGGCTGCCGCATAGATCAGTTCTTTACTTACGTTTGTTTTTTCTTCTAAGGTATAGATGTACATCAGTCTTGCAACATCA
>OIZW01001452.1_pt1 | contig 14556 bp, 19 predicted proteins | sample 1588581 | NCBI WGS metagenome assembly OIZW01 (sample SAMN03283266) | human gut metagenome | biome: human-associated habitat; material: feces | host: Homo sapiens | place: USA | collected 2013 | reverse complement strand
TAATATAACCTGCATGTCAACTTTTCGAATATCTTTGAATTTCTTATTATGCAGTTTAGCACAATTTTTGAACGCAGAAGAATACGACTTAACAGCAGAGTAAGATCTCTGTTTAGGATTGTTCTTGTATGCTTCCAGCCACATTTCATATACATTAGCGAACGTAGCGTTGGCATCATCAATGTTATATGGATTTCGGTTGTATGAACTAAGCGCATCATAGGCATCCTGGTATGTTCTGTAATATCCGATTGCAGGGACAGATTTCGGAGAACCATTTTCATGGAACTCTGTCACTGGTGGGTAAGCCGCGAAGGGATTTTTGCGTGAACCGGATAATCGTTTAATTGATCCGAAACCATTCGGGAGTTTTCGGCGGCGCTTTGTGGATCGTGTACGTGTTGTTGGAATTGTTGCAGATGGAGCAACGGATTGGAGCGGATAGCCACAGTGTGGACAGCTATACGCTTTGTCAGATACGTTTCCAGAACATTCTGGGCATTTGATGATAGACATTTTGATATCTCCTTCCAATGAGTACTTGAAAAGACATACACAAAATGATACAATAACCTTGCTGAATTAGGTTTGTACATTTTTTGTGTACATCTCTAGCGAGCCGCTAGGTGTTGGTAGCACTTAACGGCTCATTTTTTGTTACGATTAGATTCTAAGTTTATATGCAGGCAAATGTAAAGAGTTTAAAAAAAATTATTTTTCCTCAAGATTCCATACTTTTATGATAAGTTGCAGAAGGTAGGGAGGGGGGAGTGCGCCTACCTAAGTACCAAAGTCTATATTCCCTACTGGCTATGATCTTGTTATATTTCTTCTTGTTAAATATTACTTCGTTTCCTAAGTCTTCAAAGAATTCAATAAATTCGTTTAAAGTTAGCAAACTAGGTGGATAGTCAGGAGTACAATATACTGCTGATGCTAACTGGGGAGAATAGTAATTTTGTATTTTAGAAAAAGTTAATGCTAGTGAATCAGGGAAAAAAGTTTTATATTCCAACATTTCACTTTCCGAACATTCATAACATAAATGGTCTTTATTACCATACCATTGTATGGAATGAATATCGCATGTAAGAAAGTAAATATAACGTATGAAATCTTGCACTGCTATATCTGGATGTGAGAAATTCAATTCTATATCACACAAACTGCGATAATCAAATGATATATCAGAATAATAAAACTGTGAAAGATTTTGACGAACCCTTTCCGTGAGGACCCGGAAACAAGTATCAATGAATGCACGAACTTTATTTCCACAAATACGCCATTGGTTAAATTCATAGAGGGAAATATGATAATTATAATGACGGTGCAATTCCACGTAGTCAAAATTATCGTGTAGCAGGTGCAAGCCTTTATCAGATACAACTAGATAGTTACAGGACTGTATCATAGAATTAATATCATCAGGAGGTAAAACGCTGATTAGACGACGAATCAGGTCAGGTTTATTACCAGAGACTTTAGAACCGAGACTCCTGAGAATTGTTTTTAGTTCTGGAATACGATAGGTATTTAAAACATGTTCTATTGTAGGTTGGGTAAAATATCCATTATTAAATAAATGTTCGAATACTAAATGAGCATTAGAAACGTTGCATTCACGATAGTAATAATAGTCACGATCAAAGTCTTCAACAGTGCAAGGGGCGCAGTCTGACATGTTATATAGCATTATGATTATACAATAGAAAATCTTTTCGTCAGAAGAAGCTTCAGGAATAGACTTTCGATTATCGTGTATGTAAGGAATAATACTCCAAAATTTAGTAAACAAACTATAATCTATGTAGTTAGGATCAAAGGAATAAGTTTCCTTTGTAAATGGAATAGAAATTTTCTTCTCCACAGGTATATTAGAAGACTGATTTATTTGTTCCTGTGAAAAAGATGCACCTAAATGCAGTAGATCATCAGGTATAGTTATCTGGGAATCATTTGATGGTGATTTAATAGGCTCTGTGTCATTAACTGTTTCACAGGCAGCAGTTGCTGTTAGTTGCGTTGCATTTTCGGATGCAGTAGTATCTGATGATTGATTGTCTTCATCCTGTCTTTCCTCTTTATACCTTTCCCAGTTATCCATATTTAATAGATTCATAAATTTACGCATGAAAGTCATATTTAATTCTCCTAATATGTATTATCACATTACATATGGTGTCTGATTGCTTTTATCACAGGGGTTAAGCTCTTGATGAACAGCTACCAGATTCTTTATATCTCAATGCCAATTTCTTGTGCTGCTTTTACAATTTTTTGATATCTTAATGAGTTTGCCTTTTTCATTTTGTTAAACGCTGCTATAGATTTTGGCATTATATTTGGTAATTCTTGCATTAATTGATAATATATATCTTTATTTTTAGCAGATTCTTCATGTTTCTTTTGATTTTCTAATCGTTGTAGATATAATTGTTTATCATTATCTGTTCTATCATCAATAAATGGGCGATTGCTATATTCTATGGGATCACAATCTTGTAAATATTGGTTTTTAAAACTGCTGATTCCAAGAATAAAAGAATAGAATGTGTGTCTGCATCCATCATGAAAACCGCCATATTTATATACTATATCTGGTAATTTAGGAAAACGTTTGTCTTTCCCAGATATGCAGTACACACGCATTTGATACGAGGCACAAACTGGGCAGGTACCAGGCGAAAATGGACAAACAACATAATCAATATGATTTTTCTGGCATTCATGAATAGTCTTTTCAAAAGCAGCGATATGCATAGAGGCTGAAGTAGGAAACATAGAAAGTAATTTTTGTTCAGCAAATTTCGCCTGTTCGTATTTCCCATCTTCATATAACCAATTTGCCAGACGAAGAAAATATTTAGAACTATAAAATGTTCCAGTGGTTTTCATTAACTGTGTACTTTTTATTAAAAGAGCATATGCTAGATCATTATTATGTGCTTTACGTTCTTGCGATGCTCGCATTCTCAATAGATACTCCAAAAAATAAACTGGTGTACCAAATGATTTTCTATTTGAAAAATCAAGCTGAGGTATAGATTGTACACTTTCGATAGAGTAAGTGTCATATATTATTCCATTTATATTATAAAATTGGGCTTTATAATAATCGTATACGTCTGGTTTTACATCAGTAATTATTCCATTTTTGAAATATATAGTAACGTTTTTTAAGTCTATTGTGTTACGTTCTATCTCCATTTCAGATTCATCGCGAATACTAAACCATTTTGGAGAATTAGATTTATAATTCATTGTAAATCTCCTGCGAATATATTTTAAATTTGTTCAAATATGCCAAGTGTAGGTTCAAAATAAATAACGTAATTATCAACAGTGGTGCATAAACCATATTTATTTTTATAATATTGTAGAGCTTCATTCAGAAATTCTTCTGTAATATTAAGATGCTCCGCTATCTCATAACCATTTCTGCATCCAGATCTGTAAGCATTGATAATCCCATACAATCCAATCAGGCGGTTGTAAGCCCATGCTCTTGCGTGTAATTCCTGTTTACGGTTGGAAACAGAGGATTGGTCTAATATGTTACCGGAAGAAGTGTGGTAATGTCCAAGCTCTTCAGCAAGGATGCAGGAACGTTGTGCAGAGGAACGAACATTTTTATTTATACCGATTACATCATTATTGATAAGTCCGCTTGCCTTTGATTGAAATTTCGCATTCTCTATTACATATATATTCTCTTTGTCTGCTTCATCTAATAAATTATCGTATATCAAAAATATCCCACCTCTCTATACAGAACTGCATACTCTTATTCAGGTCTTTTAAGAGTATTTAAGTCTGCCTGCATTTTTTCCTGTTCTCCAGGAACATTCTCAAAATCATTATGTGCTGCCTGTACCTTTACACTATATTGAGGAATATATGTAAGCTCCTCTACACGCTTTTCAGCTTCATGCTTTCCTATATCATTTAACGAATTGAAATAGCGCATTATTTTAGGAATATCTTTTTGAGAATGTGATGAATTTTCCTCTTCTTGAATATTTTTATTTGCCATATCATTCATATCTGCATGAAGCAAAATAGATAATTCCTTTAATTTTTTTACTGGAGGTTCGGATACTCCAGATTCCCATTTCTGAATAGTAGTATATGATTTATATCCTAATTTTTCAGCAATATAATCTTGTGAAAAACCATGCTTTATTCGTAGATAACGTATATTGTCTCCTAATCCCATATATACACCTTCCTTTCATGACTAAAGATTACAACAGAAAAGAAAAATATTCAAGTAAATATTAAAAAAAATAATAAAAACTTGAAAAAAATTCAAGCAAAGTATTGACACATGAAAATAATTCATGTAAGATACATACATGAAAACAATTCATGTGGGAGGTGAATAAGTGAAAAGTGAAGAAATGCAGTTTACATTAAAGGAATTGCGAGCAAGAAAAAACGAGACACAAGAGCAAGTAGCTAACGCTATTGGAGTATCTTTACAAACATATAACTCATGGGAGAAAAGTATATCCAATGTAGCTGTGAGTAAGGTAAATGCTCTTGCAAAACATTTCGGTGTCAAATTGACACAAATTTTTTTAAACTGAACATGAAAATAATTCATGTAAAGAAGAGAGAAAGGAAGTGAGAAAGATGCAAGATAAAAAGCGAAAGATATTATTTGCAATGCAAACAACGTTATTAATAATTGACTGCATTGCATCGATTATTTTAGCAATGCGATGATGGAGGCAACTGCAGCTATGAATGAAAGAAAGGTATTAAGGAGTACAATGCCTTTTGACCAAAACCACTTGGTACATTCTGCCTTTTTAAAACGTTTTTTAATTTCATAGTTTCGTTGAAGATATTTGTCAGAAATGTCAGATTCTGAATAATCATTAATTTGGGATTTATTTTTTTCATAATAATTCTCCTGTTTTTTAAGATTGTATCACAAAAAACAGAAGTAGTAAATTGTAGCGCAGCAGATGGGAAGGAAGTGAGATAGAAAATGGAAAAGAAACGGTTTAAAGCAGTTATAGTTACTGATGGATTAGAGACGATGTTGGTCTATAACGGGAAAGCATACGGAGATTTTATAACAGGAGTTGAGTTTAAGCATCTTGCCTGTGAGACTCCGGACATAAATATTATATCTGATAAGGAACCGCTCCCACCGGAGGGAACACTGGATATGAATACTTTTAGAAAGTTTCTTGAACATGTGCTGATGGATAATGAATAACCCCAAGTGCTGCGAACACTCAGGGCTATTCATACACAAGTTAAATTAGATTGAAAGTACGAGCAATATTATTATTCACCTGTACGTATCCATTGTCTGCAAGTTCCTGAATGATCTTATCAGCACGATCAAAGGAAATTTTACCAACAGATGTTAAATCTGTAGAAGTAAAGGAATGTTTTCCTTTTTCGTTTTCTTGTTTTAGATAAGCAAGAACGGCTTCAGCAAGCTCAGTCATGCGAATTTCTCCTTTCATTTTACTTGGATGCTGGCACATCCTGTAAGAAAAGTATAGGAGATATGGAAATAAAAGGCAAGGAAAGCGTGCAGTGGCAGCAGGTGGGAAGGAAGTGGAGCATATGGCAGGAGTAATGAGCAGGTCAGAAATGAACCAGCTTGCAGACATTGCCATGAAGAAGCATAAATCCGTTGTAAGTAACTGGCGAGAGGGCAAGATAAAAAAGGTATGGCAGGACGAGGGTGGAAACCTGTGTGTAATGTACAACAGTGGGCACTGGTGGCATTACCGCAATTTGGACAAGCCGATACCTGAATGGTGGTAGGAAGGATGTGAGAGAAATGTCATTTTTTAAGGATAATGCAGATAAAAAAGAATTGAAAGCAAAGACGGACAGGGTTTTGCAGCATGTGAAGGATAAAATTACGCAAGAAGACTACATGATGGATGAGCTTCCAGAACTTGTAAACGCATATACAGATCTGCTGTATGCAAGGATGGATCTGGAAAGGATGTAGGAGGGAGAAAGATGAAAGCATCTGAAATGTTGACCTTAATAAAGGAACAAATCAAAGGTATGGAAGAGTCTGTAAGTCTTGTGGATGCACAAGGCAGAGGGATAATCCATATTGGCAGAGATTGTGATACAGGAGAATCAGTCCTGTTGACATCTGAACAAAGTAGTGGAATCTGCGCAGATAGGGCAATAGGATTGTTAGAGAATCTTGAGCCGGATTCAGTGATTGTAACATCAGAAAATATCTACATAGATAGCATCAGATACGAGAAAGTAGTAAGACTGGTTCTGGTGTGCAGTTAGATTGCAAGGCATCCATGTCCTCTGTGCGACGCACATAATTAATTATTCGTTAAGTACAAACAATTCAGCAGGCGGTGCGTGTGCACCGCACAGAGGGCATGGAAATAACAGGGAGGGATATTATGAGCACAGAAACAGAAAGGGTGCCTTTATCAAGGGCTGCGAAAGAAATAGGAATGTCCAATCAAGGACTCCGAGAATACATGAAGAGAGGAAAAATTGATATAGGGTATGTGCTTCCATCATTAACTGGAAAACAATACAACTACATAATATTCAGAGATAAACTGGATGCTTATCTTGGGAAGAACAATAAATAGATATTCTTAACGTGTCTCCTATGCGGCACATACAACCCATGTGTCGCAGATACTCACATAATATCCCCTTTCAAAGAAAATGCGTACACAGGTATTGCGCAATCCTGTGTGTCGCATAGGGGACATGTTTTGGACGGTCTTTTATTTTTTTTACCTTTTTTCAGAAAAAAACACGAGAAAATGAGGAACTTTGCAAGCCCAGAGCGTAAGCGGGGTTGGGGCTTGTATATAAATATTATTGTTTTGGACATGAAAGGGATAAAGGAGAGGTAAGGGGATGGTAAGGCAGGTAGTTACATATTGTGGTCTGGGGTACAAACCAAGGTATAAAGAAATTGATATATTTGCTTATACTGAACCGGTTCGTGGAAAGAGGTCAAAGAAGAGGAAGAGGAGTAGTCCTGTACAGAAGAAATTAAATGATACCAATTCGAAAAGATATTTTAATCAGGAAATAAAAGCAAATTTTACAGAGGAAGATCAGCGCGTGGATTTGACCTACAATGTGATGCCAGAGTCAGAAGAAGCAGCAGATAAAATAGTTGCTAATTTCTTAAAGAAAGTTAAGAGACTACGAAAAAAGAGGGAACTTCCACCTCTGAAATATATCTGGGTGAACGAGAAGGGGAAGAATAACCGTATACACCACCATCTTTTGATAAATGGTGGACTGGGCAGGGAGGAGATAGAGGCTCTTTGGTGCTACAGGAAGAAAAAGGGGCAGTCAGAACCTACACCGATAGGGTATGTCAGGTGTGAGCCATTACGGTTCAGCCCGTCAGGGATAGATGGACTTGTGAACTATATCACAAAAGAGACATTCAAACGTGACGATGAGCCATGTGGCCAGATGGCATTTTCTGACCTGTCAGATGGAGCAGAATTGAGCCTGTCGGATTTGCTTGTGGATGATGCAAAAGGGAAAAAGCGCTGGAAGCAGAGCAAGAACCTGATCAAGCCGCACAAGAGTACCAAGGATAATGCATTGTCCAGAAGACAGGTACTGAAACTGGTGAGCATGCCGTCAGACTGTGAGTATGTCCGCAATTTCTTTACGCAGCGTTTCCCAGGCTATGCCATTGACACGGTAACATACAGGTTCAATGAGGTGCTTGCAAGCTGGTCAATATACCTGACTATGCACCGGCTAAATTGAATATTGTGGATAACTCCGCTTTACTTTCAACTTATGCAGGTTTGAGGGTATTTTACATAGAATTTTGGTATCGAAAAACACGGGGTTATATAAGGCAGCAGGAGAAAGACCGTAAAAACACGGTGGATAACTCCTGAAATGCTGATAAGTAGAAAGCAAGGAGGGATGTCAAGTGAGGCTGAAACATGTGGATATCTACATCACCCATAATGTGCGTGGATTTAAAACAGAACACGGTACGTATGGATATACGCTTACTTTTCAGAAACAGGATGGAGAGCTTAAAACGATAGAAGATTATGCAAGCGTAGGAGAGACTACACAGAACGGCATAATCCTTACAGCAATGGAAAAAGCACTCGGAAGGATGACAACAGCTTGCGAGATTGTTATTTATGAGGATTCAGCGTATATAGCGAATATGTTTTCGATGGGGCAATTGAGGACATGGTATGTAAACGGTTTCCGTAATGCAAAGGGTAAGAAGGTAGTGGATGCAGATAAGTGGCGGGAGATAGAGAAATTATGCAGGCAGCATGTAGTCACTGTGGAATTTTATACCCATCATGCATTCACAGACCATATGAAGTATGAAATCAGGAAAAGGATAGGAAGTGTGAACAAAAATGCTGGTGACAGCGGAGAGGAGAAGACAGGATGAACTTAAGGTACAAGAAGAAAGGCGAGGATACGGAGCAGATTCTATTTATACAGTGGTGCAGGCTCCACGAAGATGTATATCCTCAACTGCGCTGGATACATCATATCCCGAACGGAGGGAGAAGGGATGCAAAAGAAGCAGCTGTATTAAAGCAGATGGGCGTAAAAGCAGGAGTATCAGACATCCATTTTCCATACCCAAGCGGCAGGTATATTGGCATGTACATCGAAATGAAGTATGGAACCAATCTGCCAAGCAAGGAGCAACGGGAGTTCATGCGTGAGATGGAGCTTGCCGGCCATTATTGCTGTATCTGTTATTCTGCAGCGACAGCAGTTAAGGCGGTAGAAGAATATATGAACCTTTCAGGCGGGGCAGAAATGAACGGCGCTTCATTTGAGGAGCCTTTGCAGTACCAGATACATAAAACATGGGGTGTGCCGGTAATCAAGTAGCCTTTGATCTCAGGTCAGGGAGTATTTTATATATCACATTTTATAAAAAGCCATTGTAAAGCCTGCCTGCGGAGCGTAGGCAGGGGAAAGGAGCAGAATGTATAAATGACATATCGTGAATTCCTTGAAAGCAAGATAGAGCTGGCAGCAGACAGCGGATTCGAGCTGGACAGAAGCAAAATTAATAAAGCCCTAAAGCCACATCAGGCTGATGCGGTTATGTGGGCATTAAAAGGCGGGCGCAGGGCGCTGTTTGAATCTTTTGGACTGGGAAAGACAGTGCAGGAAATAGAATTCTGCCATCAGGCAGCAGAGCATGAAAGAGGACAAGCTCTTATAGTACTTCCGCTGGGAGTAAAACAGGAGTTTACAAGGGATGCAGTACAGGTACTGGGATATGAAAGGCCGATGTACTGCAGAACGATGGAAGAGGTAAAAATGTACTACGATGTGCAGATCATCATAACCAATTATGAAAGGGTAAGAGACGGTGATATTGATCCTACATATTTCGTAGCAACCTCGCTGGATGAAGCCAGCGTGCTCAGATCGTTCGGAAGTAAGACCTATCAGACATTTCTTGATAAGTTCAAGGGCGTGAAATATAAGCTGGTGGCAACGGCGACACCGTCACCCAACCGGTACAAGGAACTGATCCATTACGCAGGCTATTTGGAGGTAATGGATACAGGACAGGCGCTGACCAGATTTTTCCAGAGGGACAGCACAAAGGCAAATAACCTGACCTTATATCCGAACATAGAAGATGAATTCTGGTTATGGATAAGCAGCTGGGCATTGTTCATCACGAAACCTTCAGATCTGGATCCTAATTATTCTGACGATGGATATAATCTGCCGGAATTGGATGTAAGGTGGCATGAGCTTCCTATCCATTACGGCGATTCAATGAGAAAAGATGGCCAGATGCAGTTATTTGAACAGGCATCAGCTGGCCTGAAAGAGGCAGCTGATATAAAGAGAAACAGCATCTTAGCACGAGTTGCTAAGATGAAAGAGATCGTAGATGCATCGCCGGAAGATAATTTCCTGCTGTGGCATGATCTGGAAAGTGAGCGCCATGAGATAAAGAAAGCAATGCCGGATGTAGTAGATATCTACGGGGCGCAGGACTATGACATCAGAGAGCAGCGTGTTATAGATTTCTCCGAGGGACGGACAAGGTTATTCGCCACGAAAAAAGAGCTGTCAGGTTCAGGATGTAACTTCCAAAGGCATTGCCACAGGGAGATATTTCTGGGAATAGATTATGAATTCAATGATTTTATCCAGGCAATCCACCGCTGCTATAGATTCCTCCAAAAGGAGCAGGTAGTGGTAGATATCATCTACATGGAGAATGAGCGGCAGATCAAGGAAGCTCTTTTGGAAAAGTGGAAAAACCATGAATATATGGTTAACAGAATGGTCGAGATTGTAAAAAAATATGGCCTGAATACCGCCTGCAAGACTAAGCGGCTTGAAAGAAAGATGGGTGTAGAGACAGTGAGAGTAGAAGGGAAATATTATACAGCAGTCCATGACGACTGCGTAGAAGAGACAAGGAGAATGGAAGAGAACAGTGTAGACCTGATACATACCTCTATCCCATTTGGTAATCATTATGAGTATTCTGCAAATTATAACGATTTCGGGCATAACCAGAATACAGAGAAGTTTTTTGAACAAATGGACTTCTTGACACCGGAGCTGTTCAGGGTGCTGAAACCGGGAAGAGTGGCAGCAATCCATGTAAAGGATCGTGTACTGTTTGGAAATGCTACAGGAACAGGAATGCCAACCATAGAGCCGTTCCATGCGCTGTGTATTGAACATTACATGAAGCATGGATTCCAGTATTTCGGGATGATCACGGTAGTTACGGACGTGGTGAGGGAGAACAACCAGACATACCGACTCGGGTGGACGGAACAGTGCAAGGATGGCTCTAAGATGGGCGTAGGGTGTCCGGAGTACATTTTACTGTTCAGGAAGCTTCCGACAGACAGGAGTACAGCATATGCAGATGATCCTGTGACCAAGAGCAAAGAGGAATATACAAGGGCGCAGTGGCAGATAGATGCGCATGCATACTGGCGCAGCGCAGGTGACAGGCTTGTAAGCAAAGAGGAGCTGGAGCATATACCGATAGATAACCTGCAGGCAGTATACAGGAAATTCAGCAGGGATACGGTGTATAAATATGAAGACCATGTAAGGCTTGCAAAGCAGCTGGACATGAACGGAAAGCTTCCAGCCACATTCATGGTAGTAGCGCCGGGGAGCTGGAATCTGGACGAAGTATGGGATGATATCAACCGAATGCGTACATTGAATACGACACAGAGCAGACGGCGGCAGCAGATGCATGTGTGTCCTTTACAGCTGGATATTGTAGAAAGAATCATTAATAGATACAGCAATGAGGGTGATCTGGTGTTTGATCCTTTTGGCGGCCTGATGACAGTACCGATGACAGCAGTTAAGATGAAGCGCCGTGGCTATGGAATAGAACTGAATCCGGATTACTTCCGTGATGGTGTGGGTTACTTGCAGGCAGCAGAAGCTGAGAGAACAATGCCGACCTTATTTGATTTCCTATAAGGCAGCAGGAAGGAGCAGGAATGAAAAAACAGAGAAGTAAAGCAGAGCTGCTTGCCCATATGAGGACATATGCAGCTTTAAAGAAGGAAGAACGTGACGGAACGGAGCTAAATAAGAAAGTTTCGTACTGGCGTATGGGGGTAGAGTGGAGCAGTGTCTTATGGAAAGAGGAAAAATGGAGTGCTAATGAGATTGCTAAGCTACTGCAGTATGTCAATTCCCATGATGTGACTTATCTCCCGGAAGAACGCAGGGAAGAAATCAGGGAAATGCTCGGAGACAGGGTGGACTGGACATTACGTAATTGTATAAATCGGGACAAGAAATGTAAGAATGCAGTAGATCAGGCAATCAATGACCTTGCCTATTATAATACAAAAACATCTGTTGATTATAGTCTGCTTGCCTGTGAATATCTTATAACATGCAAAGGATATGGGAAGAAGCGTCTTAATAGGGTGATAGGCTGTGTACGTTATGCGGATATGCAGGAAGCACAGATTGTAATGTGGTTGAGACAGGATTTATATGAGAATAAGGGCATCTGGATAGAATTGGATGGAGATACACCGGAAGACCCTGCGAATATGGAAAGTGCAAGGATAATATAGTTAATTGCCCCTATGGCAGCAGGAGAGATGACTATGGATGATAAGTGGAAAGTTTTGGCAGTAGTGCTGATATGGTTGATATTGATGGTATTAGAATCCAGAAGCGATAGCGAATATTAGGAGGGAGAAAATGAGCGAATTGGCAAAAGAGTTGGCAACAATGCTACTTGTCCGGAATAAGGACGGAGACTTTGTAGAATACAAAGAACCCTTCGCAACAATCGAATGCGAGACGGAAGATGATTTAAAACAGATACAGGAGGCAATGAGGCAATATAAAGGTTGGATTCCAATAGAAGAATCCATTCCGGATCCAGATGAGCACATTCTGGTATCATTTGAGAACTTCAGCATACCGATGATCGGAAGGTATACGGTTGACGATGATGATAGTGGTACATTCCGCATTGGTGATGTGGATGAGACATTCATTGAGAATGATCTGTATGTAAATGCGTGGATGCCATTGCCTGAATCATACAGGTATGTACCGGATCAGGAGAGCTGAGAGGGGATATATGCAATGATTAATGGTGAATTGATAGTTGATAACTTTGCAGGTGGAGGTGGAGCTTCCACAGGGATAGAAATGGCAACAGGCTACAGCGTGGATATTGCAATCAACCATGATCCGGAAGCTATCCGGATGCACAAGGCTAATCATCCCAATACGAAACATTACTGTGAGGATGTTTGGCAGGTAGATCCGGTTAAGGCATGTAACGGGCATCCGGTAGGACTTGCCTGGTTCTCTCCGGACTGCAAACACTTTTCCAAAGCCAAAGGCGGTAAGCCAAAAGACAAGTTTATCCGTGGTCTTGCATGGGTGGCTTGTCGTTGGGCTGGACTTGTACGACCGAGGGTAATCATGTTGGAGAACGTGGAAGAATTTAAAACCTGGGGACCACTCAACAGAGGACATCATCCTATTAAGGCAAAACAGGGCAAGACTTTTGAGAAGTTTGTGCAACAGCTTACCGATTTGGGATACGAGGTACAGTTCCGTGAGTTGGTAGCTGCTGATTATGGGGCACCGACCATGAGAAAAAGGTTCTTCCTCATTGCCAGATGTGACGGCAAGCCGATTGTGTGGCCAGAGCCGACACACGCACCAGCAGACAGCGAAGAGGTAAAAGCAGGACTTCTCAAACCGTATGTTGGAGCATACACACAGCTTGATTTTTCTCTTCCCTGTCCGAGCATCTTTGATACATCCGAAGAGATTAAGGAGAAGTACGGGATCCGGGCGGTACGTCCATTAGCGCCTAAAACAATGGAACGTATTGCTAGAGGGTTGAAAAAGTTTGTATTGGAAAATCCAGAACCGTTTATTATCCAATGTAATCATGGAGGTGAACGTAGAGCGAATGATATCAGAAAGCCGATACCAACGATTACGGGAAATCATGGATATGGAATCGTGGAGCCGTATATGATACAGATCGGTCAGACTGGATTTACAGCGGATAGAAGTAAGGATGTAAGAGATCCTCTGACTACAATCGTGAGTAAAAATGAGCATTGCCTTATTGAACCTAAACTTGCGCTATATATGGGAACCAATACAACTAATCATCCCGGCGGAAGTTGCAAAGATCCGTTGCATACCATTACAACCGGCAACCAGCAATGTTTAATTAGCCCGACATTGATCCAGTATCATTCAGAAACAGCACAAGGAGAAGTCATGGGGCAAACGATTAAAGAACCGATTATGACGGTAGACGGATCCAACCGGTACGGCCTGGTTACATCATTCTTGCACAAATATTATGACGGTGGTTACAAAGGTGCAGGAGACAGTGTGGAAAATCCATTGCCAACGGTAACAGCGTGGGATCATAACAGTATTGTTACAGCAAATCTTATTCAGATGAATAATCATTGTGATGGGCGGGATTTAAGAGATCCTATACCAACTATCACCGCTGGGTATGGTCACTTTGGTGAAGTCAAAGCATTTTTGATTAAATATTATGGGCAGGGAACCGGACAGAATATCAAGGAACCTTTGGATACAGTAACTGCACAGGATCGGTTTGGACTTGTTACTATCGAAGGTGAAGATTATCAGATTGTCGATATTGGATTACGGATGTTGGAACCAAAGGAACTGTATGGATGTCAGGGCTTTCCGGACGATTACATAATTGATCATGACTGCACAGGAAAGACATATCCAAGAAGCGAACAGGTGCGTAGATGTGGAAATGCAGTATGTCCTCCCATTCCTGCAGCATTGGTAAATGCAAATCTGCCAGAAATGTGTATAGCAAAAAGGCAACCAAATCTTAGGATTGATGATAGCCAGGCCCAGTTGCGATTTTCATAATTGGACAGGAGATACGAAATATATTATTAACTAAAACTAAAAATTTTGGGGGAATGCTCATGGAGAATAACATAGTATCATTCGATATTGTTAGAATTAATCGTGCTAGAGATAAAATTTGCAAAT
>OIZW01001447.1_pt1 | contig 14587 bp, 14 predicted proteins | sample 1588581 | NCBI WGS metagenome assembly OIZW01 (sample SAMN03283266) | human gut metagenome | biome: human-associated habitat; material: feces | host: Homo sapiens | place: USA | collected 2013 | reverse complement strand
GCTGCGTTTTCAGAAAACGCTGCCTCCCGGACACAAAAAAGCCCCCGGAACGGGGGCAGAAAGCCCGCACCGAACAGCACCATCACGTCCGAAACATTCACGGTGCCAAGGCCGTTGTAGGTGCCTGCGGCGCTCAGCAGCTGGCGGATCCGTGCCATCAGCTCAATGGTCGCTACGTTGGCAAGGTAGGAGGAATCCTTGATGGTGGTGATGACCTGGCTGAGCAGGGTGGGCACGATGTTGCGGTAGGCCTGCGGCAGGATGATGTACAGCAGCACCTCCGCAGTGTTGAAGCCCTGTGCGTACCCGGCTTCAAACTGGCCCTTTGCCACGCCGTTCAGGCCGCCGCGGACGATCTCCGCAATGACCGAAGAGTTGAACAGGATCAGAGCCAGCGCGGCCTTGAACAGCAGCTTCATTTCCACGCTGGTCAGGCCGAACATTTTCCGGGCAAAGAATGCGGGCCGGACCCTTTTTGCAGTAGGTGCGGGCCAGCGCCAGCAGAGAGCCCAGGATCAGGCCCAGAATGACACCCAGCACCGAGAGGATGCTCTATCCGTTCTTTGTGATTTCCTTTAATTCAATCCGAACAGATGAAGCAGCTTCTGCCAGAAGTTCCGTTTGACAACAGGGGTCTCTTCGACAATCGTTTCTTCTGCCTTTTCGGTTGCAGCTGTTTTGATGACGAACTGTAACGAGTCTACATTCGTATTTTTTTCCGAAACGAAGGATTGGATCTCCTCACCGCCGGTCAGAGACCCCATAACATTCTGAATCTGCTCATCTACCATGCCGTCAATGCCGCTGGTCTGCTCGGCAAAGGTCTTGGTGCCGTTGTGCAGCATCTGTGCACCGTCTGCCAGCTCACCGGTCTTGCTGTTCAGCTGGCCAACGGCATCTTTCAAGGCAGCAGTGTTCCGGTGCAGCGTGTCCACACCGTTGTGCAGAGTCGCCGCACCAGAAGCAGCACTGTCCACGCCATTCGTATAGTCTGCAACACCGTCATAGAAGGTCTGGTAATTGTCCAGCTGCGTCTGGAGGTCATCGATCTTGCCAATGGCTGCGGTCACTTTCGCTTCGACTGCCTTGGAGAAGATCCTTGAGAAACAGTTTTCGGACAGCATTCCGTTCAGCGTTTCCTTCAGGTCAGACAGCGTTTCAGTGTAATTTTCCGGGGTCAGGGTCACTTCGGCAATGCCCGCTGCAGAAAGTTCACTGTTCAGCATCGTCTGCGCGGCGCTGCACAGCCCTGTGAAAGCCTGATATGCGCCATTCTGCAGGTCGGCACTCTTTCCACTCAGGGTCGAAAGTCCATCTGAGAGGCTCTCCGCACCGTCCGCGATCTGGCTTGTGCCGCTGTTCAACTGCCCAACGGCATAGTTCAAGGTTCCTGTCGCGGAATAAAGCTGCGCCGAACCGTCTCTTAACGCCGCTGCGCCATCGTTGACCTGACCCACTGCATCGGCGATCTCACCGACCTGCGCTTTCAGACCATCCGTGTCGATGGAGATGTTCAGGTTCATCTTGATGGCGTTGATGGTCACCGCATCCATCTCGAAATCCGCAATGTCGGCTGTAATCGTTGTATCAATGCCCTGTCCGGGCAGGATGACATAGCTCAGCTGTTTGTTTGCGCCGACATTTGCCATCGTTGCGTCTGGTGCAATGATGTTCTGGCAGGTGTCCGTGTTCAGAGCAAACGCTGCCTGCAATGCGTAGTCCTCATAGAATGTACCGCTGCACTTCTCGTTCTTCGTCACGGTGAAGCGAATTTTCAGCTTACCGCTCTTACCGCCCAGTTCATCCGGTGAGACAACCTTTCCATCCCGTGTATAACGAATCGAGATATTCCATGGAATTTCCCGGTTTTCCAGCGTTCCCTGATAATACACCCGCTCGGCATCGGTCGTGAACGTGATTTCATCGCCGTTCTGGGTAATGGGGTCATTCGTCGTCAGCATCTTTACGCTGGTATAGTCGCCGTAATCTGTCACACTGCCGCTGCCGAAAATGTTCACGACATTCAGATTCTGCACTTTCCCCTCAGCGTCCGTCATGATGTAGACGACTTCTTCTTTTTTCGTAGATGGGACGGCGGCAATGGTCGGCAGTGCGATAGAGCAAAACAACAGGGCCGACAGGCCTGCCGCAACGATTCTGGTTCTGTTTTTCATGCGTTTCTCTCCTTTTTCTCATTCAGGAACGCACGGCTTGCGCCGTGGGTGGTTTTTTGGATCAATCCGTCAAAAAGGACGAACAGGACGACGATGATCGAGCAGAGTGTTCCTTGTCCCAGCAGCATTCCAAGCTGTGCCAGCAGACCGTGGGTCGAGACGAAGCCCATCAGAAAACCAACGGCAGTCAGCACGCTGCCCGATGTCAGGACGGACACCGTACAACTCGAAATGATCTCCTGCACGGCTTCTTTCCGGCTCATCTGTTGCCGGTCGGTGAGGTAACGATCTGTAAACAGGATCGCATAGTCCACGGTCGCGCCCAACTGGACAGAGCTGATGATGAGGTATGCGATATAAAAGATGGATTGATCGGTAAAATACGGGATGGCCAGATTGATCCAAATTGCCGTCTCAATGCTCAGTACCAGCAGGACTGGCAGAGAGATGGATTTCATCGTGAGAAGCAGAACAAGAAACACCGCACCGATGGCAATGCCGTTCACCTCGGCCATATCTGCCGTAACGGTGTCCATCAGGTCATAAGTGGATACGCCCTGCCCGGCCAACTGCCATTCGCCGGGATAATGATCCTCGGCAATTTTGCGGATCGTTTCCACGAGTTGAAATGTCTCATCGCCTTCATATGCGGCATCGACCGTCAGCACCATTCGGGTATAGTGCGCACCGTTCAGTTTTGAGAGAGTCGCATCGTCCAAATACTGTTCTGGGATTCAACTGCCCACCGTATCTACATAGGACAGGATGCTTGTCACCTGCGGCAAAGTGTGCAGCTGCTCAGACAGTTCCTTCTGGGTCGCAGTGCTGTTTTTTGGTATCATGAGAACATAGGTGTCCGTTTTTCCGAAGATGTCCTCAATCTCTGCCGTATCCGCACCAAGCTGCGTCTTGATGCCGAAAATGTGGGAAGCACCGTAATAAAAGTTGTTGCTATTGGAGGCCAGATAGCTGGGTGCGATCAGGATGGCAAAAACGCAAACACAAGGCAGCATCACCTTGCAGACGACCTTTCCAAGCCCTTCAAACGACGGCAGAAAGCTGCGTGCCGGGTCTTATCAATGAGCGGATAGGTTGCCAGAATAAAGACCGGCATAAACACGAACACCACGATCAGGCTGATCGCAATACCCTTCGCCAGTGCAAGACCTAGATCTGGGCCGATCTGGAACCGCATCAGACAGAGGGCCAGAAATCCGATCACTGTTGTCAGACCGCTGGAGAAGATCGAACCGGTGGAGCTGCACAAAGCGTTCACCATCGCTTCTTGGGGGGCACCATCCTGTCTGCGGTATTCCTCAAAACTGTGGATCAGGAAAACGGAATAATCCAGCGAAACAGCCAATTGCAAGATTTTGCCGGCGGCATTTGTCACAAACGAGATCTCCCCGAAAATCAGGTTAGGACAATGCTTCCGGCACCGTCACGTTTCGTATCATAACACGGGCATACGGAATACCGCCCGCATATTCCGTATCCATCGTTTCCCAAGCAATGGTCGAGGGACTGTCCTTGGGCAGATAGTCGTTCATGTCGTAATCGACCGCAATGAGCTTCTGACAGAAAAGACAGAGGACGAATGCCGTCAGAAAACCCGTTAGGATCACTCTTGGGTATTTAACGACTTGCTGATAAAATTTTTGCATAAATGCACCTCTGTGCAGATGATTTTGATGTTGCAAAAGAAATTGTACCACAGATGTCCATCAAAATATATACCCAAAAAAGCAAAACTGTCCGGTAGATACAGGACAAATGTTCCCTGTTTACCCATTGAATCATTTGCCGGACAGATGTATACTAAAATCCAGCTTAATGACGGAGGAAAACTCACATGACCCACGAAGAGACCAGCCTGCAAACCAAAAAGAAGCTGTCGGCTGCCCTGAAGCATCAAATGGAGAAGAATCCTTTGCGAAAGATCACAGTCAATGACATCGTTGCGGATTGCGGTCTGAACCGAAAGACCTTCTACTACCATTTCGTAGATATCAATGCCCTGCTCAAATGGAGTATGGAACAGGACTTTGTTGTGGCACTCCGTCAATTTGATTTCATGACCGACATTCAGAGTGCTTTACAGTTCACGGTCGATTATATTGAATCCAACACACATCTCCTGAACTGCATCTACGATACGATCGGCCGAGATCAACTCAAATATCTTCTATGTGATGACATATTCCTGCTCATCCGCAAATTTATCGATGAAAGCGAGGCCGAGAGCGATCTTCATCTGACCAAAGATTTCAAGGAATTTCTATGCCGTTTTTATTCCAATGCCACGGTCGGCACACTTGTCGATTGGTTCCGTACCAGCTATAACCCAGAAACAAAACAAGTTCTTGTGGAAAATCTCTCTTATATGCTCCGTGTTTCGCTGCCGGAATCACTAAAAAGATCCGGCTCGTTGGAATAACCCACAAAGGCTCCTGAAGCAGCGATCAATCGTGGCATCTTTCTCCCCATCGTTAAATGCTTTGTCAGGAGGGCTGGCACCATCCAGTCCTCTCTCTTTTCTCCAAAGTTTCCCTCGTTTTTTCTTGCACACCGCCGAAAGTGGCGTGTTCTCAAAAGTTCGCGTTTGCGCAGCGGAGCAATGAAAGCCCCAGTGGGGCTGAACATTTTGGCTTTCAGCCGTTACATAACCGACTAGCATGACCTTCCAGAAAAAGCGAAGGCAGGGCTGGTCTGTTTTGTGACGGCTTTTTTGTTTCCGTTTTGCCTGTTGCACCTTGAAAACCGCATGACCGTCTGCATGGGATACACGGCGATGACCCCGCAAGGGAGAGCTGGAAAACGCCGCCGGAAGGGGGCAGGAAATCTATGCAGGGAGAACGGCAGGACGTTGATGCAAAAAGGCCGACATCTTCGCCCCGCAATGTGCGCAGACGACGATGCCGGCCAATAATGTTGGATTGCTGCTCTTTTGGGCAGCATTTTTGTTTTGCACTACTTTTTTACTTCTTTTACTGATGGCCCGCTTTTCAGTTGCATGAAAAGCGGGCCTTGCTGCTATTTATAGACCTTTGTGCAGGGATAGATTTTTCTTCGGATGATATCTACCCGCATTTCCTTTTTGCATTTCGGGCAATACATCGGGAAACGAAGCGCCAATGTATCTTGATAAATCTTTGTTTTCGTCTTATTGTGGCAAACCGGGCAATTAACCCATACAGATTTTTCGGTACATTCATTTGCCAAACAGTCTGCTCTTTTTTTGGTGCCGCCTTTTACTACAAACATCTACGGTTTTGCCTTCTCCGAACGCAATGCACACACATTTTGATATATGTTTCCATAGAAAACCGCACTACCCGCCACAATGCTCCGTGCCCCGGCCGCATAGGCGCCGGGCAGGGTACCGGGGGTGATGCCGCCATCCACCTGGATGACGGTATTGCTCCCCTGCCCTTGCAGCAGACTTTTGGCAGCAGCGATCTTCTCGTTGCTGCCGGGCAGATAGACCTGCCCACCGCGACCGGGGTATACCGTCATCAGCAGCAGCTGCGAAATTTGGGCCAGGTACGGCAGGGCCGATTCCACCGGCGTTTCGGGGTTGAGTACCAGCCCGGCTTGCATCCCGGCGGCGCAGATGGCCCGCAGGGCCGCTTCCGGCCCGCCCGGGATCTCGTAATGGACCGAGACCCGCTTTACCCCCAGTTCCTCCAGTTCCGGCAGAAAATCCAGCGGCTTTTCCACCATCAGGTGAACGTCTAGGGGTTTGGTGGTCAGGCGTTCCATCGTACGCACCATGCCCGTACCAAAGGAGATGGCCGGCACAAAGTGCCCGTCCATCACGTCGATGTGAAAGGCATCCACACCGGCGGCATTGGCCGCCCGCATGTCCCGCTCCAGATTGGCAAAGTCGGCGGCCAGAATGGATGCACACAGTTCAAACATTATTCTTCCTCCAGCTGGGATACCCGACGGCTGTGACGCTCCTCCTCCGAGAAAGGCGTGTCCAGGAAGATGTCCACGATTTCCAGCGCCAGGCCGGGTCCGGTGACCAGCGCGCCCAGAGCAAGCACGTTGGCGTTGTTGTGCAGGCGGGTGGCTTTGGCAGAGAAGCAATCCCCGCACAGCGCGCAGCGGATGCTGGGCACCTTGTTGGCGGCGATGGAGATGCCGATGCCGGTGCTACAGATGACGATGCCTTTTTCGCACTCGCCCGATGCCACGGCATGGGCCACCGCCTTGCCATAGACGGGGTAATCCACCGAAGCGGTAGAATCACAGCCGAAGTCCCGGTATTCCAGTCCGCGTTGCCGCAGGTGAGCCAAAATCTTCTGCTTGAGTTCGTATCCGCCGTGGTCGCAGCCGATGGCGATCATCTTACACCAGCTCCTTTACAGCGGCGATGATGGCGTCGGAGCGCAGGCCGAACTGCTCCAACAGTTCCCATGCGGGGCCGGAGTGGCCGAACACGTCCCTGACGCCCACGCGGCGCATGGGGATGGGGCACTGTTCGCCCAGCACGGCGGCCACGGCCTCGCCCAGACCGCCCAGGATGCTGTGCTCCTCGCAGGTGACGACGGCACCGCACTCTTTGGCCGCTTTGACGACCAGTTCCTCGTCCAGCGGCTTGATGGTGCACAGGTTGATCACCCGGGCCTGGATGCCCTCGTTCTTCAGCTGCTCGGCGGCAACGAGGGCCTCGTTCACTTCCAGGCCGGTGGCGATGATGGCCACATCGCTGCCCTCGGTGAGCTGTTCGCCCTTGCCGATCTCGAACTTGAAGGTAGCTTCATCATGGAACACTGGCAGGGCCAGGCGGCCGAAGCGCAGGTAGACGGGGCCTTCGTGCTCATAGGCAGCCTTGACGGCAGCCTTGGCCTCCACGTCGTCGGCAGGGCAAAGCACCGTCATGCCGGGGATGGAGCGCATAAGGGCGAAATCCTCGCAGCACTGGTGAGAGGCGCCGTCCTCGCCCACCGAGATGCCGCCGTGGGTGGCACCGATCTTGACGTTCAGGTGGGGGTAGCCGATGGAGTTGCGGACCTGCTCAAAGGCGCGGCCTGCGGCGAACATGGCAAAGCTGGAGGCAAAGGGCACCAGCCCCATAGCCGCCATACCGGCGGCGGTGGCCATCATGTTGCTCTCGGCAATGCCGCAGTCAAAATGGCGGTCGGGATAGGCTTTTTTGAAGACGCCGGTCTTGGTGGCGGCGGCCAAATCGGCATCCAGCACCACCACGTCGGGGTGATCTTTTGCCAGTTCTACCAGCGCGGCGCCGTAGCTGTCGCGGGTGGCAATTTTTTTGACCTCACTCATACCTGCGCCTCCAGTTCTGCCAGTTGAGCGTTCAGCTCGTCCATGGCAATCTTGTATTCCTCGTCGTTGGGGGCCTTGCCGTGCCAGCCTACCTGGTTCTCCATGTAGCTGACGCCCTTGCCCTTGGTAGTATTCATCAGGACGGCTGTGGGGGCGCCTGTCTGGGTGTGGAAATACTGGAACGCATCTTCGATTTGGGCGAAGTCGTGACCGTCAATGGTGACGGTACGGAACCCGAAGTCCCGCATCTTGGCATCCACCGGGTCGGTGGGCATCACTTCGCTGGTGGGGCCGTCGATCTGCAGCCCGTTCAGGTCAATAATGACACAGAGATTGTCCAGTTTGTACTTGGCGGCGAAGAGGAACGCTTCCCACACTTCCCCCTCCTCGATCTCGCCATCGCCCAGGAGAGCATACACACGCACATCATCCTTGTGCAGGTACTTGGCGGCTTTGGCCATGCCTGCCGCACAGGAGATGCCCTGGCCCAGGCTGCCGGTGGACATATCCACACCGGGCACCGTGTTCATATTGGGGTGGCCCTGCAGATAGCTGTCAATGTGGCGCAGGGTGGGCAGGTCCTCCACCGGGAAAAATCCCCGGTAGGCCAGCGCGCTGTACAGCCCCGGCGCGGTATGTCCCTTGGAGAGCACGAACCGGTCCCGGTTCTCCCATTTCGGGTTGGTTGGGTCGACGCGCATTTCCTTATTATAAAGGTAAGTAAACATATCGGCGGCGGACAGGCTGCCGCCGGGGTGCCCGGCTTTGGCACCGTGGGTGGATTCAATCACGCCCATACGCACCTTGCAGGCTGCGATCTGCAGCTTCAGACGTTCTTCCTTTGTCATATCACTCACCAAACACCTTGCAGTAGTCTTCCTTGAACTTCTCGATGCCGGAATCGGTCAGCGGATGATGCAGCATCTGCTCAATGACCTTGTAGGGCACGGTGGCGATGTCGGAACCGGCCAGGGCACAGTCGGTCACGTGTATGGGGTTGCGCACGCTGGCCGCGATGATCTGGGTCTCGATGTCGGGGTAGTTGAGGAACATGTCGTGGATGGTCTCGATGAGCTCGATGCCCCGCTGGGAGATATCGTCCAGGCGCCCCAGGAAGGGGCTGACGTAGGTGGCACCGGCGCGGGCGGCCAGCAGCGCCTGGTTGGCGCTGAAAATCAGGGTGCAGTTAGTGGGGATACCCTTGGCGGACAAGGCTTTGATGGCCTTGAGGCCCTCGGCGGTCATGGGGATTTTTACGACCATGTGCTTGGGGTCCAGGGCGTAGATGGCCTCGCCCTCCTTGACCATCGTCTCGGCATCGGTGGTGGTGGCTTTCACCTCACCGCTGATGGGGCCGTCCACGATGGTGGCAATTTCAGCCAGCGTCTCGGCGTAGTCCCGGCCCTCCTTGGCGATGAGGCTGGGGTTGGTGGTGACGCCTGCGATGACGCCCATGTCGTTTGCGGCGCGGATCTCGTTGACGTTCGCGGTATCAATAAAGAATTTCATAACAAAAGACTTCCTTTCTAATCAATCAACCCCAGGGATTCTCGGTGGGATAGGGCAGGCTGTCGGGCTGGTTTCCCTGGTCGCCTTCTTCGCCTTCCAGGCCCGCATCCAAGCCCAGGCAGCAAATCACCACATCACATTCCGCACATACGCCGCATACTTCGCTGATAAGCTCATTGGATTTTGCCAGTCCCTGGATTTTATCTGCATACAGATGGCCCCCCTCAGAGTAAAATTTTTGCTTTCTGGCAATTTTTCTCTATCATAAATCCTTATGTATGAGTGCGCTTCTCATTTTTTGCTATACGAATTCTTGTATTTTGCTTTTTTGTTTTCCGTTGCGGATTAACCGCTCTGATTGACAAGTCAGCAATTTTTGATCAATTTGCTTATACCGCCAAGAAGACGCCACAACCCTGCCGCCATTCATAGTTGATTCTGATTTTGTAAAGTTGTTTCCCGTTTGCCCTTACTCCGCTACTGTTGCTACCATTTATTATTTAATTTAGAGAACCATGATGAAAAATAAGGATAGGCGAATGTTGCGGTTTCTGTTTGTTCCTCTGATTCTTGAAAAAGATGTAGGATGAAACAGTCTTCCTCATTTATTGCTGTATTCCAGAGAGTTTTCAAATGCCTGACAGCTTTTCGCCATACCCGTACCATTTTTGCGCTTGCCATGCAATCGAAAAACTGCTATAGTGAGTTACAAGAACAGCAGACCGAGTAAATCGGTTGCGCCTTACACGATTCAAAAGGAGCTGAAATTATTATGGAAGGTGCCTACTATAACGGGCAATATTTGAACAGACTGGAACGGCTTGGATATTCGCAGGCCGAAATTGACAACAAGCTGGAACGCACATTTGAGGAGATGTTCTATGGTCCGGAGGGGGTTCGCCTTTGCCATTGTGCCGGACCTGACATGATGTACATAGAGGATACGGGGAACCATGACGTCCGTACCGAGGGCATGTCCTACGCAATGATGTTCTGCGTACAAATGAATCGCCAGAAGGAATTCGACTGCCTGTGGCGATGGGTCGTGACCCACATGTACCTCACCGAAGGGGAAAACGCCGGCTATTTTGCCTGGTCCTGTCATACTGACGGCAGCAAAAATTCCGATGGACCCGCCCCTGACGGCGAAGAATTTTTTGCCATGTCCCTGTTTTTTGCGGCCAACCGCTGGGGTTCCGGCGAAGGAGTACTGGATTACGCTTCCTGGGCACGGCGCATCTTGCACGCATGTGTACACAAAGGCGAAGAAGCCGGTTCCGGATTTCCCATGTGGAACCCCGAAAACCATCTCATCAAATTCATTCCCAACTGTGAATTTACCGATCCCTCTTATCATTTGCCGCATTTCTATGAACTTTTTGCTCTGTGGAGCGACGAATGCGACCGTCCTTTCTGGCATGCAGCCGCAGCGGCCAGCCGCCAGTACCTGCGCAAAGCCTGCCACGCCCGTACCGGATTGAGTGCCGAATATGCCGAGTACGACGGCCGCCCGCATCGGGGTGATCAGCCGGACCGTCACGACTGGTTCTTCAGCGATGCATACCGCACGTTGGGCAACATTGCTTTGGATGCCCAATGGTTCGGGGACAAAGACGGTTGGGCCCAAGAAACAGCTGCACATATTCAGCAATTTTTTGAAGAAAAGGAACACGGGCAAACAAACGGCATCTATCTGATCGACGGCACACCCGTTGAAGGAAATGCTCTGCATCCTGTAGGGCTTCTGGCTACCATTGCGCAGGGTTCCCTGATTCTGGATGACGCCTGCGCGGATGAATGGCTCCGCCGGTTCTTTAGCACTCCGCTCCGTTCCGGACCGCGGCGTTATTATGACAATTGCCTGTATCTTTTTGCGCTGCTTGCTTTAAGCGGGCATTACCGCATCTGGTTCCCGCAAGAAGCAACGGTATAATGTACCCTTGTGCCTGTTGAAATTCACTGGGATGGCCTGAGCAAGTTTACTTCCATCACCGGTCAGGTGCTTAGCGGTGATGGTGCCGGCGCGGCTGCCTACAATACGTTCGATAATCCCCTTCAAGTCGAGCCGAAGCCGTTGACAAACATAACTGTTGGTACCAACAGCTTTACTTCCCTCTTGCCCGCATGCAGCGTTGCTGCCTTTACGCTGAAAGCCTGATTTCCAGACCAAAGCAAAAGAGCGCCGAAGATGACTTCTGCGCTCTTTTGCTTTTTTCTATGCCGTCAAACGGTTACTCTTTGTCGTCTGAATTCTCCGTAGTATCCTGAGACTGCTCCTGATTTATCTGAGAAGAGTACTGCTCTGAGCACTTCATGAAAACGTCATTTAAAACAAATGCATTTGCATAAGCGATCGAAGAGAACCCCAGCGCAAACCACAAAAACAATCCATAGCGCAATGTGGTCTGTGTATACAGGGTCAATGCTACACTTGCGCCTATCAACAACAACATGGAAAAGGTTTTGGGCAAAGAGGTCACAGACATGATAAACGCATTCCGTATGGTACCTAAAACCGTATTGTTGAATCTTGCAAGCAGCGGGAAAGCATATACGAAGGTCATCATATAAGCGATTGCTGCCACGGGAATCAAAATCTTAAAGCTGCTGTTTTGGAAATTCCCGGAATGCCATAGAAGATAGATATCATAGCCCAGAAATCCCCCTGCGGCCCCAAAAAGAATTCCCATCAGTACGCCCTGGCGGAAATTTGCCCGGAATGACTTGAAAAAATTGCCGACCACCGGAGTGCCGTCTTTTTCACCCGCCATTTTTGTGGTGACATAATGTAAAGCCGTGATGGCAGGGCCAATGGTGACCACCGGAATGCAGCAAACCAGGAACAGCAGATTCAGGACAATAAGATCCCACACAACGCCCAGGGCGCGCATCATGGGGCTGTCCGGATTAAAAACGCCTCTCAATAAGTTCTCCTCCTTTTTTTCAGGATGTAAATATTCACAAAAAACAGCGATTCAGATTGTGCACTATTCAATCTGTTATTTGATTGACAATGGTTCTGCGGCCGAATTATACTGATACTGGCATTATACTTTGCACCGCTAAAAATAGCAAGGTCATTTTGCAACATTCACCGGTAAGGAGCTTTGTATGAACCGGTTTCATCATGTCAGAATCAAGCTGGAAAGTTTTCTCAATAACTTAAGCCTGAAGAAAAAACTTAGATATCTTTATTTTTTATGTATTCTGGTCCCCATATTTTTGACCGATATTGTAATTTTACATGCATTAACCAAGAACGAGCATGCCGAGCAGCTGCACCAGATGGAAAAAATAGCCAAATCAGTGCAGTCGATGCTTTCCGCCGCCACAGAAGATTCCGCGCTGATTTCTACCAGCCTGTATATGGATAACTCCCTTCAGGATTTTGTGAGCCGGCAATATGCCAGTCCCCAGGACTATTTTTCAAGTTACCGAGAATACATCCACAATTCTTTGCTGCAGGGTGTTTCCCGGATCACAAATTCTGTCATACGGGTGTATGCAGACAATGAAACCCTGATAAACGGCAGTGAATTTGCACGGTTATCCACCGTTTCGCAGGAGCCCTGGTATCAGCAGTATACTGCGGATGGCTACAGCCCGCGGCTTCTTTTTTCTTATGATGAAACAGATGGGCGCCAGGTGTTGTTTTTACGTGGGATGAATGGCCTTTACAGCGATAAGGCGGAGTGCCTTTTGTGTATTGAAATCAATTACAGCACGCTGGACCGCGATTTCCAGAACATGGGGTATAACGATCCAGTTTATGTATGCAGCGGTAACCGGATTTTGCTTACGAACGCAATGCCCAATTATCGTTGGCAGCCTTATGACACATTCTCCCCGTCTGATTCGGTAGGCTTGTCCCAGCATTTTACCCTTTACGGGGAAGATCTGGACATCTATGTGATGGAACCAAGCGGCAACGTTTTAGCCCTGATTCGCCAAAACATCCATATCCTGATCCTGCTGCTGATCCTGAACATTATTCCCCCGCAGCTTTTGATGAATCTGCTGGAGAATTCCATTACTTCTCGTCTTTCCCGTCTGGAAAAAGTCTTCAACCAGATAGACAGCGACGTGTTGATCAAGATTTCCGGGCCAAGCGGTCAAGATGAGATCGGCAGTCTGATGGACAACTACAACCGCATGGCTGACCGGATGAACAGCCTGATTGACACCGCCTACCGATGCCGACTGAAAGAGCAGAAGATGGATATTGCCCGGCAGAACGCAGAGCTGATGGCTTTATACAGCCAAATCAATCCCCATTTTCTGTTCAACGCACTGGAAAGCATCCGTATGCACAGCATCCTGAAAAAAGAAGAAGAAACCGCCGATATGATACAGAAATTGGCCATAATGGTGCGCCAAAACGTGGATTGGTCCTCGGATTCCAATACCATTAAGCGTGAGCTGGCGTTTGTTGAAGCGTACCTGTCCTTGCAAAAATATCGCTTCGGGGAGCGCCTTTCGTATCAAATCAATGCGCAGGAAGATTGCCAGAACATCCTGGTTCCGAAATTGACCATTACCACCTTTGTGGAAAATGCCTGTGTGCACGGTATTGAAGCAAAATCTTTTCCCGGTTGGATTTTTGTACGCGTGTATACAGAAAACGATGCGCTTTGCATGGAAATTGAAGATACCGGTGGCGGTATGGACGAGGCCGAGGTAGAACGTATTCAAGACCGGATGCGCAACGCCAGCCTGAAAATGTTAAAAGAAAAAGGACGCGTAGGCATGGTGAACACCTGCCTGCGCATCCGCATGATGACGGAGGATACTGCACAGTTCTCGGTGGAAAGCGAGCCGGGCATTGGAACACTTGTTTCGATTCGGTTCCCTCTAAACAAAGCAATAAGGGCGGATTGACATGTTAAAAGTTATTATCGTAGATGATGAGCAGTTTATTGCGCAAGGTTTGCAGGCGTTGATTGACTGGAACGCCGCAGGCTATGAAGTGGCTGCCGTTTTGTCCGACGGACAGGAGGCTTTGGAGTACATAAAAAAGTTACCCGTTGACCTTGTCATCACCGACGTTATGATGCCAAAAATGACCGGACTTGAATTACTGGAAACTGTTCGCCGGGAGAATCTTTCCAACGCCGGTTTCGTGATTCTGAGCGGATACAGTGAGTTTTCCTATGCTCAAAAAGCGCTGCGCTACGGGTGTATCGACTATCTTCTCAAACCGGTGGAAAAGCAAGATCTGTTATCCATTCTCAGCAAATACAATAACATCTCGCAAAACAGCAAAATGGAGGAGCAGTACGAACTGGCCTATCAGGCCCGGTGTTTGATCTCGTTGCTGTTCGGCAAATATGATCCCAACGGCGTGAATTATCTGCATAAGCATCTGGATTTTTCGGGCGGCGTTCGTTACATTGAAATTTCCGCTTGCCATTCTTCGGACGGCGAAGATGGCGATGATGAGAACCACTTCCGTATGGTGCAGCGTGACCTGTACCAAAGCTGTGTGCAAATTTTAGGCGAGGACCGGAGCCGGTGTTTCTATGACGCTTCGTTGGATCGCGTTGGGTATGGGATTGCTTTTGTTTACAGCGGTGCGCTTGCCCGAAATGCCGGCTGTTCCGAAACACAGTATA
>OIZW01001436.1_pt1 | contig 14654 bp, 10 predicted proteins | sample 1588581 | NCBI WGS metagenome assembly OIZW01 (sample SAMN03283266) | human gut metagenome | biome: human-associated habitat; material: feces | host: Homo sapiens | place: USA | collected 2013 | reverse complement strand
AGTCATGACACAAGAAAAGCTCCCTCACAGGAAGGAGCTTTGTCTACAGTCTGAGCCTGAGGCTTCTTTAGAAGCACTCAGGCTTTATCATTCTGAAAACTAGATCTGGAACTGATGCATCAGCTGTAACATAGTATGTACCTGCGCGGACTGTTCTTCGCTGACAGCGGCGGTCTCCTGAGAAGATGCGGAGTTGTTGTCCACGATTCCGGCCACATGAGCGATGTTTTCATCGATCTGCTGGACGCTGGACACTTCAGCCTGAAGGGCCTGTGCCATATCAACCATACGCTTGGTAGAAGCCTCGGCTTCTTCCATTACCTGATCCATGCTGGCTTCGGTTTCTTCTGCAATGGCGATTCCCTTGTTGACAGCATCGATGGTGCTCTCGATCAGCTTTGTGGTCTCTCCGGCAGCCTCGGTGGACTGTTCCGCCAGATTCTTGACCTGCTCGGCTACGACAGCAAATCCGCGGCCTGCTTCTCCGGCACGGGCAGCCTCGATGGAGGCATTCAGTGACAGGAGGTTGGTCTGGGAAGCGATATCCTCAATGACCTGAATGATAGAATGAATCTCCTCGGAACATTTACTGATCTCACCGATTGCGACTTTCAGTTCCTGCATCTTGGCATTGCCATCAGCAACCGTCTGTGCGGACTGCTTGGAGATATCTGCGGTCTCCTGTGCAACTCTGGCTTTTTCTTCAATACTCTTTGCCATAGCGTCGATCATCTGGGATGCTTCGGAAATCTTGGAGGCCTGTGCGGTACAACCTTCTGCCAGATCGGTAGCTGCCTGTGCCAGCTGCTCGGAACCACCATCGATCTCCTGTGCGCTGACCTGAATGGTGGACAGTGTCTTCTTCATATCGGCAATGATCTTCACCATGGAATCCTTGATCTGTACAAAGTCACCGACATATTCTTCCGTAGGCTCTACACGGTAATTGCCCTGACCCATCTGACCTAAGATCTCGGAAATCTCGGTGATCATCTTGGTAAAGTTGTCGTTCATGAAATGAACGGCCTGCACCATGATGCCGACTTCACTGTCATCCTCCGGCAGATCCAGACGGCTGTCAAAATGTCCCTGCGCAAGTACTTTCATCTGCTCGGATACTTTTACAATGGGAATCAGCAGTTCCTGTTTTGCAAAGGTCAGTGTGGTGACAATCTTGCGGGCAATGGTCAGGAAGCAGAGAATGAAAATCACCATGGTAGTGATCATTATCAGATTCAGAGTATTTTGCTTCTGAGCCATACGTGCCTGGATATCATTGATACAATTATCTGTGGTTGCAGTGATCTCCTGTACGGTAGATTCATATTCCTCACCAAATACATAAGAAATAGCTGCTTGTGTATCTCCGGAACCGGCCTTATCCATGGCTTCTTCTTCCAGAGGAACCAGACCGTTGGACATTTCAGCAATATGGTTTAACAGTGCCCATTCATTGTCGGTCAGACCGTCTTTCTGAAGACCTTCCCAGGCAATGTCACGATTTTTGTCCTCGTTTAATTCCTTCATATAATTGTCATAGTAGGTCTGGTCTCCGGTGACTGCGTAAGACTGTACAGCAGCGGTCAGCGTCTTGGAACCCAGACGATACTGGTTCAGATACATGGTAGCTTCCAGCTGCTGGGAATTGATCCGGCTCAGATACATGTTGGATCCGATGAACAGGATCAGCATAACGATGCTGATGATCAGTATCCGATAGGTTGATCTTGTGTTTTGCTGCAGCATGGCAGACTGACTGGTTACTTTGCTTTGCTTTTTCATTTGAAATATAACCTCTTTTCTGTAATACATGGTGAACTGATGTGTTACGAAAATTCTTTTCCTACAGTATACTACAATTATCGGAATTATACAAATCTTGCACCTTTAAAAATACAGCAAAAACGCGTAAAATTATTTATACGAACCATCAGTGACGACTTGCACCTTATACAGGAAGATGGTACTATAAAAAGTAAGAGGCATGATTCGGAAAAAAGAAGATAACGGTAAAAATAACGATAAATAAACAGACTGTAGACAAAGCTCCCTCACAGGAAGGAGCTTTGTCTACAGTCTGAAAGGAGATATCCATTGTGGATATCTCCTTTTTACTCATATTTTTCCAAGTAGAAGGAATACAGGATCCGCTCCTTCACAGGCATCTGCATCAGCTTCGTCAACGCTTCCTCATAGTACTGAATCTGGACGTTGTAGCGGTTCCAGAGAGCTTCCAGGGAGTCGATCACATCGGTCTTGTAATCCAGCAGAACAATCTCACCGTCTTCTATGAAAAAGACGTCGATAATACCCTGAATGAGCACCTTTTCTCCCTCGGGCAGGTCCGGATCCAGGCGTTTTGCATCAATGCCCAGCACAAAGGGCTGCTCTCGGTATAAAAGGCCCTGTTCCTGCGCACGCCACATGCGGTATGCCAGCTCCTGTTCCAGAAAATTGAGGATCTTCGGCAGACTAACTGCTTTGGCATATTCCTCCGTCAGGCGTAAAGATATCGTTTCCCGCTGTAAGAATTCTTCCAGTCGGTTCTGTAACCGATTCTTGTCCAGTCCTCTGCGATATTCCTCATAGTTGTTCGGACATCCGGTGAACAGCCCGGATTCTGTGAATAGATATGTGAAATCCAGAAGCTCCATGGTACGGTGAAACGCATTACCGCGCACTGCACCGCTGACCTTCTCCTGCTCTCTGCGGAATCCCGGGATATAGGGAACCACTTCTTTTTCTTCAAAGGTATGGAATGCCGCCTCGTCCTTTTCCGCCATGGCTGCGATCTTTAACTCTGACACTGTTGTCTTGGTATACAGCTTTTGTAACCCGGGATGTGGATATTGATAAGCAAAACGCTCCCGCAGATACATAAGCTTCCGCTCATTTTCTTCCGGGTCCCCGGTCAAAGTTGTCTCTCCACAGGCTATCAGCCGCAGCTGTTCTCTGCGATCACCCATGCGCAGCTGCTCTCGGAGCTCTTCTACCGCCAGGTCCTCCGTTCTCAGTGTTTTCACCGCAATTCCCGTCTGCGGCAGGATCGGCAGCAGGAAATCCATATAGCTTCCCGCCTCACAGAAATCCAGATAAGTCAGCCTCTCCTGTCCGGTCATCTGCGCCAACTCCCACTTTTCGTCGGCCTTGTCCAATACCGCTGTTAAGATCAGCTTCTCTCTGGCACGGGTCAGTGCCACGTAGAGCACGCGCAATTCCTCCGCCAGATTATCTTCCTTCATTTTTGCAGACAGGACTGTCCGGCGGAGAGTCTTATTTTTAATACGCCGTACGGAATCTACATAATCCACCGCAACTCCCAGATCCATGTCCACGATCAGGGATTGGTTCGCATCCTGCATGTTGAAGCGTTTCGACAGTCCGGAGACAAATACCACCGGGAATTCCAGTCCTTTACTTTTGTGGATACTCATGATCCTGACCACATCTGCATTTTCATCCAGAGTATCCGCTTCCCCGTAATCCACGTCATATTTTTCCAGTTGCTCCATATAACGGATAAAATGAAACAGTCCGAAATAACTGGTCTTCTCGAAAGCGGATGCCTTCGTAAGCAGCATCTCCACATTTGCACGCCGCTTGCTGCCGGCGGGAAGTGCCGTCACATAATTCAGATAATCATAATCGTCAAGTATTCGCTGCAACAGGTCACGGATCGAGGTGAAAGGAGTCAGGTCACGGTAGTGGCCAATCCGTTGTAAGAAGGTATCTGCCTTTTGTGAAAGCTCTGCTTCTTCACCGGCGCTTTCGCCCGCTGATATCTCTTCTCCCTCTTCCACCGTCCGGCCGCTCTGTGCCACTTCCTTCAGTGCCTCATACAGTGTCATCCGTTTTCTGGAATGCCCTTCCCCGCCACTGCGGATCTGCGCGATCTCTTCCTGGGTGAATCCACCAAAGACGGACTGCATCACGCCAAACAGCGGGATATCCTGTCTCGGGTTGTCCAGCACCCGCAAAAACTGCAACAGCTCCTGCACCTCCAGCGCCCCGAAATATCCGGTCTTAGATGTGATGTAGACAGGGATTCCCTGCTGTTCCAGTATCTTTTTGAATTCTTCGTCCCAGCCGCTGGTGGTGCGAAGCAGGATGACCATATCCGAATACCGCACCGGACGCAGTTCTCCCGCGGATTTCTCCATCACCTGCAGACTGCCCTTCAACTGTTTTATACGGGCGGCAATGGCGAGCGCTTCCAACTGTCGTACATTATCGTAATCCACAAGGACTCCCGCACCCTCGGCATGCTGCTCTCCGATGCCGCTCTCTTCGCGCTCTCCCTTTTCCGGCTTGCGGATCAGTAGCAGTTCGCTGCCGTAGGCGGGATCCTCCTGTGCAGGATACACTGCTCCGGGATACAGTGCCGCCTTGTCATCATAGGCGATCCCGCCGATCTCCCTGCTCATGATCCGGGAAAATACATCGTTTACCGCATCCACCACCTGGATACGGCTTCGGAAGTTCTTCGCCAGATCGATCCGGCACAGATCTCCGGTCTCCTGATAGGTGTCGTATTTTTCCAGGAAAAGCTCCGGTCTCGCCAGACGGAATTTATAGATGCTCTGCTTCACATCACCTACCATGAAACGGTTGTAACGACCCTCTTCTTCCCCGGAGATAGCGCTTAACAGATACTCCTGCACCAGATTGCTATCCTGGTACTCATCGATAAGGATCTCCTGAAAATACTGGCGGTACTCCATTGCAACGTCACTTGGCACAATCCGATATTTCGTTTCGGTACGATCCGTCCCTGTGCCATCGGATTCTTCCACTTTTTCCCTCTTTAACAGGATCTGCAGCGCATAATGCTCCATATCGGAAAAGTCGATCAGATGTCTCTCCTGCTTGGCTGCGAGAAGCCTTCTGTCGAATTCCAATACCAGGTCAAGCAGCATCCGAAGCGGCTCTCTGCAGGCTTTTCCCTGCTCCACCGCCAGTTCTAACGGGGTCTTAAAATAGCTCTCTGAAAGGTCACTTAAGGTATCCTTCACACTGTTTCGGATTGCCTTTGCCAGTTCCCGTTTGGCGGGATCCACACTGTCGTCCTTTTTAGAAGGGAGCCGTGCGAAAGTCACCGCAGGAACTTTGGCCGCCTGTTCCTCCAGATCCTTACAGGATGTCAGTCTCTCCAGCTGCTCGATCTCTGCCTCCGTCAGTTCTCCGTACATATACGGACCGTCCGGTAGTTCACACAGCCGCTTTACTTCCCGCAGTTTTTCCAGGCATCCCTCCACGGTACGGTTCACCCGTTCCGTCAGATATTGTCCGTAATCGCTGTGAACCAGTGCTTCCATATCTCCTGCGGCATAGTCATTTTTGCGCTCCTCCAGCCATTCGGCAGGCCAGGGAAAACTTCCCGCATACCGGGACAGATTCAGGATATGCTGCTCTAATACGCTCTCCCTGCCTCCCGGGCAGAAATACTCCACACAGGCATGGAACTGTTCCGGGGCTTCCGGGACAAATTGCCCGGCATAGGCATCCTCTAACAGCTGCGCCAGTACTTCCTGCTGAAGCAGCTTGATCTCTCCCTCGTCTGCCACGCGGAAATCCGGATCCAGACCGATCTCATTAAAATGGTTCCGGATCAGGAACAGGCTGAAGCTGTCGATAGTAGTGATCTGCGCATTGTGTAACAGTGCAGACTGCTTCTGGATATGCTCGTTGCCGGGATCCGCCTCCAGTCTGGCAGTGATGCCCGCGGCGATCCGTTCTCTCATTTCTGCTGCAGCGGCATTGGTAAATGTCACGATCAGCAATCTGTCAATATCCGCCGGATGTTCTCCGTCACAGATCATGCGGATGATACGTTCCACCAGCACTGCCGTCTTACCGCTTCCCGCGGCCGCCGATACCAGAATATTGCTGTTATGCAGTTCGATCACTCTTTGTTGTTCCGGGGTGAATTTCATTCCCATACGCTACCTCTGTTCCTGTTTCTTTTATCCTACGCTTCCGTCGTCTCCTGCATCCGCTGCATCAGCGTCTGCTTATCCAGATCCTCCAGCTGCCTCTTCTCATATCCGGGAATACTGCCGTCAAAGCCGCAGACCTTTTTATAGGCGCAATAGGTACATGCTTCCTCATTTCCTTTTTCGTAAGGATTTGCCGCTATTTTACCGTCCAGGATCTCCCTGCCAATCTGGCGTATCTTCGTATCCACATAAGCAGATACCACATGCAGCTCCTCACGGCTTAAGATTCCGGATCTGGCACTGAAGCTTCCGTCCTTTTTCTTTTCCACCGGAATGACTTTGGACTTGTCCTGTAAAAATCGATCCAAACGTTCCACCACGGCGGGATCGCTGTTCACCACACCGTTCATGCGAAGCTTTGTCAGAATCTCTTCGTTGATCTGCTCCTGGGTCAGTTCCACCGGAGTCTCTATCGTAGGATCATCAATATGATAATACAGCAGTGCCGCCGGTACGATCTCCTTATCCGGATGCTTTCTGCTCTCCAGCTCCATTGCCGCATTCATATATACCACCAGCTGCAGCTGCAGGCCGTAGTACAGTGCCGCCAGGTCGAATTTCTTATTGCCGGACTTGTAATCGATGACCTTGACATAGACATGCTCCGCGTCCTCCGATACATCGATACGGTCAATGCGTCCCTGCAGGTGCATCTTCTCTTCTTCAGACAGATCCACATGAATACTGTCCAGATCCTCCGCAAACCGGAAGGACAACTCATAATCGTCCGGCTGAAAGCTTCCCTGCTTCAGATGCTGCTGCAGTGTCAGCACCGTCCGGGTCAGGATCCTGCTCATCCGGGTAATAGCATATTCATTCCTCGCAGAACTGTACAGAACGGTCTCCCCATAAGTCGCAGCATAACCTTCCACTGCTTCTTTGATTGCCTGAGTTGCAAAATTTTCATCAAAATCCCACCATGTTCGACCGGATTCTGCAAGTTTTCCTGCGAAATTCTCCAGTACCGCATGATACACATTTCCCATATCCGACACTTCAAAGCCAAATTCTTCTCTCTCCTGCAGAGACAGGCCATATTGCAGGAAATGTCTGCATGCGCAGGCAGCATAGGTCTCTAAGCGGCTCACACTGTTCTCCAGCTGCCTGCCGTACAATGCTCTCGCCACGATCCTTGACAGACCGCTCTCCTTATATCTTCTAAATGCTGCCGCCGTCAGACGGTCTCTGCCCTCCGGATCTGCTTCATAGGCACGGTACATGAGATAAAAATCCTGCCGTTCCTCTTCCCGCAGCGTTCCGTCCGCATATTCCCGCAGTTCCTCCGCCAGATATCTGGCACCTTCCTGTCTGCCCTCGATCTGCTCTAAGCGGCTGCGGTTCTGGGGATATTCCACAGCAAGCTGCGGAAAAAGCTTCCGTACCGTATCGATCAGGTAAGACGGACGGATTCCCTTCCCATCACTGTTTACCTTGGCATAAGACAGATACAGCCGTTCTGAGGGTTTCGTCATATTCAGATACAAATACAGTCTCTGAATGTACATCTGTTGTCTGGGACTCGGTGCCATTTCTGTTCCGGATTCGATTAAAAATTCTCTGTCCATATCGGAGATAATGCCGCCCTTGGAGGCATTTTTCGGAATGTTTCCATCATTTACCCCCAGGAAAAACAGTACTTTAACCTGTTTTAAGCGGGTCCGCTCCATATCACCCACCACAATACGATCCACATTCTGCGGAATCGTACCTACTGTGATCTCGCCAAAACCAGCCTCTAAAATATCCGCAAATTCCTGTAGGGAAATCTCTTCCTCACCCAAAAGTTCATAGATTTGATCCAGCAGATCCATGACCAGACGGTAGATCTGTGCATATTCCCTGGCTTTCGCCAGGTCGCCCTCCTGCTCGAACTGCTGTTGATAGTTCAAAAGCTTCTGCTGTACCTGATTCTGCTCCAGAAAATCATACAGGTGATCCACATACTCGCCGGCTTTTGCCCGGGGAGCCATATGCAGGATCTCCACGGTATCCGCAAACTGCTGTCTGATACGGTTCAGACGCTCCATGGTCTCTTCCGCCCGCTCTGTGTCTTCCTGCCCACTGCCTTGCTGCATCTCCTCAGTTTTTCGTGTGAACAGGCGGCTGTAGGTGCGATACCCTCTCGCCCCGGTGCGGATCACATAATTCTCCAGTTCGTCAATTTCCTCTCTGGAGATATCCGCCATGCCGCTGCGCAAAAAATGAAATACGGTATCATACGAAAAATCCCTGATATATAACTGCAAGACGCTTTTGATGTATTCGATCATGGGATTTAAGACAATCCCTCTGGTCCTGTCCAGAAAACAGGGAATCTCCAGCTGCCCGAATTCCGCCTCCACATAGGAAGCGTACCCCTCCAGATCTCCGATGACCACAGCAATATCCCGGTAAGTAAGTCCTTCTTCCCGGATCAGCTTCCGGATATACAATGCCGTCTGATGGACTTCCTCTCTGGGAGAAAGTGCCTCGAACATACGGATCTCACACTGTTTCTCCGTATAAGGCTCATACTGATAGCGGAACAGGTTCTGCTCCAGATAACATAACGCCGGTGCCTCGGTGAAACGGTTGGGACCGCCCTTTACAAATACATCTTCCCCTCGTGTCACCTCTGCCTCCGCCGCCAGCTTCACCAGATCCGCCACTGTCTTTTTACTCAGATGAAACAATTTTTGCTCGCCGTCCATCTGATAAGGGTCTTCTTCCTCACCAATGGTCACAGCGACAATGGTCTCTTCGCACACCCGCATCAATTCCTGGATCAGACGGTTCTGTATAGGGGTAAATCCCGTAAACCCGTCGAATACCACCACACTGTCCGGAAGGATCTTCGACTTTACCAGGGATCTGCGCAGCACGTCCAGTGTCTCCTCTGTGGTGATAAAATGGTCTCTGATATAATCCTGAAATCCCCGGTACAGAGTCTTTAAGTCTCTGAGCTTCATTGCCAGTGCGCCTCTTTTTTCAGCGCTGGCGATCAGTTTATCCATATCCTGTGTGCTGATGCCGTACTGCATGAATTCGGAGATAGCACTTTTCACCTCATGGATATAGCCCTGCTTATGCAACAGGCTTCCCATGGCAGGCAGCTGCTCCTTCAGATCTGCCGCGATCTTCTGCAGCACCAGGCTTTTCCCGGTGTCATCCAGTACAGGCATTTCCTTCGTTCCTACTTCCTCCAGGATACGATGGCTGAGTCTGCCGAAGCTTAAGACATCGATATTCAGGATACCGCCTCTGTCACTGCGCATGACCAGATCCTTCTGGGTCTGCATGGTGAACTGATCCGGCACGATGATCAGGAAATTCCTCCCCGGCTCCTGTGCCGCCCGCTGCATGATCTCTTCATAGATTCTGTGACTCTTGCCGGACCCGGAAGGTCCAAAATAGAAACGTAAGCTCATAGGTCTCCTTTTGCAGTCTTCTGCCTATTGTATATCAAGCTCGATCGGACAATGGTCCGATCCCGGAACTTCCGTGTGGATCTTCGCATCTGCCAATCTGTCCTGCAGGCACTGCGATACCACGAAATAGTCAATTCTCCATCCGGCATTTTTCGCCCTCGCCTGGAATCTGTAAGACCACCAGGAATAGATTCCGGTCTGGTCCGGATAAAAATAGCGGAAGGTATCGATAAATCCATTTTCCAGTACTTTGGAAAAACAGCTTCTCTCTTCGTCCGTAAAACCGGCATTCCCACGATTGGTCTTCGGATTTTTCAGATCAATCTCCTCATGTGCCACATTCAGATCTCCCGCATAGATCACCGGCTTTTTCTCTTCCAGTTTTTTCAGATAAGCCAGAAAATCCGCCTCCCATTGCATCCGGTAATCGAGGCGCTTTAATTCCTGCTGGGCATTCGGTACATAGACTGTCACAAAATAGAATTCCGGGTACTCTGCCGTGATCACTCTGCCCTCATGGTCATGCTCTTCCATGCCGATGCCATAGGTCACCTGCAAGGGTTCCTCCTTGGTAAAAATGGCGGTACCGGAATAGCCCTTTTTCTCCGCATAGTTCCAGTACTGGTGATATCCGGGCAGATTTAAGTCGATCTGTCCCTCCTGCAATTTAGTCTCCTGCAGGCAGAAAATATCTGCGTCTATTTCCTGAAAAAAATCTAAAAAGCCCTTCTGCATGCAGGCTCTCAGTCCGTTTACATTCCATGAGATAAATTTCATGCTTTTTCCTCTTTCTTATTTTTGATTGTTTAACCATTCCTGCTCCTTGCGGACAGCCTCCAGGGACGCTTCGTACCCTTTTAGAATATCCGTAAGTCTCTGCACATCTGTGATTGCGCTTGCTTTATTTTCCGGGTGATCCATCCAGGGATGTCTGTATTTTGCAGGATATATGTTTTCTATGGTATTTTCTCCAATTATGTACCATTTTTTCTGATAACAGATGGTGTTGTCCTTCGGGTTTAAGAAAGCGAACAACTGTGCCAGCGAATAGCTCTCCGTCTCCGTCGCCATCTTCCGATTCTTCAGATTCTCTTCTCTGCCGGTCTGAGCCTTGTGAATCTTCACGTTCGTTCCTTCCGGTTCTACGATCAGCGTCATAGGTTCTGCCGGTTTCTTCCACAATTTATCCAGTATATAATTTAACGGTCCCAGCAGCAGGATCGTCATAAGGATCGCCAGCGTCCCCGTCAGCTCCGGGATCCAGTCGCCCAGTACCAGCATCTGGAACAGCACATGATCACTGTCCCGCACGCCCCAGACTTTCATTACGACAAATGCCGCCGTCACCGCATAGATCAAGATTGTCGCTATGGCAAACGGCATCAGTAATTTCTCTTTTTTGATGCCCCAGGAAGCATAAGCCTTCCGCTCTTCTTCCGTGAACAACACCGGCAGTTCATAGTTTTCTGTCATGCTCTGATTCTCCCTTTTTTTATTATTCTCCGAGAATGATACGGAGGAGATGTTTGTCTAACATCAGTGTCCGGTTCCAGGGGTTTAAGATCACACCTTCAATGCCCTCTGCGGTCAGCGTCATGCGAAACAGCTGCTCGATATCCGTGAGGAACGTAGACATCACACTGCCGCTTCCTTTTAATTGTTCTTCGAAGCCGGTGAACGCCGACCACCATTTTTTTCCATCGGAGGTCTGCACCGCCTGTAAACGCATAGCGGTTCCGGCTGCCTGCATCACCGCTTCTTGCACATCTGCGGAAGGCGGCTCCACTGCCACGATGAACTGCCCCTGCTCCCGCATCCGTCTGCGCACCACTGTCAGCGCGTGTGCCAGAAGCTCTTCCGTGGGTTCCTGCTGTAATGCCAGAATTGCCTCCTCTATTTTTTCGTTTCCTTGTAAACCTTTATCCTTCTTCTCATCCATATCACTGATCGTATCCTTTTTTATTTGTCATTATCAGGCAGCTTTACTGCATATTCCGGAAACACCCCGTAACTCCGGAATGTCAGAGTGCTGCCTCTTGCTCCGGGATGTCAGGGTGCTGCCTCTTGCTCCGGGATGTCAGGGTGCTGTCTTATGCTCCGTGTTCCATACGCAATTTAATCTGTCCTCACTGCATGTGGCGCAACGCACATCTATGCCTATCATACCATAAAAGCTTACGCAATTCCACTTACGTTTCCCTCCTCTCATTTTCCCTCCGTGCATTTTAGCTTCGCGCGCTGTCTTTTCCTTGACAGTAACCACATTCATTGCTAACATGAACCTGAGCATTTCAAGCTCAGAAATGAGGACCATTATGAACACTTTTGACCCGAAGCATAGATACAGCGATGCCGCTAAACTGGCTCGTCTGAAAAATAAAAAGCTTTTCCTGTTCGACATTGACGGAACGATCGCCGTGGGCGATACCCTGTACGAAGGCAGTGCGGATCTGATCCGCTATATCAATGCCATCGGTGGCAGGGCTTATTACATTACCAACAATTCCACGAAAAGCGGACTGGACTATGTGAAGAAATTCCACGATGCGTTTCACCTGGATAGCACAGAGGATCAGTTCATCACCTCCGGCTATATGACGCTGCGTTTTCTGAAGGAAAATTATGCAGAGAAAAAAATCTTCGTACTGGGAACTGCTTCCTTCATCGCCGAACTGAGAAAAAATGGACTTCATGTCACCGAGGTCTGCGAAGAGAATATCGACTGTGTGGTGGTTGCCTACGACAGTGAATTAAATTACGGCAAGCTTACGGAAGTCTGCAAGGTTTTATTCACCCAGGACGTTCCCTTCTACGGTACCAATCCGGATCTGCGCTGCCCCATCGACTTCGGCTTTATCCCCGATTGCGGTGCAATCTGTGATATGATCACCGCTACCACCGATAAGCAGCCCATTTACTTAGGCAAACCCAGCAAAGAAGTCGTAAACCTATGCCTGGATATATCCGGTTTCACCCCCGAGGAGACACTGGTAGTCGGTGACCGCCTGTACACTGATATTGCCTGCGGCATTAACGGCGGTGTGGACACCTGCGTCCTATTCACCGGCGAGGCACAAAAAAAGGATATTCTGACTCCCGAGGGGGAGCCGAATACCCAGTATCTGCCGGACTATGCTTTTGAAAATGTGCAGGAACTGTTAGATGCCTGCAAAGAATAAATTGAGAGTTTACGAAAGCATAGCCGCGCATAGGCAAACGCCCTCCTGTGCCCTTCTTCCGCCTCAGCCTGGGCACAGGTGACAGGAGCAAGCTTCTCCGTGCCCTTAAACCAAGATGCGACGCACTACACACAAGATTTGATGTTTACGCCCTGCGTAACGAAGACTACCGGGGCTTCACTGACTAAATTTGATAATTACGCCCCGCGCAATGCAAACTACCAGGGCTTATTTGACTAAATTCGATGATTACGCCCCGCGCAATGCAAACTGCCGGGGCTTATTTGACTAAATTTGATGATTACGCCCCGCGCAATGCAAACTGCCGGGGCTTCACTGACTAAATTTGATAATTACGCCCCGCGCAATGCAAACTACCGGGGCTTCACTGACTGAATTTGATGATTACGCCCCGCGCAATGCAAACTACCAGGGCTTATTTGACTAAATTCGATGATTACGCCCCGCGCAATGCAAACTGCCGGGGCTTATTTGACTAAATTTGATGATTACGCCCCGCGCAACGAATAAGACAGCGATTTGTGCGCAAGCGCCCATCGCTGTCTTTACTATGCTTATGCGCGGCTATGCTCGCGTAGCTCTCAAGTTACTCTCTAATGGATTTCTTCACGACACCGATTCCCAACGGATAAGGTCCGGTGTGTACACCGATGGTGGCACCGATCTGGAAAATGGGAATGGTGTCGATGTCGTATCCCTTCTCCTTCAGTCTGCTTACCAGTCTGTCCCGGAACTCCACGGCTTCTTCCTTATCGTAGCCGTATCCTATGCAGATACTGTAATCTGCAATATCTGCCTTTTCCTCTGCCAGATATGCCAGCAGCAGGTCAATGGTCTTGTCCACGGTCTTGCGGCGGCTTCTGCCGATACCGGAGGGGAAGATTTCGCCTTCCTTTAAGGTGATGATAGGCTTGATGCCAAGCAGGCTTCCTGCTACACTTGCGACTTTGCCGATGCGTCCACCATGCTTTAAGTATTCCATATTTCCGACCGTGAAAAAGATTCTTCCAGAACTCTTGATCTCATTCAGGCGGTCAATGCTCTCCTGATATCCTGCACCTGCATCCCTGAGCCTTACTGCTTCCAGTACATAGATTCCCTGAAGAACTGTGTTCACGCAAGAATCGCAGACATAGATCTGTGCTTCGGGATATTCCTCTTCCAGAATCGCCTTCGCATTCAGCGCGGACTGCATAGAGCCGCTGAATTTGGTCGTGATGCAGATACAAAGAATGGGGGTTCCTGCTTTGACATAAGGCAGAAATGCATCCAGGTAATCCTGTACGGACGGCATAGAGGACTTGGGATATACATCCGGATGCTCCACCATTTTCTGATAGAATTCACGTACACCGATCTCTACCATTTCCTTCTGATATTTTCCCTCTTCAAAAGATACATAGAAGGGAACTACTGTAATATTTTTCTCTTTGGTAAGCTCCATGGGAAGATCACAGGAACCGTCTGATATAATATGAAATGCTTCGCTCATTATGGCATACACCTTTCTGCTTCTTTTCAGAGTTTAGCTTACCACGTTGTGGAGTAAAAAGCAATAAGCTTTTGGCATCACATTTCATTTCATGGTATTTTAAGTCTTTTTATGTGGTTTTTATAACTACATAAAATTCAAATTCTCACTTGAGGTATTTTTAGAGATATATTAACTGTTATATTTTATAACTACGGATATAATTATTTTAAAAGAGCAATTCTACGATAGGTGGACTTATATCTACGGAAAAGGAGTTGTTCTAAATGAAAAAAAGTATAAAATATAATCATGACAAATGACATTATTCACAATAGGGAGGAGTAAGTGTCAATGAACCAAGAAAAGATTGGAATATTCATATCTACATTAAGAAAAGAACAAGGGTTGACACAACAGCAATTAGCCGAAGCCATTGGTGTCAGCAACAAAACAATATCCAAGTGGGAATGTGGTAGAGGAATGCCAGAGTTAGCATTGATTGTTCCTTTATGTCATATTTTACATACTAATCTCCATTCCGCCGCCTTCAGCCGGCGGCACAAATAGTAATGAAAGT
>OIZW01001412.1_pt1 | contig 14909 bp, 10 predicted proteins | sample 1588581 | NCBI WGS metagenome assembly OIZW01 (sample SAMN03283266) | human gut metagenome | biome: human-associated habitat; material: feces | host: Homo sapiens | place: USA | collected 2013 | reverse complement strand
GGGTTGCGAGGAACACCGCAAAATACTGTGGACTGGACTAATCCTGATGAGTGGATCGATAAACGATTATCTGGGAGAGATAGGGAGATTGCTAATAAGATTTGGCAAGAAAGTAATAAAACGGTGAATCCTCGTTGGACTCGCGGTTGTCAATTTCTTATTTCTGGTTATAATCTTATTTCAGAGAGTGATGGTATTTATCAATTAACGGAAGATGGAAAAGTTTTTATTTCTAGTTTAACTAATGAAGTCGTAAGGAGAATAGATATTGAAGAAGGAGTGATCCAAGTTCTTCGTCAATTATCTTTGATTGGTAATGGTAAACGTGCTGATTTGTTGGATGAATGGAAGGAATTTATAAAATACAACTCAAATATAAAACAAGATTCTGTTTGTAAAGACTATTTGCGACGAAGACTTGTAAATTTGCTTGATCGAAAATATGTAAAACGTGAAGGGAATACTTATTATATAACGAATAAGGGGTTGGATTATCTTCAATTTGTAGAGCAATCTAATCCAGATTCTACCATAAATAAGGAGACACAGTTAATAAAGACAGTCGAGTCGTTTAATAAGGAACAAAGACATTTATTAAAAAAGTATCTTGAAGAGACTACTCCTTATAGATTTGAGAATATAATAAAGGATCTTCTTGTAGCGATGGGGTACGATGACGTTACTGTAACAACTCCTACAAATGATAAAGGGGTTGATGTTACTGGAATCAGCCAAAATGGAATTACTACGGTAAAAGAAGTTATTCAAGTTAAACGTAACATTACCTCAAATGTAACTCGTCCAATCTTGGATGCTCTTCGTGGTTCTCTTCATCGTTTTGATGCATTCCAAGGTACTATAATAACATTATCGGACTTTGCAAAAGGAGCAAAGGAGGCAGCTATTGAAAAAGGGGCAGCACCTCTTACCCTTATTAATGGAGATAAACTTATTGATCTTCTGATTAAAAATAATATTGGCATTACTCCTAAAATCGCCAATTATTATCTTGTTGACGAAAAGTATTTTGAAGAAGAAGAGAATGTTGATTGATTGTTATTCCAATATTGAGTTATAATAGTTCATTTATTTGCAGAAACACTTGTTACATATGAAATTAATTGCTCAACTTAGAAAAGATTGGAGACTATTGCAAGAAACATTACCCAAGGAGAATAGCAAGATTGAGTGTTTTATTGAAGAAGAGTCAGCGGAAAGACTAATAAGTTTTCTTATTGTAGCTGAAGATCATAGGTATAAGTATCATATAGGTTTTGATATAATTGCAATTATTAGAGCGTGCTTTAAACTATTAATAAATGGCAAAAAAGAAGGAGCAAGTACAATAGAACAACAACTGGTAAGGGTTGTTACCAACGATTATAGATATACTTTAAATAGGAAAATAAAAGAAATTATTTTAGCAATTCTACTTAAACGTATTATCAATAAAAAAAGAATAGCCCTTATTTACTTAAATATAGCCTATTATGGAACAAAATATCAATCATTAGATGCAATATTGGAAAAATTTGATCTTACAAAATCTGACCACATAGATAATCGAACTTGTGCAGAGATAATAGCACGGTTAAAATATCCTGAGCCATTATCTTACAACTTTAATCGCCTATTACAAAAAAATAAAAGAGTACAACATATACTATATTTATACGATAAACATTCGAAATCAAAAATATTAATAATATGAATATCAAAAAGTATCTGAATATCTCAAAGGTATGTATGGAAATAAATTCTACATATACTTCTCCTGAAATATTTAAAAAATGCTATACCTCTTTGGAAGGTATTGAACAAAAATCATTAATAACTCATGTTATTATAAAAAACATTCCTTATCTCTTTCGGGATAAACCATTGTTATTTGAACAAATTATTCAATATCTATCAGATTCTTTGGATATAGAAGGTGAGTCTATAAAACTTATTGGGAGTGCAAAAACAGGATTTTCTGTCAGTCCTCCTCCTTGTTATGGTAAAAAATTCTCAGATAAAAGTGATTTGGATTTTACTATAATTAATAATACTCTTTTTGATAAGCTTGAAAATGAGTATCAATCGTGGAAGGATGCTTATATAGATAGGATAGTTTTTCCTAAAAGTGAAACAGCAAAACGCTATTGGGATGATAATGTTTTACAATTAAAGAATACTATAAATCGAGGTTTTATTGATACTAATAAGATTCCTAATATAGAAATTTGTCCTACAACAAAGAAAATTAATAATGCAATGTATCTTATTCCATTAAAGTTAAAAGAATATCATGATATTACAACATCTAAAGCGTCTGTTAGAGTGTATAAAAATTATCATTATTTTTATAATCAACTTAAAATTAATACAGATCGGATAGTATAATCAACTTGAAAAATGATAAGTATTTCAGCTATTCGTTATTTTATTTAGAGAATATTTTTGATACTTTATTTTAAGGTGAAGTGATTGTCTAAGTCAAAAGAAGCAATGGTATCTTATTGGGGAATATATTGATTTATATTCATGTCTTAAACAGAATTCAGACATAAATAAACTGAATTCTGTTGTTTATTTGTACTTTTTTGATAGTATATCTGCGCAAAATTGTAGTTAGTTCTATTTATTTTCAGGCTCTTGGGTATTTTCTAATTGCTTGTTTTTAAATTCTTCTATATTTTTGTTTATTTTTTCCAATAAAGGAGCGACTTCCATCTCTTTATCAGAATTGACATATTCTTTTATTATTGTTATTATTTTTTGAAAATACTTCTCTTGCAATAACATTAGACGATACATTGAAATAAATGCCTCACCTTTATCTCTATAGTAATTAGAAATTTCATCTAGAATAGTCGAAAATCGTTTTACTGCAATTTCATTTTCTGCACTAATTATTTCAACAGTATTTGGAAACTCTTCATCTTTGAAAATCTGTTTTGTTAATTCAATATATCTTGTTCTTTGATTCTTATTTATATTTTTTATATCTAGGAATTTATTAACAACATCAACGACTGAATGAGTTCTGTCTTTAAAGTTAACGCTTTCTATTACAGATATCAGGTCATCAGATAAAGTATCTACATTAACCTTAAAATTTATTAGGTCTATATGATTCAAAAATTTTGCTGGACTAAATAAATGCCAACACAAGCTCATACCTCTTTTGTATTTTTCTAAGTATTTTCTACGAAAAAACACAAAACTCTTATCCCATGTTAAAAAGAAGGGTTCAATTTCATGTACTCGATTATTAAATAAGTGACACCCCATTAAAGAATCATTCTTTAATGCTTTGTAAGGCTTATCATCGAGGTGTTCATTATTTATTACACTTTCGAATAGGCTTTGTGTACTTTCTATGATTGTGTTATCATATGAGGGAATATCTTCTATTCTTATACCTAGTTCGTACTCTAACTTATATTCAATTATTCCATATGCAATTCTATGGAAATCATGTTCGTATGCATCTTCCTCTTTTAATTTAAAATTATCTTCCATATAGTCTGCAAAAGTCTCAATATCTTGAGGTAGTAGATTGTTTTCATGAAGATAAAAATAGTGTTTAAAAAACACGTTAGTAGAGATTTGTATTCGGGAAAATAAAGGATTTGTGGTAAATGGAATCAAAAGTAATGCTTGCTTTAGTTGATGTGTCACTTCACTTAGATAATGATCTGAAACAACTAATTCTATAAACTCATTACTTTTAGGCAACTCGATTAGATTAGTTGCTATTTTGTAATGAACATTATCGTATGGAGGATAGTTTTCATTGATACATAGTGCATATAATAAAATTTGCGTATCTAAATATGCGACTCGGGATTCTTGTCTAATATAATTGTCAAACAGGTCAGGGTTTGATATCTTGCTAAATACCTTACCTATACTGAGACGTATTATGACATCATTGGCTTTACATACTTCTACCAATTCTTTAAAAAATTTCTCTGAATCTTCTTGAGTTTTGCCCAAAGAGGATAAATATGAAATAAAATTTTGATAGTTTTTTAGCGATGTGTTTGAAGAAAGCGTATCAGTTGCTTCATCAATATCAAGGGTGAAATTTTCTTCAAAAAATAGTCCTAGTTTGTCGATAATTTCCCTCTTATGACTCTCTAATGAATAACTGTTTAGTAATTCATCTGTTTCCGCATGAAACAATTTTAGATTCTCATTAAAATTTTCTGCTATAGAGTCAAGTCGCTCTCGTTCTTCTGATGATAATGTAACTTCTTGTTTTGTATTATTTGTATAAACAATTTTTTTGTTATTAATAAGCTTCTCAATAAGACGCTTACAAGAACTTTCAGAAAGTGTCTTTTGTGAAAAATTATCAATGTGCTCTTGAAGCTTAATTAATGATAGTTTTTTTTTGTTTTGTAGTAAATGTAATATAAATGAGTTTACAATTTGATTTTTTATTACATTAGAGGAACTCCCAAAACTAATGAAATCATATAACAAACGTCCTTCCTTGTTGTTTGTAAAAGTATAATATGTAGAACTGTTAAGACTGGGATAATTGGTCAATAGCTTTTCCTTTAACTTAAGGATAATGAAAATATACAATGATAAACAATTCTTTAGACGAAAAGTTATATCACTATCATCCCAATCTGGAGAATTATGGACTTGATTCCTAGATAAATATGTTATAGCAAATAAATAAGTTCCTTCTGAATCTCCCAGAAATAAGGATAAAGTTGATTCCTCAATACGAGGATTGGTTAAAACAAAGTTAGGTGTGATATTTGTTTTCTTAAATAAGGGCATAAATGTGTCAAATTGTACTTCAGTATATGAAAACTTACCAGATAATACCAAAATTTTCTTTAAAAAGGGATCAAAACAGTTGAGTAGTGACTTTAATGCAGGTAAATCTCCAACATTAGAAATACAAGAAGTCTGCAATGCAGGCATAATTTCTCTGCTTAGTCCATTTAGTAAAGCATAGTTACATTTTAAAGATATAAAATTGTTGAATATATTAACAGCTTCATCAATTGCCTCTCTTGAAGCAACTATATGGTTCTCTAAAAAGGCTTTAGTGCAATATCCTGCAATCTTTTGCTTTATTTGTACCCAATCAATATTCATGATTTCTAGTTTTGATTATTAATGTTGCAAATATATGAATATTAAGGCATATTGAAAAACCTAATATTAAAATTATTTATTAATGTTTATTGTAAAACAGTTTGTTGTGTAATTTATATACAACCATAAATATTTTCGTATATCTTGAATTAATAAAAGAATATTTAGGGGATCAAAGATCGGTTATATAATTTAATATAAATGTTTTCTGTAGATTCTCTACAAATATATCTTCTCAAAATGTCAAAGCCTACAGCAAAAGTATCGTTTTTTTTTAAAAGGTGTATCGTAAAATGAGACAGCCAGACACTACTTTTGTATTGAGAAATAGTTCTCACCGATTAAAATGTTTAATTATGGCACTTTGGAAAATTTCAGCTAAAAACAATTGGAATTGGGGTGTAGGTAAACAACTTGTAAAAGGAATGTTTATTGAATTATCCACTCCTAGTACTTCTAATCCATTGGGACAAACTAAGTATTTAGATGTGATTGCGAAAGCATTCAATACGAAGTACTCTACCAATTTCGATAAATCAAAGATGAATTCTTCATATTTGATATCAGAGAAGATTGGTTAAAAGGAAAGAAGCATACGTATTCTGATAGGGATGTATGCTTCTTTCTTTTATATATCTATAGACAAATAATCTACAGCTGTTTACAGATGAGATGGTACGTTAGAGGAGAATTTCCAGAATTTTATTCACATCGTTTTTGATAATACCAGTTTCCGGATTAGTTAATACTAAATGTGATTGCTGGTGAGAAAGAAATGATTGTTCGTCATCCAGAATTGCGTATTTGCTCTCCTCGCAGTAGCATCCTGTTCTTTTAAACCAGTAATCAATTTCTTTTCCTTTGATGTACTCTTCTGCTGGATCAAGAAGTAGGTTTGTAGGAGTCATGCCATATATATCCGGGAAGCTCTCTTACTCTCCACATACCGCATAACATATTCATATCATATATGAAACGCCAAGATGAGGTAATCACAATTTTTATTTCGATTGTATCTATAATGTCACGCAAACATTCTACACATTTGGAATCAAAGATAGTGCCATATTCATCTCGTGTAGGTACACCCAACATCTGTAATGTTCGATAATTCTTATTTGAATTGAGTACACCGTCAAAATCGAGAAAAAGATATTTATTTTTCATTTGATAATGACGTTTCTATAAATGATGTTATTTGTTCTATCTTCTCAAGTGGTTTTTTGCTTGTCAATTTTGCAAATGAAAGATGCATTCGATTCTCGTATTTTTGTATATCATATGCTCGCTGGAATCCAAACGAATTTTCCATCTTGTTGAAAAAAGATTCCATGCTTTCTTTACTCATGCCGTTGGTCTCACGGTTAACAAATAGATGTACGGCTTCATTTTTGTTACTATTAATAACAAGCAGTACAGCACCATTACACAGTGAAATACCATTCTTACCTTTTATTGCTACCACCTGATACCCTTTCTGATTTTTCAAATAGTCGAAAACTTCATCTGCAATCTTTTGTCGCTGTTCTTGCCTTATAGCTCTTTCCATATTAGGTATATGTTTACTTGGGGTTGATCTTGCGTCAAAGATAGCATTTTCCACACCTGTTGGTGCCAACGTGTTCTGTTTGAACTTCATCCGATACTTTATATACTTGGAATTATTCTTTGCATAACGCATGAGATAAAGTGGATGTGTAAAATTATTGCGTTGGAATATAGGGTCAAGATATTTCATTCCACACTTATTAATGGCGGCATTGAAAAACAGTTCAGCCTTTTTGCTATATCTTTTATGCCAAGCCAAATTTCCAAAGCCAAGGTAGACTGGGGGAACAAGGTGTTCTATGTCGTAATTGGTCATATTTTCTTCATCGGCAAAACGAAATGTATTGCTGGTTGTTTCTGAATGTACCAAAGCCTTACTTAGATCTGTTTCTTTGATATAGAAGAGATTGAAAATTTGTATCACACCGTTCAAATTTTCACGTCTTGGTAGATCATAGTAGAAAGCGAAGAGATCACCTACACAGTCAATTGTGGTGTCACTACCAAATTCATACCATTCGTCTTTGCTTTCGTCAAAGTGTTGGAGTTGTCTTAACGTTTCGGCATCATCAATTGCTTGGTGGGTGGAGTATTTAAATTTGGCACCACCTGGATTTTTCATTACCACTGATCCGATAACCTCCCATGAATTACTATATTGCAACAATGTCCTCCATCGAAAACCTATGGCAGTGTTCTCATCCATTGGATAGAAGTGAGTGTATACTTTCATAATTATTTATTTTATAAGATAAAACGCAGTCTTTAGTACTAACTATCAACACTTAAATGACTTTCATTAATCGTTTTCATATATTTCCCACATATCTTTAATACAGTCATGAAGTTGATGACGAAGTGATTGTGGTTCTAATACTTCGATCATTGCACCAACTTTTAGTAACTCCATACAGAAGTCGTATGTCGGTCGGAGATGCAATTCGAAATCTGCATATTCATCAGAAGTGTATATTTCCCGTTGTGAGGGGTGGAGTGGAAGTGTGCGAAGATAATGCTGGTGATATCTGTCAGCACGTAACACGATTCTTTCTTCCTTAATATCCTTATCAAGCACAATTCCAAAGAAAGAAGCGAAATAGGATTTAGCATCAAAGTCCTCTGGCAAAGTGAAACGTGTATCGGTCACACTGGCGTTCTCTATTCTGTCCATAGCGTACAGTCGTATCTCATCATCATTGATACTATGGGCCAACATATACCATCGTTTCTGGAACATCTTCAGACAATAAGGCTCGATAGGAAAGGTGCAGGCATAATGCCGCTGGAAGCCTCTGTAAGTCAGCTCTATTATCTTATTATTTTGCATAGCTCCGATTATGTCCTTTAAGAAATTTTTACTTGAAGGGATTTCTTCTACGAGAATTCTGTTTTTTAATGCAATACTTTGTGATAGGGTATTGATAGTGGAGAATGAATCGAGCAACCATTTGTTTAGTTCGCCTTCCCTCAACACTTCAGGATTGTATATGAAGTATTTGTAACCCGCTTTCAGATTACAATCGATAATTATCCCAAATATATCTAAAATACCTGTTTTCCAGCGGTCGAATGTTTGGCGTGATATAGGCGATCCGCCACTCATTCCCGTGTCCATCCATTTCTCACTAAGTTCTCTTAATGAGATTTGACGGGCACGGTAAATGGTTTCTATGACCCAAATATATTTTTGTATGAGTGACATGAATTATTGTTTCTCGGATTGTTACATAGGCAAACCTTTATCTTCTATCTCTTCTATGATCTTTTTGATTTTGGAGATAATCCAATTTGAAACCTCCCCTGTACGTATTGGTAAGTAGCTACTGGTGGAGTGCCAATCGGTGTATGGAATCCATTCCCATCCATAAGGCCAGTATGTATTGCCACATTCTGAAAGACATGATAATTGCTGTATTGGTAAATCCTTGGTCCCCGGCAGTGAACTTTGTGAAATACCGATATAGAGGTTCTTCCAATCCGAATCTCTTCCGTCATCTCTTGTAATGACTATGTAATGGGACCATTGAGGCATCCTGAATTTTAGAGCCGGACCTTCGTTTCCTTCTTTGATGGACTTAAATTCCATCCCCATTTTAACTGCGAATTCGTTTAACGGTTTAAAAATGAATTCTGTTCTTAATTTGCTACTTATTTCAGCTCTGTTATCCATCAAGGCAACTACTGCTTCCATGTTATTGATGGCTAAATCTACAATTTTATCACTACTATCTTTATTCATATCTTGTCCTGTGAGTTGTTTAATAAGTGTTATATATTGGGAAATTATCTCTCGCACCAGAGGTTTGTCGTATGCCAACATTGCACATGTTGATAGCCAATTTAGGATATGTTCTTTGTACGAGATACAGTGATAGTCAATCTCATTATCTCCTAATGAATCTTTACTTGCCTCACGACCATCAAGGGTAAGATAAATCAACTTAAAGCCTTTTGGAAAACGTTGTTTACCATAGTTATTGTATCGCAGTAATTGATGGTGCTGATCCGTAGCATATATTTTATTCTCAATAATAATTGCATGTTCACCATCTTCCAAGATTATATCGATACGTCCACCGGTAGTTTCCGTCCGCCTACCAATATCTCGTTCAACTATGCCGGTATTGCACTTGGATATATAATCTCGTTTTAAGCCAATGGCTACAAGAAATTCTTTAAGCATAGCATCCTTTAGGCCATGATTTCCGTTAGGATTCAGCAATTCTGCAAGAAATGCGGAATGCAATCTAACTTCGTTAGACCGTAATCCAAGAGTGTTGAAAATGTTAAAACAATCACCTTTTCGCTGTTTGTGCTTCATTCGCTCTTGCTCAATAAGACAAATCTTGCTTATTTCCATTAAAAGATCATTCAATTCCATGTTTTAAATATTTTGTTAATACAAAAGTAGTAAAAGATAGCCTCATTTACTGTATCATAATTTTGATTTAATTGATATTTATATAACTTGATTATTGAAAAGTTCTTTCCAAACTACATCGTTAAGGAGATTATCCATAAACTCATTTGATACTCTCTTTATTGCCATAATACTTTTGTTCTGATTATTAATGAAGTTTGGTGCAAAAATAAAAGTATGGTGTCTCATTTTATGTGACACCTATAATATAATCACATGTTTTTCTCCTCCTTCACCATCTTTCTCCACCTCTGAAACGCCCTCATCAAACTTTCTTCTTCCACTAACTCTACCATATTATAATGTGCGACAAAAGTTTCCATTGATTTTTTGAACATGATGCCGTGGCAGTATTTATTTTCCAGGAGAAATTCATAAAGTTCGGCCTTCATTTCTACTTCCATTGCTTTTTCAATGATAAGTGCACTGTCATGACCTATATAATTATATACATTTGGATTTTTGCCGTTTCTAGGGTGGGGAGAGTGAAGGTGATATTTCCGGTTTCGTGCCATGAGGCATTGGGAGGGTGTGGGATGGAAAGTTGGTGGAGGAAGTGGTAGATAGGCTGGGTGTCGAGAAGATGGATAGCGGAAAGGGAGGAAGAAAAGCGGTCTGGAGGTACATCGAGGTGATTTTTATAACGCACGTACATGTAAGCCGCTAGATAGGGCTTAATTTGGAAAGTAACTGTAACCATTGTTTTTTAGATTTGATTTGTAAAATATTTATCAGAAGAGTGCTGCTTTTAGTATTGGTATTTGCATTATTGTGTTGAGAAATTTCTTATAAAAGAAAAGTACGATAGATTGCTTGTGTAATAATTTGGTTTTCAGATGGTTACATAAGTGTTTTTTGGTTTAAAACCAACGGGTCGTTCCTTTAAAAGGAACGACCCATTACACACCGAGGAACACCCCGTTGGTTTTAAAGCAACGAGGCGCTCCTTAAAATCAAGAGATAAAACTATAGTAAATATCTCAAAAAAATGAAATCATGAAATAATCTAATCTTTTTCAATGTAAAGAAATTGTATCACTATGTATTTGAGTGTTTTTATCTGTATAAAGAAACATACCGAGTGTCATATATGAAGAATTTTCAGATAATAGCTATTTAACATAGTTTAAACGAGACTCTTTTATAATTTTGATTTTATTTTATGTTTAAGGTAAATTTGAAATTTAATTATAATGTTGATGAAAGGTTTAATAGGAAGCTAATTGAGGTAAAATGGCTATAGATTGCTTCATTAAAAGAAAAATCACCAAGTTCTATCAGAACTTGGTGATTTTTTATACTCTATTTATATTAAAATAAATATATAGTTATTAAAATAAAAATTATCAATCTTTTTCAGATTCTATTTATTAACAATTCCTATTTGGTATTATATAATGGAACAAAAGTATATATTCTTTTTGCAAAAAACAACGAAAAGACATATTTTTTTTGTGAAATCGTTATATGGATTGATCGAAAAAGTAAAATCAAGCAACATTTCCTCCCTAGATGACATATTTGATGCAAAAACACAACAAAAGCAATGAATCGTAATTAAGTTCTGATAGAACTTATCGAAGTGTGAAAAGTGAGTTTAATTGTTTTAGGGCTATTTAATAATTTAAAAAGAGATTTATGAAGAAAAAATTAGCGCTGCTATTTGGGTACCTTTTTATAGGTATCGGGCTGATAACAGCTCAAACGCAGAAAGTCACGGGAACGGTGATTTCCGATGATGACAAACAACCTGTTGTAGGGGCTTCAATTGTCGTAAAGGGCACTAACTTAGGTACAATAACAGACATAGACGGGCATTTCACACTATTGAATGTGCCAAATTCTGCAAAAATATTGCAAATCTCATATATAGGTATGAAAACGGAGTCGGTTCCTGTTCAGCCGACTGTTAGAGTTATTTTAAAATCTGATACACAATTGATGGATGAAGTTGTTGTAGTTGGCTACGGTTCTGCCAAGAAGCTAGGTTCGGTAGTCGGCTCGGTGACAACAGTAAATAACAGTAAGATAGCCAACAGGCCTGTGGCTAATGCCGGAGATGCATTACAAGGTCAAGTTGCCGGTTTACAGGTGTTTACTCCCAGTGGAGAACCAAGTGGAAGTGTTGTAATGCGATTGCGTGGAGTTAGTTCGATCAATTCAAATACAGAACCTCTTTTTATTCTCGACGGTTCACCCATTTCTTCCGGAGCATTTACAGCATTGAATCCAAACGACATCGAAAGCATGACGGTATTGAAAGATGCTTCCTCAACAGCTATATATGGTTCTCGTGCTGCTAACGGGGTAGTAATAATGACTAGCAAGAAAGGAAAAATGGGACAGAAAGCCCGCGTTAGCATCAATGCACAATATGGCTGGTCGAAAATGACAGGAGATAATATAGAGATGATGAACACTGAACAATGGCTTAACCTGCAGGAAATGCTAGATCCGGGAAAAGCATACGACACTACATTTCAAAAACGGAAGAAGTTCTATATAGATAATGGTATATCTACCGACTGGGCGGATGTATTCTTCGGAGATGCAGCTCCCACCCAACAGTACGATGTAAATGTGGTTGGTGGTTCCGAAGGTATCAACTACTATATCTCATTTGGACACTATGACACGGAGGGAATTATGGACGACTCCTCATTGCGTCGCGAGACTTTACGCAGTAATGTAGAAGTAAAGGTGACCGACTGGCTGAAAGCCGGGATTAATGTGAACCTTTCCTATCAGAAATATAATACGACAACCTTTGGAACGGAAGCCAACAGCGTTTATAACAAAGCGTATGCCGCACGTATTTATCGTCCCGACCAGACGATGAACGAGATATTGACCGACGAAGAAGGTAATTTCACTGGTTATGGCAAACGTCTGGATTATTTAAACGATATGGGATATTATAGTCCGTATTATCTGGCAGAACTTCAACCCAACAACCGGAGTACGGTGCGTATCAATGGCAATACCTTCTTTAATATAAATCCGATAAAAGGCTTGAACATTCGTACCTCACAGGCAGTCGATGCTTTTGATTATCGTAACTCACATAAAGCCTATCCGGAAGGACCGTTTGAAGGGGCAGGAGTGGCATCCGAGTCGTTTGAACGTTATTATTCCTTTACGTTCACCAATACAGCGGAATATAAGTTCAGCCTGTCTGGTAAACATCATTTTACTGTATTGGCTGGGCAGGAGTCCATTATCACAAAGAATGAGAATTTCTCGGCAACTTCTAAAAAAATGGTAGACACACGAATGATGCTAATGGCAGCAGGGGCAGAGTCAGAAGTGCCGTTACATACTATGTATGACAAGGTTTTCAATTCTTATTTCGGTACAATCAGCTACAGTTTCGCTGACCGCTACTACATCGATCTGGCAGCACGGCGAGACGGTTCTTCGTTGTTTGCTAAAAATAACCAGTGGGCAAACTTTTATTCGATGGGAGCCATGTGGGATATGAGAAAAGAAAATTTCCTGCAGGACGTTTCATGGTTGAACAGTCTGCAGTTGAAGGTGAGCTATGGAACAACAGGTAATTCCGGTATCAGTGCCTATAATGCGTTGGCATTGGTCGGCTCCGGTTTGCTGTATAACGGGCAACCGGGAATTGCTCCTTCTACCGTCGGCAATGATAATCTGACATGGGAAAGCATGAAGACATTGAATATAGGAATCAGTACCAAAGTCTTTGACCGCTTTTCAGTAGAATTGGAGTTTTATAACCGTCAGACGGACGATATGCTGATGGGTTATCCGCTGTCGTATACTACCGGACATGGCAGTAGTGTAGAAAATGTAGCAAGTATGCGCAACCGCGGTTTTGATATTACATTGGGGGTGGATATTCTAAAAATGAGAGACTTCTCATGGAGTGTTTCCGGAAATCTGAATTATAATAAGAATGAAATAACCAAACTGTTTAACGGACTGGATGAATATACCTTACCTGATACCGGTTTGAAAATGAAAGTTGGCAAACCTTGGGGAGAATACTACTATGTAAGATGGGCAGGGGTTGATCCGCGTGACGGATATAATACGTGGTATGATAAAAATGGAAATCTGACGAAAAGTTATTCGGAAGAAGATGCCGTTTTTGTAGGTAAGCAACGCTATGCTCCATGGTCCGGTGGTTTTGGTACCCAGTTCGGATGGAAAGGAATTTCCGTCAGTGCCGATTTCTCCTTTATGCTCGGCCAGTATATGTTGAATAATGAACGCTTTTTCACAGAGAACCCCACTTTCGCAGGCTCGGACAATCAGACGGTAGAAATGCTTACCATGTGGCAAAAACCGGGAGATGTAACCCGAATTTCTACTCCCGACTCCCCGATGCAGTTTGATACGCATTTGCTGGAGAATGCTTCATTCATGCGTATGAAAAACCTGACTGTCGGGTATACTTTCCCTGCCAAACTGATTCAGAAAACAGGGGTAATCAGTAATGCCAGAGTCTATTTTGTGGGACGTAACTTACTCACGGTAACTAAATATAAAGGATATGCCCCGGAAGTGGACAGTAATATCCAGCTGGGTAACTATCCCAATACCAAGCAATATTCTTTCGGGGTCGAACTAACTTTCTAACAATATAAAGAATGGTGAATATGAAGAAAATATCTATGATAGTATTGACTGTACTGACATTTGGAATGACTTCCTGTGATATGGATAAAATGCCTTACGATGCTATTCCGGCAGAGGAAGCATTAACAACCATAGTCGGTTTTGAAGAAGCGCGTGCCGGTATCTATTCCGTATATTTAGGACTGACGGGAGGAAGCTATGTACTGGCTCCGGAAGTTCAGGCGGATGCTTTTAATGCAGTAGCGGATTTTTCTAATAAATATGGTGAGTTGCACCGTTGGACTTTCGAGAGCACCAACTCTACCGTAGAAACAATCTGGGCAAATTGCTATGCTGCCATCGGACGTGCCAACTTCTTTATTGACGGGGTAGGCAAGATCGATGAAAATCCGGAGATAGAGTTGACGGAAATCCAAAAACAGCAGATTAATGTATATGAGGGGGAAGCTTATTTTACAAGAGCATACTGCTACTTTTATCTAGCTACTTTATTTTGCCGCGATTACGATGTAGCTACCGCAGCAAGTACTCCGGGACTGCCGCTTCAGGTAAAATATGAGCCTAAACTTTCTGCTACCCAATATCCGGGACGATCTTCATTGGAAGATACTTACAAACAGATATTGGAGGACCTCGAAGAAGCCGAAGAACGTATTGAGACTGCAAAAAATGGCATTGCTGATTATGACAGGTATATTAATGGTGCATACGTGACAGTCAACAC
>OIZW01001408.1_pt1 | contig 14934 bp, 9 predicted proteins | sample 1588581 | NCBI WGS metagenome assembly OIZW01 (sample SAMN03283266) | human gut metagenome | biome: human-associated habitat; material: feces | host: Homo sapiens | place: USA | collected 2013 | reverse complement strand
GCACTGGTGGCTGTGCTGCTGGTGCTGGTGTTCCGATACAATAAGAAAGGGGGCAAACATTCCTGAACCCCCTAAAAAAGCCCTCTACACAAAACAACATAGAAAGAAAGAGGTATGCAACAAGATGAAACTGAAACGTTTATTTACCGCAGTCCTCAGCGCCGCCCTGGCCCTGAGCCTTTGCGCCATGCCCGCAATGGCTGATAGCAGCACAACGGCGGGGACATCAAGTAAAACAACAACTGCCATTGACTGGACAAAGAAAGGCTCGCTGACGATTCATAAATATGAAACGGATACCGCTCCAACTGGTGTGCATGATAACGGTGAAAACACCACAAGCGGTACGCCCTTGAACGGCGTTACCTTTACGCTTTATAAGGTGGAAGGTGCTGATTGGCTTAAGGACTACTATCAGGGTACTAGCACTTCTCCGGCAATGCCTACGGTGGACGAATATTTTGAAGACGATGGCTCTCTAAAATCGAGTGTCACAACATCGTCCACCAAAATTGAGGTAACAACGGGAACGGGTACTGCTGGTGACGGCACTGCCGTTGCAAGCGGGCTTGAATTGGGCTTATATCTGGTTGTTGAAACCAACAAGCCGGACGCGGTTAAGCAAGCTGCCGACCCGTTCTTGGTTTCGATTCCTATGACTTCTGTTGATACCAAGAGTTGGCTGTATGATGTTACGGTGAACCCCAAAAACGTCACGACGTACGGCGCTGCCACACTGAAAAAGGTCGGCTATACGGGCAGTAAGCAGGATGATACGGCGATGAGTGGCTATACCTTTAAGCTGTACAAGTGGAATGGCACTGCGTGGAATCAAATTACGAACAAGCCCAAAAACGGTCAGGACAATATGGGTGACGCCCTCGGCACGCTGACGACAAATGACAGTGGCACGATTTCGGTTGCCGATTTGACAAAGGGTGTATATGCCTTTGTGGAAACCGGGGTAAACAGCAAGCAGGGGTACATTTTGGATGCCGGAACTGCCTATGTGTTCAAGCTTGACGCTGAGGGCGCTATGAAGACCGCCTCTACCTCTGATGTTGCACCGGCTGCAAATACCTTTGACAGCGCAGTAAAGACACTGAATTATGATTGTGTAAAACCGACAACAGCGGGCAGCACCACCAACAACTTGGAAGTCATCAACTACAAGCCTGACTTTACCAAGACGGCAAAAGACCGTAAAGGCAATACTTCTGCTACACATAATGCCGACTATGCCATTGGCGATAAGGTTCCCTTTGTTTTGACGATTCAGGTTCCCGAAAACATTGCAAAGTTAAAGACCTTCAAGGTCACGGATTCTGTCACCCCCACGCAGCTGGCATATAGCGAGGATGCGGTTGTTATGGGTACCAAAAATGGTGAAACAACAGAAACCAAACTGTCAGCAGCAACCGACTATACTATCACCTACAATCCCAATAAAGACGGCTTTACGATTGATTTTAAGGGTACTGGTCTGACCGCAATCAATAATTACGCTGGCGGAACCATCACGATTACCTACACGGCGACCCTGCAACCGGATGCTGCTGTCGTTGACGGCACCACCAACACGGTCAATAAAAACAGCGCCGAATTGAAATACTCCAACAAAACCACGGTCACCGGAGATACGGAAGATGAAAAGCCGTACACCATCCACGAGGAAGCCGCGGTTTACACCTTTAAGGCTGGCATCCATAAAACGGACGGAGCAGGCACCGATCTTGACGGCGTAAAGTTTGACCTGTACAAAAAGTACGATGCCAATACGGATGAGGCGGACGGCACCGGTGTCATGTATAAAGACGAACACGTCGCATTCCTTGCTAATGATGAAGCAACCCGCCTTGGCTTAAATGATGCAGGCCACGCCACCGACAAATGGTATAAGGTTGCGGAAAATCAGGAAACTAAGTCTGACGGCCATGTCGTTGTCAAGGGTCTGCCCAAAGGCGAGTACAAATTCGTAGAAACCAAAACAAAAGAGGGCTACAACCTGCTGACCAAGCCTGTGGATGCCAACCTGAACGTTGAATATACAACAACTTGGAGCAGCGACACTACCTATGGAACAGACGGCACGAAAACGCACAGCGTCACCTCTACCACCTACAACGTCGGAAGTGCTGCATATACCTATGCTGACATCGAAGTCATCAACCGCAAGGGCTTTACGCTGCCTGTCACCGGCGGTTTCGGTACGCTGCTGTTCAGCGGTATCGGTGTGCTGCTGGTTCTGGCGGGCGTCGGCGTTCTGTTCAGCCTGAAAAAGAAATCCAACCGTGCGTAATGCACACCATCCAAACACCCACAGCAAAATAAACGGGTAATCCATAGGGGAAGGGCCGGAAACGGTTCTTCCCCTATGGGCGGTTGTGGCAGTGCGTCACCCATTTACAGAAAGGCTCTTTGCAATGGAAACCACCGTCAAATTAAAACTTGGCTTTGCTGCGCTGATGATCGTCTCCGGCATCGGCGTGGCCATGTACCCCGTTGTCAGCAACGCGGTGGCACAGCGCCACGCAAGCTCGGTCATTGAAAGCTACAACGACACCGTGCAGTCGATGGACGCCGAGAAAATCGACGCCGCCAAGGAGGCTGCGCGCCGCTACAACCAACAGCTGAACAATGCCATTGACCGCGACGCGGCGGGCGAAGCGGACGACATCGGCACAAGCTATGTGGACATGCTGGACGTGGGCGAGAGCCTTGGCTACATTACCATACCCAAAATTGACGTAAACCTGCCCATTTATGAGGGCACAAGCGACGATGTGCTGGTAAAGGGCGTCGGACATCTGGAAGGCTCCAGCTATCCGCTGGGCGGCGCGGGCACCCACAGTGTGCTGACGGGGCACCGCGGTATGGCCGAGGCGGTACTGTTTACCGACCTGGACAAGCTGGGCGAGGGCGACCGTTTTTACCTCCACATCATGGACGAGGTGCTGGCGTATCAGGTAGACCAGGTCAAGGTCGTGGAGCCGGAAAACACCGAGGATCTGGAAATTATCCCCGGCGGGGACTACTGCACGCTGGTCACCTGCACACCTTATGCCATCAACACCCACCGTATGCTTGTGCGCGGCGCCCGTGTGCCGTACACCGGAGAGGACGAGCAGCCCGACACGCCGCAGACCGTGCAGTACCAACAGCTGAATACCGGCAACGTGGTAAAGCGCATTGTGGACGCCTGGCCGTGGATCAGCGTGACGGGCAGTGTGGTTATCGGCGGCGAGGCGCTGCTGTTGCTGCTGCTGTTGCACCGCTGCAAAAAGCGCGAGGAGGAAGACTGATGAAACGCCTGTTTCTGCAAATTTTTGCATGGCTGGCAATTTTGCTGGGCGTTGGGCTGATGCTGCAGCCCACGGTCAGCCGATATCTGACGGAGCAGAAAAGCACAAAAACCGTGCAAAAATTTGTGCAGGCCGCCGAAGCTGCCGCCCCCGCCGCGCCTGAAACCTCCGCCGCCGAACCCGCGCGCGCCTACCCCGAACTGTACGACGCGTTTCTGGCCTACAACCAACAGCTTTTTGCCCAAGGCCAAAGCGGTCTGAAAGACCCCTTTGCCTACGAGACCCCCGCCTTTGACCTGACGGGCTACGGCTTGCCCGACGACGTTATCGCCGCGCTGTGGATACCGCGTCTGGACTTGGAACTGCCTGTTTATCTGGGGGCCAACGCGGCCAACATGGCCCGCGGCGGCGCGCTGCTGGGGCAGACCTCCATGCCGCTGGGCGGCGAAAACACCAACACCGTCATTGCCGCCCACCGCGGCTATTACGGCGCGGAAATGCTGCGCAACGTGCAGCAGATACAAATCGGCGACAAAATTACTATGACAACGCCGTGGGACACGCTGGTTTACCGCGTGTGCGAGCTGAAAATTATACAGCCGGACGACATAAACGCCGTGCTGATACAGCCTGGCCGCGACCTGCTTACCCTGACGACCTGCCACCCCTACACCCAAAACACCCAGCGCTACCTGGTGATAGCCGAGCGCGACCCCGACGCAGAGGCCGCCACCCATGCGGCAGACCTGGCCGAGTGTGACGAAACCTGGGACGCCGCACCGCGCCAAGTGACGGTGGAGGCCGACGGTACCTCCGCGCTGGAGGAAGTTACCCCCGAAAGTATCACTCCCCTGCCCCACGAGGGCGGCGGCGAAAACGCGGGCGGCGCGTACTCCAACTGGGTGATTTGGCTGGAAAACAACGCCCTGTGGGCGGGATGCCTGCTGATTGCCGCCGTGATCGGCTGTATGCTGATTTGGCGCAGGCATAGAAAGGATTGACCCATGCAGAATATCAACGAAAAGGCGCTGGCCGTTACAGCCGAGGTAAGCAAGGCGGTGCTGGGCAAGCCGGAAGTCGTGCTGAAAATCATGATGGCGATACTGGCCCGCGGCCATGTGCTGATTGAGGATATCCCCGGCGTGGGCAAAACCACGCTGGCACAGGCGTTTGCCCGCGCTATGGACCTGACCCAAAACCGCGTGCAGTTTACCCCCGACGTTCTGCCGTCCGACATTGTGGGGTTCTCGCTGTACCAAAAGGAAACCGGCAAATTTGTGTACCACCCCGGCGCGGTGATGTGCAACCTGTTTTTGGCCGATGAAATCAACCGTACCAGCGCCCGCACCCAGTCCGCCTTGCTGGAAGTCATGGAGGAAAGCGCCGTCACGGTGGACGGCGTGACGCGCGTTCTGCCGCAGCCGTTTACCGTTTTTGCAACGGAAAACCCCGTCGGCTCGGTGGGTACGCAGATGCTGCCGGAATCCCAGCTGGATCGCTTTATGGTCTGCGTGGTCATGGGCTACCCCGATGCGGAGGCGGAAATGGAGATTTTGTCCCGCCAGCCGCGCCGCGCCCTGCTGGACCGTGTGCAGCCGGTGATGGACAAAAACGACCTGCTGGCTATGCAGCAGCAGGTAGACGAAGTATATATGAGCGATGAAATCAGACGGTATATCGTGGAACTCTCCCGCGCGACGCGGCAGGACAGCCGCCTGATGCTGGGGCTTTCGCCCCGTGCGTCGCTGGCAGTGGCCGGTATGGCGCGCGCGGCGGCTTTTCTGGGCGGGCGCAATTATGTGGCCCCGCAGGATATTACCGCGATTTTTGCCGATGCGGCCCGCCACCGTCTGTGCCTGACCGAACAGGCCCGCACCGGCGGCGATACAGTGCAGAATATCCTTGACGATGTTCTGCACACCGTGCCGCGCCCTCGCCCGGAGAAACCGTTCCATGGCAGGTAAGGTGGGCTGCGCGCTGCTGCTGGCCGTGCTGTTTGCCGCGGCAGCGGTCAGCCGCACGTCGTTTGCGGTCTTTTTGGCGTCACTGGCGGTGCTGCTGGTCGGCTTTTTGGCGTGGTATGTCCGCACACTGCGCAGGGATGTGACGGTAACGCTGCAGCTGCCTGCCCGCCCCGTGCACCCCGACGAGGATTTTGCCGTACTGGTGAAACTGCACAACAACGGGCGGCGGCCCGTGCCGGAGCTGCGTGTCGTTTTGCAGGCTGTGGACGCCGAAAGCGGAACGGCCATTGAACTGCCCTGCGGCGCGATGCTGGCCCCGCATCAGTGTGCCGATTTGCGCGTGACCCTGCGCGCAGCAAAAAGCGGTCTGTGGCGGTTCCGTGTGCGGGAAGCCACCGTGCGCGACCTGTTGGGGCTGTTTGCCGCGCACTGCGCCGTGCCGCCCCAAAGCAGAGAACTGTGTGTGCTGCCCCCCGCCGAGGGCGAGGACGACGGCGCAGGCACAAAACCGCAGAACTGCGCCGAAAAAGTGACTGCGGCGGGCTGCGATTTGACCGACGGCGTTTATGATCTGCGCCCCTACCGTGCAGGCGATTCACCGAAGCTGATCCACTGGAAACTGACCGCCCGCGTGGGCGAGTTGACCGTGCGCGAGCCGTTGGGCGCAACCTACCGCGCTGACCCTGCGGGCAACGTTTTGGCAGAGGGGGCCGACGCGCCGCAGCAGTTGTTGCACTTTGGGCAGGCCGCCGTAAAGCGGCTGCGCAGATTGACCCGCCGCAAGGACACCGACCCCGCTACGGGGCTGGTATTTGTGGACCGTGTGCTGCTGCCCCGCACCAAGGCCGCTGCCCACCCCATGGCGGAAACGGCGGCGGATCTGCTGATTTCGGAGCTGCTGGCCTTGGGCTTGCTGACGGCACTGAACGGTGCGTTTGCACTGGCATTGCCGATTTGGGTATGGCTTGGCGTGGCGGCACTGTGTGCGGCGTGGCCGGCACTGCACCGCGTCCCGCTTTCCAAGGCGGGCCGTTACGGCGCGGCGCTGGCGCTGGCCGTGGGGTATCTGGTGCTGCTGTTTGCCGTGCAGCAGCCGTTTTTGGCCGGTGCGGCACAGTGCGCGGATGCCGTCAGGCTGTGCCTGAATACACGCTTCAACGCAAATTTTGTGGTGTCCACCTCGCCGGTTTCGGCGCAGATGGGCCTGTTTGCGCTGCTGACTGCAGTGCCGTTTACAATGTTTTTGGCCGCGCTGACAGCCCGCCACACCGACGCGCTGTTGCTGGGGGCGGTGCTTCTGCCGATCGTGGCGTTCACGCTGTTGGCGGGGACGGGCCGTGCCGTTTTGGGCTGGCTGCTGCTTTTGCCGGGCTGGTTGGGAAGCTGTGCGGCGGCGCGGTCGCTGGTGCGCAAACGGCTGTGGCGCGGCAAGGGTTCCGCTGTCTATGCCGCCAACCTGCAGACCCACCGCATAAACCAAAGGCTGGCCGGTGTCGGCATGGCTGCCATTTGCGCGGTGCTGTTTTTGCCTGCCCTGGCACTGCGCCCCGTGCTGATGCTGCCCTTGAACGCGCTGCAGCCTGTGACCGACAAAGTCTGCGCGGCCGGGCTGAGCGCGGTGATCGAGTGGCTGCCGAAAATCAGCGGCGGGGCACTGAATTTCCATGTCAGCGCTGCTGCGGGCGGCGTGGAGGACGGCAGCCTGACACGGGGCGACGGCCTGGCGCTGACGGGGCTGGAGGATATAATGGTCACGACCAACGCCAAACCGGAGGAGACCGTCTACCTGCGCGGGTTTATCGGCGTGGACTATGACGGCACAAGCTGGCAGGCAGGGAATGCCGCTGCCTTCGACAGTGCCGCAGCAAACTGGAAAACCGACGGCGACGGGCGGCTTGCCATTGCGAACCTGCCGTTTTTGCGCGCGGCATACAGCGGCGCACAGCCGCAGCAAATGACCGTACATCGTCTGCATGCAAACGATGCCTACACGTTTGCGCCGTACAACGCATATTTTAACGACTACTACACGCCGGACGGCGACGGAGCCATAGCGGGGCAGACCGTGCAGGACGATATGTTCTACTATTTTCCGCGCAAACAGGCAGAGGAGCTGCTGGCGGCCCGTGACGATGATGACGCGGGGGTGCTGGACCGTCTGGAAAGCGCCTACGCCGGATATGTCCGTGCGCGCTGCCTGGATGTGCCCGACGGTGCCGGGTACGATGCCATAGACAAGGAACTGGCTGCGCTGGTGAAGGAGCGCAAACTCAGGGATGATGACATCGATGGCCGACGCGCACTGGTGCGCAGCTGGCTGAACGAGCACTGCCGTTACAGCGCGGACGCCGAGACACCCGACGACACCGACCCGCTGCTGTATTTCCTGAGCGAGAGCCACGCGGGCAGCAGCACACAGTTTGCCTCGGCAGCGGTGCTGCTGTGCCGCATGGTGGGGCTGCCCGCCCGATATGTGGTAGGCTACGCCGCACCGCAAAGTCTGTTTACCGCTGCGGGCGACGGCAGCTGCCGTGCCGTTTTGCAGGACGATAACGCCCACGCCTGGGCAGAGATTTACCTTTCCGGGCAGGGCTGGACGCCGCTGGAGGTCACCCCCGGTATGACAGCCGAACTGACCGAGGGTGAGCTTGCCGCCGATGCCGCACAGGCAGGGCAAAATGCCGCAGACAGTGATACACCCCTGCCCGCGCGGCAGGAGGCCGACTCCCCTGCCGAAACGCCGCAAAGCGTCCCGCTTTTGTGGGTGCTGCCTACGGTTTTGCTGCTGCTCGTCTTGGCCTTGGCACTTCTGCGCCGTGCAAGGCGCACACCTTTGCAGACCGTACAGGCAGAATTTTGTGCGCTCCATCGCAAGATGCGGCGCTGCGGGCTGGCGGCGGAGGTGTCCTCTGACGAAGCGGCATTTGCGGAATTTCTGCAAACGCATTGCCCGCAGACGGACCGCGAAACCGTGCAGCACCTGCTGGATGCCGTACAGGCGGCACAGTTTGCGCCCGATCCATGCACCGCCGAAACCGCGCAGGAGATACAGACCCTGTGCCGTAAATTACGCAAAAAACTGTGCAGACGAACGGTGTGAGGGCTGTGCAAGGGGAAGCTTTACGCAAGAAATAATTGACGATTCGGCAAAAAACGATTATGATAAAAGTAAATACATATCGGAGATGAGAAACCATGCCACCTTTGCCGAAGAACGACAAGCCGATCGATATCACGCAAATCGCGCAGGCGCTTGGCGTATCCAAGACAACCGTGTCCGGTTCCATATCCGGCAACGGGCGCATCAGCGCAGCAACCCGCCAACGCGTGCTGGACTATGTAAAAGCGCATAACTATACCCCCAGTATGATGGCGCGCGGGCTGGTGAAGCACTGCTCCTACAATATTTCGCTGGTGATTTCCACGCAATTTTCCGACTTTGAGCTGCCCTTTTTGCGCAAGGTGATGCGCTCTGTCTATCAGGTTGCCGGGGATTCCGACTACGATGTCCTGCTGACGCTGGTGGGCGAAAACGAAACCCGTCCTGTGGAGCGACTGCTGGATAACCGCAAAATCGATGGTCTGATCTTGACCCGCACACTGGAGCGTGACCCCTTGATCCCGCTGCTGAAGGCGCGCAAGGTGCCGTTTGTCGCCATCGGTCAGCCGGAGGACGATCAGGTACTTTCCGTTGACCATGACCAGGTGGGCGGCTGCCGTGAGATGACCAGTCTGCTGCTGATGAAGGGCATGAAGCATATCGCGCTGCTGGGCGGTAGTATGCTGTACACCGTCAACCAATCCCGATTGGAGGGCTTCCGGCAGGCTTATGTCAAGATGGGGCAAAAAATTGACGAAAGCCTGCTGTTTTTGGAGCTGGAAAGCGACGATTTGCGCATGGAGGCTGTGCAGCAGGCTGTAGAGCGCGGGGCGGATTGCATCCTGTGCATGGACGAACGGCTGGCACAGCTGACGCTGAATATGCTCAAGCAGCTGAACCTGCGCGTGCCGCAGGATATCCGGCTGGCGTCGCTGTATGATAATGAGAATCTGGTCAATACCGTGCCGCCCATCACCGCCGTGCAGTTTAACGCGGATATCCTTGGCTTAAAAGCAACGCAGCAGTTGCTGTGCGCCTTGCAGGGGCAGCCTGTTGAAACCCGCATGGAGTTGGGTTACCAGGTAAGCCTGCGGGAATCGACGCAGACGTGAAATCCGAGCGCACACCGAGGGGTGTGCGCTTTTTTTGTCTGACTCATCAAACCGTGTACATTTTCAGGAAAATGTACAAAATGGGGCAAAATAAAACAAAAAGTCCCGAATTGCAGATACAAGCAATTCGGGACTTGATAGGATTTATAGAAGAACCTTAACTGTCAGGTCTTTCCAATTTCCCGGCCAAAGTACGTAACCACGCGAATTTCGATAGGCGCGAGCCTGTTCGTAATTCAACTTAATGGTTATACTCGCTGGCAAATCAGCCGCGAGGCGACTTGATGGCAGCCTGCTTATTGGGTCGTCATCATAGGTATGTACCCAAAAGCGCGTACTGTTTGTATCCTCAAGTATCCTATTGACGGCCCCATCCACTTTCTTCGCTTTTGTTTTTCCCGGCATGATTTTTTCCGCCGAAATCGAATGGTAATTGTACGTTCCGCGCACATTGCATTGAACAGTGCATGACTCTTGAAATAGATTTAGTTCCCAGATGAATTTCTGTCCATCGATGGAGAAGATTCTCGGCACAAATCTGTCCAGAAATTCCCGGCTGACTTCATCGTTTGGGAACGACTCTTGCCAGCTGAGTGCTTCCTCTACCTTTTCACTATTGGCAGCTCCGTTTTCTTGTTCCTGCTGGTATTCTTCTAAAATATCCTGCCGGTGATCCTGCCAAACGTTTTTGTAGATTTCTCGCGCCATCAATTCGAGCTTCCATGCTTGCACATTGGGGGCGCTGCATTTGGGGGCTACATTCCTCAGCGACCGCTGATAACAGATATATCGAACAATGCCTTTCTCTGCGCGGAACGCCCGCATTCTGGCTCCGCAGCCACAAAACATGCGGCAAGCCCATTTGTCGGCGTGTTCGCTCTTTCCATACAAGTAAGCCTGCGTTATATTGCCGTCTTTGTACGACTGCCATGCATGTCTGCGGCGCTGACATTTATCCCATAGTTCCTCTGAAATGATTGGCTCAAAACTGCCTTTCACCAGAATGTAATCCTGTTCGCTGTTCTTGATGCTTTTATGGCTGAGGAAATCATCAATATGCGATTTGTTGTATGTCAAATACCCTTTATAAATCGTATTCTTGGTGATTGAGAGAACCTGACGCGCGCTCCATTGTGGCATTCCAGATTTATTCGGTGCGCCTTCTTGCGTTAGTGTCTGGGCTATCTCGGTGCCATTTATGCCATCAGCATACCAAGCAAAAATTTTTCTGACAGTCTCTGCCTGACTTTCCTGCACCACAAGCGTATGAGCCTTTTTATCACGCTTATATCCAAACGGTGTCGGTCCCGCAACATAGGTGCCTTTTTTCTGTGACGTCTGAATGCCCGCCTTGGTGCGTTCACTCATTTTACGGCTTTCATCTTGCGCAAGGCTTGCCATAATGGTCAGGCGAACTTCTCCATCGCCACGCATCGTCCAGATGTCATCATTGACGAAGTACACTTCAACGCCGTACTGTTTCAGCTCACGGGTCGTAACCAAAGTATCCACCGTGTTTCGGGCAAAACGGGAAACCTCGCGGGTCACGATTAGGTCAAACTTCTTTTTCCGGGCATCTCGCAGCATCTTCATAAAAGAAGGTCGGGTTTTCATGCCAGTACCTGAGATTCCTTCATCGGCGTATTGCCCAACCACCGTCCAATTCGGATGATGTTCTGCAAGCTCCAGATACCAGTTCATTTGATTTTTCAGTGCTGATATTTGCGCCTCAAGTTCCGTGGACACGCGCCCATAGAACACGACTCTGCGCGGGCAGTTTTGCTGGTCTGCTTTATCATATTGCATCGGTTTTCCCTCCTTCCCCATCAGTATAATACTGCATTCAGTATTTTCAAAATGTACAAGTCAATGACTCAATCATGGTATAGAAAAGCCGTGGAAGAAGGTTCCTTCCACGGCATGATCTTTATACTACTTTTTCAATAAGGCACTGATGTTTCTTCGTTTTCTTGTCATAGTTGATAGCTACCAAGAGAAGATTTCCTGTATAGCCACGCAGCGAATCCGGATATTTCTTTTCCTTAATCTGCTGCATCGCAGTCTCCGCCGTTTGGTTCCACTTCAACTCCACAACAAGCGCCGGATAGTCATTTCGGTACTCCGGTTTTGGTACGAAAACGAAGTCTGCGAAGCCCCTGCCTGTGGGCAGCTCTCGAACCGGCTTAAAGTAATATTGCATAGCGCTCAGGTATGCAATCGCCAAGACGCTGCTCAAGGAGTTTTCATTGTTGTACTGGATGGCAGAAACATAGTCATCATGGATTTTCTCAACCTGAGTGGCTACTGCATCTCCATCCATATCCAATGTCGCATCCAGCAACTTCTCAGACTCCTGCTGGAACAGCAACATCTCATTCCAATGCTTGCTTTCCACCGCAAGTGTCAATTCCTGCCGGATTTCCTCATTCGGAACGAACGCTGTTTTTCGGTTCTGGTCATATCCCAAGTAGCCAAGATGGATCATATATGTCAAAACATCATCTTTGCTTTGGATATTAACGGTATCGTTCTTGAAGGTAGCCGTGTTTACTTTAACTTCCCCACCGGAAAGCATTTCAATGATTGCCGTTTTCAGCCCATCATAGTTCATGTTGATAAGGGGAACGATTGCTTCATAGGAAGCCGTTTCCGACCAGTAGCTCTTAAACTCTCCCTTCAGCATAACGCTGACAACAGCTCTGGGATTATAAACTTGGTAATCCCGCAGCAAGTAACCATCGTACCACTTTTTTACCTTGTCAAAGTCTTTGTGGTACTCCTCGCAAAGATTCTTAACTTCTTCTTCCGTAAAGCCAATGAAAGGTGCCAACGTGCCGGCACTGACCATGGTAAACTCATCGAAGTTATTCAAGGCCGACTGCGTTTTTTCCTTTTTGATTGGCAGAATGCCGGTGAGGTATGCAAGCTGAATGTATTTTGTCGGCTCTGTACCTTTGAATAAGCCTCTCAGGAAATAAATATATTCTTCTTGAACAGCCTTATTGGTTGCTTCATCTCGGATCAGAATATCCCATTCATCAATAATCACAATAAATTTCTGACCGGTCGAGTTTCTGATGCGCGACAAAGCGTCCGCCAATGTCAACACTTCGTTAGGAAGAACTTCAGGGTAGTACTCTTTTAGTTCCTCCAAAACCGATTGCGTAATGTAGGATATAATACTTTTGATGTCTGCACAGCTGGACAAAAACCATTGTACATCTATATGGATCACATCATACTTGTTGAGATGCTTTTTGAAGTCGCTACTCTTGCCGATTGTAAGCCCATCGAACATCTTTTCTGAATCGCAGCCTTTGCTGTAATAGGCTGCCAGCATATTAGCCGTATAGGACTTACCAAATCTCCGGGGGCGGCTATTGCAGATATATGCTTCTGGTGTATCAAGAACGCTGTTGGTATATTCCAGCAGACCCGTTTTATCCATATAAATTTTTGAATTCAGTGCAACTTGAAACGCACTATTATCCGGATTCACGAATCTTCCCATTTCGCCAAAGCCTCCTTCAGAAGTCATTTATTTCTAACCATTCAAATGACATTAGTATAGTCATATAGTACCATTTATCGATACAAATAGCAAGTTGGAAATTTCCCTATAATAGTACAAAAGGTACAAAAGCGCCGCAGCAGGGATTTCTTTCATAGCATGATCTATCATCGCAGACACCTCATCTGCTATGACGATGATTAAATTTTGCCACATGGAATCCTGCTTTCTGCATATAATCTTCAAAAATATATGCAGATAAAACTCGAAAGGCGCAATAAGCCACAAATTGCGATAATTTTCCTTCGATGAACCTGTCAGATGTCATCTGTTTGAACCATTCGGAATTCCCGAATAGTTGCCATCACGGTCTATTCCTCATCCGAATTATAATATTACCATTTACTGATTCAAATAGCAAATCTAGCGTCATTCCATAACGACACAATAATGCCGTGGAAGTATTTCCTCCACGGCACGATCTGTCGTTATAGCTGTGCGTTTCTCTCCCTCTGCAAATTCCAGACAGGCAACCCTTCCCGGCGCTTTGCCTCGCATCGCTTTGCAGCCATGCGATATGTTTTCTCGCATCTTGGCACGCTCGTGGAATCCAGTCATGGCGCTGCTTCCCCAATGCGGTACAGCAGAGGACGCTATTCACTTTTTCGGAGGTTTGGAACCTCCTAATACATAAGAGAACAGCGAATCGGATTTTTTCCACAACTTTTTCAATTTTCTTTTTTTACCAGAAATATATCCACACGCATATCTTTCCACAAACCGGGGTGGATCTTAATCCCACGCGCTTTCTGATACTCATAGGCTGTCACAAAGTCAACCGCAAAACTCAAAAGTGGTATCTTTTCATCCAGCACGCTCACCTGATTTTCTTGACAGCTTTCCAGCCATTCCACCAACTTACGCTTTCTTTTGGTTCGGCTCATGTTCAAAAAGAAATCCTGTGGACGACATATTGTCGCGCAATCGGGTCCAGCACTTTCTTTATCCTGCTTGCCGGTTTGCTCTTGCTCAATATCATAGGGAACGCCACTTTTATAGGTAACCATCGCTATCGGCTGCCTTTCCGATTGGATAGGCATGATCTGCTGCACATTCACCAACTGCAACATCCAAATGTAGCGGTTATTGCTTTTTACAATCCGGTTGGCATACCTGTCCAGAAAGCCCGGCTCTATTTTACCATCCGGAAAAGAGGCATCATCGCTGAGTGCAGCCTCGATGCTGTGCATATCTAACCTTGCTTTAGGACGCTGTTCCTGTATGGAACTTTGCAGTAAGCCTTCGACATTTATAATCTCATTGTTTATTTCCGTACTTCTGCTTAAGAAATCATCCATAGTTATGCTTCGGCTTGCCCGCTGGCTGACAAGATCGTCCAATTCCTCATTCAGCGCAGAGAGCTTGTTCTCCAGCTGGTTTCCATCATTCGGTGTGCCGGTAGTGTTCAGATTTGCATCCAACATCCGCAAAAGACCCAGTATATCCTCGGCATTTTCTTTCCAAACTGTACGGAACACTTCCCTTGCCATCAATTCCAGCTTCCATTCAGATGCGTATGGTGCCGGACAAGGAATACCGTTCAGTGCTCTGGCGGCATCTTTCTTTTTGAACATTTTCGACCGTGCACAGATAAGCCGCATATTTTTCCCACCGTTGGCCGTTTTATCGTAGCCTTCGATTTGGAATCGCATCCCACAATCGCAAAACAGAATTTTCGTCCATTTGTTCTGCGGAAAGGACACACCAAATTTATGGGCACGACCATCTTTTCCTTTGACAAATGCAGCTCGCTTACTGCGGATCTGATTGCAGGTTTCCCATAGCGCCTCTGAGACGATTGGCTCAAAGTTTCCCTTTACAAGAACAAAGTCCTCCTCGCTGTGATTGATGCGGTTATGGCTGAGGAAGTCATCAATATGGGATT
>OIZW01001399.1_pt1 | contig 15027 bp, 9 predicted proteins | sample 1588581 | NCBI WGS metagenome assembly OIZW01 (sample SAMN03283266) | human gut metagenome | biome: human-associated habitat; material: feces | host: Homo sapiens | place: USA | collected 2013 | reverse complement strand
ATTTTGCGCAGACGTGGTATGTGTTCTGGGTGCTTCCGATGGTGTTCATCCTGCTAAACCTTTTTATGGTCCCGCGCTACCAGATAACACTTCAGACAGGCCGGGTCTTGCAGGTCTACATCGTTATGAGCATCGCGCTTTTGTTTTTGATGTTCATGTTCAATGCAATCTTTCTGCTGATGGCAAACAGCCTTAACCGGAATGCAAGGTTGCAGCAGGAAAATCAGTTTCTTTCCATGCAGCAGCAGCGCTATGAAAGCCTGAAAGCCGCCATTGAAGAAGCCCGGCAGGTGCGGCACGATATGCGCCACCAGCTGAATCAGATCTCCGCACTGGCCGAGGCAGGAGATCTGGATAACCTGAAGGCTTACCTTGCAAAAACGGTCTCCCGGATCCCGGATCTGGATATGAATTTCTGCGAAAACCGTGCAGCGGACAGTGTTGTCGGCTATTATTGTGCCCTTGCAAAGCGTGAGGGTGTTCCCTTTTGTGCCAAACTCGACTTACCACAGGTGCTTCCTGTGGACGAGATCGATCTGTGTCTGGTGCTGTCTAATCTTTTGGAAAACGCATTCGAAGCCAGCCTGCGCACCGCACCCGCCCGGCGCAAGATCGCGATCACCGCGTATGTCCATGCCGAGCGGCTTCTTTTGGTCGAAGTGGAAAACGCATTTGACGGTGAAGTCAACGAAAAAAGCGGGCTCTTCCGCTCGTCCAAGCGAAAGGAAAACGGGATCGGCATCCAGTCTGTCCAGCATATTGCAGAAAAGACCGGCGGTGCAAGCACATTTACCCATCAGAATGGCGTTTTCTCTGCCAAGGTCATGCTTTGTGGAGAAAAGCAGCCGCCAGAGACCGCAGACAGCACCACGGAGTTGTAACGAAAACTCGAAACTTCTAAAATCAGAGTGTTCTGCCCGGTAGGCTCTTTTAATCAGAGGGCCAGGGATTCGAGTTCCCTCGAGCGCACAAAAATACCACGAAGAATCGTAAGATTCATCGTGGGATTTTCTTTTTGTTCTCAAGCCGCACGGTTTTTGCACGGTGGGTGTTATCCATGTCCGATGATGTAGGGCGCTGTATTGCATTGCAATCAGTGCCCTTTTTTGCATCAGGTGAGCAGTGCTAGGCGGAGCTTTGCCTTCATTTCCGGGTCGGCATCCTTGAGCAATTCCAAAAGAGCCGTCATGGAGATGGTGGGTTCGCCACCGACCTGCTGCGGGATTTCCTGCGCCGGGAGGCTCTCCCCGTCGAATTGCCCAAAATACGCCGGGAAAGTTCTACTTGAACCGAATCCGGAATCAGGATATAATCGGGTCAGAAATCAATTACAGAAAAGGATGATTCCCAATGGCGCGCAGATACGACAGCAAAGAAGCAAAACGGCGGATTTTGACCGCCTGTGTCCGGCTTTTTCTGGAAAAAGGCTACACGAACACCAAGGTGGCAGAAATTTTAAAGGAAGCGGATGTTTCTGCCGGGTCGTTCCAGAATATTTTCCACACCAAGGATGGCGTGCTGACCGAGCTGATCAGCATGATGTTCAGCAGGCAGTTCGGCGCGGTAAGGCCGCTGGCGGTAAACGCCCCATCGCCGGTGTACCTCTACGCAGTGGAAACGGCTTTGCAGCTGGCGCTGACCGAACTGAGTGAGAATCTGCGGGATATCTATGTGGAAGCGTACACCTTCCCCGCCACGGTGGAGATCATCCACCGCAGCACCACGGCCGAGCTGCAGGCGGCGTTCAGCACGTATCTGCCCGGGTGCGCCGAGTGCGACTTCTATGAGATAGAGCTGGGCACGGCTGGCATGATGCGCGGATATATGGCACGGCGGTGCGACCCCTACTTTACGCTGGAGCGCAAAATACGGCGCTATCTGAGCATGAGCCTGAGTGCGCTGCAGGTCCCCGCGCAGGAGCGCGAGCAGGTCATTGCTTTTGTGGCGGAGATCGATATGCTTGCCCAGGCGCGGAAAGTGATAGATGCAGTGCTTGCATCGCTGTCCGTACAGTTTGATCTGAAAGGATAACTAGGTTTGATGACAAGGAGGAAGCTCTATGAAAAAACATATAAAACGAATCTCCCTTATGATTGTCTGTATCATCCTTCTCCTTGTCGGAAGTTTCTGTATCTATTATTTTTCCCGCTTCCGCACGCTCTCTTCCATTCAGAAAGTCACTTCTTATGAAGATGGATACAACCTTTATCAGATAGACATCAAATACGATTATGATCTGGATCAGATCATTGACTACGGAATCACAGACAACCAAAGTATGATCGACGCAATTATCAAAGAAGCTCTTCCCCTGCTGCCTGTTAAGATCAAAGCTCCTGATTTCGGATGCACTGCGTTTACAATGACAGATAACCAGAATCGGGTTCATATGGGCCGAAATTATGATTTTAAGCTGGACACTTCTGCCATGCTTGTGTACTGTACGCCCAAAAATGGTTACAAATCTGTAGCCTTCGCGGCACTTGATAATATTTCTGCCAATACACCTGATGAAAGCATGAAGAAAAAACTTGCCACCTTGACCTCTCCTTTCATTTGCCTTGATGGTATGAACGAAAAAGGTGTTTCTATTGCAGTACTTACTCTGGACAGCGAACCAGTTTTCCAGAATACCGGCAAGCCAACAATTGCAACAACACTGGCTATTCGCCTCGTGTTGGACCGTGCTGCCTCCACACAGGAAGCAGTAGATCTGTTAAAAGAATATGATATGTTCGCCTCCTCCGGTAGAGATTATCATTTCTACATTACAGACGCCTCAGGTGATGGACGAGTCATTGAATACGATTGCGACAGTGAAACCCGAGAACTCGTTGACACCAGATCTGAAGCTGTCACTAATTTCTTTGTCCTGTACAAAGACAAAGTTGCTCCGAATCAGAAGAATGGAATCTACGGACACGGAAGAGAACGTTACGATGCTGTTCTTAAGACTTTTGAAGCAGAAACAGAACATACCAATTCTACCGTATGGAATGCTTTAAAGGCATCTTCCCAGGATCCAAATCCTACTGATATCACAAGTAATACACAATGGTCGATCAATTATAATAATACAGATCTGACTGCCGAGATTGCTCTCCGACGAAACTGGGATGATAAAACGATCTATAATCTAAGTCAAAATAAAATTGAACTTCCGAATTAAAATTCAGAAATAAGTCAAGAGGGGCTGTTGCAAAATAAAAATGCGATAGCGACTTGCGCAAGGAAATAGTGCAAAAACAGAAACCCGGAACCCTTTTTGAGCCGTTTTGGCCCTGAAAAGGTTCCGGGTTTTGTGCATATTTTTTTCAGAGAGCTATTTTGCAACAGTTTCCTTGTTCTGCCCTTAACCCGTATCAAAAGCAATACGGATTATTTCTGCATTTTGACAACCTGCCTATAAATCCCCCATGAACGTTGTGGAATCTTCCAAAGCATCCATGGATGGTTTCTTGTGCCGCATCAAACGTTCAGCTTATTGCAACGAAATTCCATAAAGGCGCATTGCATCTTGTGGAGGTTCTTGCTATACTCTGTATCGAACGCAACTTTATCCGATAAAAATGTTGCGCGATTTGCGCAACCAAAGGAGGCCGCTATCATGCAGCAGCTCAGATTACTTCATGGCGGAGACTACAACCCGGAACAGTGGCTGGACCGGCCCGATATTCTGGCGCAGGACATCGAACTGATGAAAAAGGCACACGTTAATACTGTGACGCTGGGCGTGTTCTCATGGTCCACATTGGAACCGCAGGAGGGGGTATTTGAGCTGGATTGGCTGGCAGACATCGTCCATAACCTGTATGCCAATGGAATCCATACGATCCTTGCAACGCCCAGTGCGGCCCGCCCCGCTTGGATGGCACACAAATACCCCGAGGTGCGCCGAGTCCGGGCAGACCGGGTCCGGGAGCTGTACAACCGGCGGCAGAATTACTGCTATACATCGCCGGTTTACCGGGAAAAAGTCCGCATCATCGACCAGATGCTGGCGCAGCGGTTCGGCAATGACCCGGCTGTCCTGCTCTGGCATATCTCCAACGAGATGAGCGGCGACTGCCATTGCGAGCTGTGTCAGGCCGCGTTCCGCTGCTGGCTCAAGGAACGGTATGGCTCTTTGGATGCCTTGAACAAGGCGTGGAACGCCCGGTTCTGGAGTCACGACTATACCGCTTGGGAACAAATCGAAAGCCCTGCCCCGCAGGGGGAAAATGCCGTGCAGGGCCTTGCGCTGGACTGGAAGCGCTTTGTCAGTGACCGACACATTGATTTTTTGAAATATGAGCGTGATACCGTGAAAGAATTTGCGCCGGATGCAAAGTTCATGGTAAACATGATGTACCGGTTTGACGGCATCGACTATTTCAAAATGTCCAAGGAGATCGACATTGCCAGCTGGGACAACTACCCCACATGGCACAAGCCCAGCGAAACAGTGGAAGAAACGGCGTTGGATACGGCCCTGATGCACGACCTGTATTACTCCATGAAGGGCAGGCCCTTCCTGCTGATGGAATCCAGCCCCAGCTTTACCAACTGGCAGCCGATCTCCAAACAGAAGCGCCCCGGCATTGCGGAGCTTGCGGCTCTGCAGACGGTTGCACATGGTTCGGACAGTGTGCTTTACTTCCAGTGGCGAGCCAGCCGCGGCGCTGAAGAAAAGTTCCATGGTGCAGTCGTCGGCCATGATGGCCGGGAGGATGCCCGTCCCTTCCGGGAAACAGTCGGTGTGGGCCAAAAGCTGGAAGTGCTCTCGGAGATTGCAACAGTCTGCCGCGAGAAGCAGGCGGCGATCGTCCACGATTGGGAAAACAAGTGGGCATTGGAAGGTTCCTGCGGCCCGCGCAATGCAGGGATGGGCTACTGGGACGAGCTGAAGCTGCACTACAATGCTCTTGCGCGGGAAGGCATTGCGGTGGAGTTCGTGAATCAGGAATCCGATTTGACGGGTTATGGTTTGGTCGTTGTTCCGATGGTTTATTTGCTGACCGATGCCTTTGCCCAAAAACTCTGTGATTTTGCCCGGAATGGTGGTACGGTCGTGGTTACATACTGGACCGGTGTGGTGGATGAAAGCGATTTGTGCCGCCTGGGTGACACGCCCTACGGCTTGACCGACCTGCTGGGCCTGCGCCGCACTGAGATCGACGGAATGTATGACGGCGAAACCTGCCGCTGCACCCCGATGGACGATTCCACTTTGCCGGAAACGCAGGCTTCGGTCCTATGCGAGGTCGCAAGTCTGAACGACACCGACCCTGCCACACCGCTGAGCGTTTATGCCGAGGACTATTATGCAAACTGCCCGGCGGTGGCTGTCCACTCCTACGGGGAGGGCCGTGCCTATTATCTGGCAAGTCGGTTCGAGGAAGCGTTCTATCGCGCATTTTATCGTGCTGCTGTAAAGGAAGTCGGCCTGACCCCGGCCTGGCCGGAAGCTCTGCCGGACGGCGTTCTGGCCGCGCGGCGCGGTACGTTCGTCTTTGTACAGAACTGCAATGAACATCCGGTCGAAGTAGGCGGTGTTGCGCTGAACCGTTACGGAACGGCCGTCTGGAAAAACGGCGAGCAGGTCCTGTAAGGCACAAAAATACCAGCTTTCAGCGTTCTGCCAAAAAAGCAGAACGCTTTTTGTTTGCTTTCATACTTGACAAAGCGGGCTTACCCCGGTATGCTGGGGTGGCGCATTGTTGCGCAGTTCTGTGAAAAGGAGAGGATATCCTGTGGCTGCAAAGGAAACCGAAAAAATGACGATCGAGCAGGTGGCCGATGCGCTTGGTGTTTCTAAAACAACGGTATCACGCGCACTTTCCGGAAAGGGACGCATCAGTGAGGAGACCCGCGCCAAGGTATATGCCTATCTAGGACGCACCCGCACCGAGCCTGCCGCCCCGCAGGGCGGCGAAAAGGTGCGCACCAACAACATTGCCATGATCGTGCCACAGCGCTTTATTACGCTGGATCTGCCCTTTTTGCGCAAGTGCATGGGCGGCATCTGCATCATGGCAGACCAGCGCGGCTATGACCTGATGCTTTGCTACGCCTCCAACACCGAGTATTCGCAGCTGCAGCGGCAGCTGGCCAACCACAAGGTGGACGGCGTGATCCTGACCTACGCCATGGCGGATGATCCCTGCATCGAACTTTTGCGGCAATACGAGACACCTTTTGTGCTCATCGGACGCAGCGAGGACAAGACCATCCCGCAGGCAGACAATGATCAGGTCGCGGCTGCCTGCGAGATGACACGCATCCTTTTGCAGCTGGGCGCCAAGCGGATCGCGCTGCTGGTGGGCAGTACCATCTACGCCGTCAACACCGACCGCATACGCGGTTATCTGCGTGGATTCGCGGAATTTGGTGTGCCAGTAGACCAGCGGCTCGTTCATTCCGGTGTGGAATCTGCCGGGCAGACGCTCGATGCACTGGAGGCTGCGCTGGAGCAGAAGGCGGATTGCATCCTTTGCGGCGATGATGAGGTCGCCTTTGAGGTCATGGGGGAGCTGCGGACGCGGCATATCCTCGTGCCCAACGATCTGCGAGTGGCCAGCCTGTACGACAGCTCCATGCTTGCCAGCATCACGCCGTCTGTTTCGGCGGTGCAGTACGATGCCGAGCAGCTGGGCAAGACAGCCTGCCGGATGCTGCTGGACCGGCTGGCCGGAAAAGAGATCGTCATGCGGCAGCTGGAAGGTTATCAGGTCATTTTGCGGGACTCTACCAAGTGGAGGGAACGCTCCCGCAGCATCAAATAACGCGCTTTTTGTGCCTGCTCCTTTCCCGGAGCGGGCATTTTTGCTCTTTGCATGGCAAAGGTTGCGCTAAAGTTGCGCACTTTTGCCCATGTATCCTAATTTTACCGTCACTTTTTCCAGTTTCGACTCAACAATACCGTGAATTTCGTCCATTGACGTGAGCAAAAGAATGCGGTATCCTATGGGTACAGAAAAACAGCCGCTTGGATGTGCGCAACTTATAAGCGCAACAAAGAGCACCCGAAGATTTCAGATTGAGAACGAAGGAGAACTGGATCATGAAAAAGCTGATTTCCCGCCGTAAATTCCTTGCTGCTATGGGTACGATGGCTGCTGCCGGTGCGCTGACCGCCTGCGGCGGTTCTTCCTCTGGCACCGCTTCCTCTGCTGCCGCTTCCAGTACGGCTGCCTCTGCTGCGGAGAGCTGGGGTGATGTGAAGCTGACCATGTGGGGCGCAGAAGAGGATCAGACCATGCTGCGCGAGATGGCAGATGCCTTTATCGAGCAGAATGCGGACAAGGGCAACGTGACCATCGAGATCGGCGTGCAGTCTGAGTCCAGCGCAAAGGACACCGTTCTGGCTGACCCGGAGTCTGCCGCAGACGTTTTTGCCTTTGCCGATGACCAGCTGAACGAGCTGGTGAATGCCGGTGCTCTGCAGGAGGTTCTGCTGAACCCGGACGACGTGAAGAGCCGCAACCTGCCCGGCTCTGTGGGCGCTGCCACCATGAACGACAAGCTCTACGCCTACCCCATGACCGCCGACAACGGCTACTTCCTGTACTATGATGCAAGCATTCTGAGCGCCGAGGACGTGCAGAGCGTGGACACCATGCTGGAAAAGGCTGCAGCTGCCGGCAAAAAGTTCATGATGAGTGTGAACGATGCATGGTACATTTACAGCTTCTACGCCGGTGCCGGTCTGGTGGCTACGCTGGCAGATGACGGTATCAACACCGTCTGCAACTGGAACGAGGCTCCCGGCGCAGACGTAACGCAGGCCATTCTGGATATCACCGCAAACCCCGGCTTCAAGTCCGGCGCGGATGCTGATATCGTTTCTGCCATCAAGGACGGCAGCTGCTGCGCCGCCATCTCCGGCACATGGAACGCCAGCACCGCCGAGGAGGCTTGGGGCGAGGGCTACGCCGCCACCAAGCTGCCAACCTACACCCTGAACGGCGCACAGGTCCAGATGGGCTCCTTCTCCGGCTACAAGCTGGTGGGCGTCAACCCCCACAGCGCCAACGTGGGCGTTGCCATGATGCTGGCCGACTTCATCACCAACGAGGACAACCAGAACAAGCGCTTCAACGACCGCAAGCTGGGTCCCTCCAACATCAATGCCAATGCTTCCGAGGCTGTGCAGTCTGCACCCGCCATTGCCGCACTGGCTGAGCAGAGCTCTTACGCTACCCTGCAGCGGGTAGGCGCAAACTACTGGAGCTCCGCCGCAAGTCTGGGCGAGATCCTCGCCTCCGGCGACACGCAGGGCAAGACCACGCAGCAGCTGGTGGATGACGCTGTGGCCGGCATCACCGCACCTGTGGTACAGTAAGTTCCGGTTTTTCCCGGCGGGCACGCAGCAGAATGCGGTGTGCCCGCTTTTTATCGCAATACAAGAAATCGGCGTCAACCTAACATCCTGTTTGCTATAACCCCCTCTGCATACCAAGAAAGGAGTTGACTTCTGTGGCAGAAATGGTCCTTACACCACCCTTGCGGGCAGATGGCCGGGAGCCGAATTTCCTTCAGAAGTTCGGTCACGCATTTGTTCACGGAGATATTTTTACAAAGCTGTCCCTCTTTGTCTGGGGTCTGGGCTACATTGGCCACGGCCAGCTTATCAAGGCACTGCTGGTAACACTGGTGCAGGGGCTGGGACTGTATTTTCTGGGCACTTCCGGCATTCCTGCGCTGAAAAAGTTCGGCACGTTGGGCACGGTGCAGATGGAGATGCAGTTCAACCCCCTTACCTTAAAGAACGAGGTCAACAACTACGACAACTCGTTTGCCATCCTGCTGCTCAGCGTGATCGCACTGGTGGTCATTGTAACGCTGATCGCTGCTGCCATGCTGGTGGTGCAGAGCAATTACGCGTTACAGGCGCAGAAGGCCGCTGGCAAAAAGCCCAACAATTTCCGGCAGGATATCACCTTGTACCTGAACGAAAAGTTCTACGTTACCCTGCTCACCCTTCCGGTGCTGGGTGTGGTGGTGTTCACCATCATCCCGCTGTTCATTTTGATCGCTGTTGCCTTTACCAACTACGATCAGCAGCATATGCCTCCCGCCGCCCTGTTTACATGGGTGGGGCTGGCTAACTTTGCTTCTCTGTTTGGCGGGCAGTCGCTGAGCCTGACCTTCAGCTACGCCTTTGGCCGGGTGCTCAGCTGGACGTTGGTGTGGGCCTTCTTTGCCACCTTCACCAACTTCTTCGGCGGCGTATTTCTGGCCATGCTCATCAACAATAAAAAGACCAAGTGCCAAAAGCTCTGGCGCACATTGTTCATCATCACCATTGCGGTGCCGCAGTTCGTCACCCTGCTGCTGGTGCGCAACTTCTTCTCGGACGCCGGCATCTTCAACACCATGATGGCCAATGCGGGCGTGACCGATTTTTTAAAGACCATCGGCCTGCTGGGGCAGAACATGAACCACATTCCCTTCCTGACCGACCAGCACTGGGCAAAGTTCATGATCATCCTCATCAACATCTGGGTGGGCGTGCCCTACCAGATGCTCATTGCCACCGGTGTGCTGATGAACATTCCCACCGATATGCTGGAGGCCTCCACCATCGACGGCGCATCGCCGTGGCAGAGCTTCATCCACATCAAGCTGCCCTATCTGCTCAGTGTGCAGGGGCCGGCACTGGTTACGGATTTTGTGCGCAACGTCAACAACTTCAACGTCATCTATCTGCTCACGCAGGACGTTTATATCACCAAGGATCAGGCGCTGGCTTCCTCCAGTGCAAAAGAGGTGGATCTGCTGGTCACATGGCTGTTCCGCCTGACGCAGGAGCAGTACAACTACAAGATGGCCGCCGTCATTGGCATTATGGTGTTCATCATCTGTGCCGTGTTCACGCTGGTATGCTTCCGGTTCCTCAATAAAAAGGAGGCGACGTTCTCTTGACACAGACAACTGTTTCTCCGGCACGCCGGGCAGAGACCGCAGCGCAGCTGCGCCGCGGGCGTATCCTCCGCACAGTCCGCAGCATCCTGCGGCATCTGCTGCTGGCCCTGCTGGCAGCTATCTGGCTGGTACCCATTCTGTGGCTTCTGGTCACTTCCTTCTCCACAGACCGGGGCATCAATGTGCGACAGTTCTTCCCGACCAGTTACACACTGCGCAACTATGTCAACATTCTGTTCCACCCGGACTCTGTGGCGCAGTTCCCGCGCTGGTTTACCAACACCCTTGTGGTGGCCTGTTTCAACTGCGTTATCTCCACCTGCTTTGTGCTGATGGTAGCCTACGCGCTGAGCTGCTGCCGCTTCAAGGGGCGCAAGCTGATCCAGAACCTTTCTGTCAGCGTCAACCTGTTCCCCGGCGTGCTGGCAATGATCGCCGTCTATTTCGTCCTGAAATATCTGAATCTGACCAACTCCTATGCCGGTCTTATCATGGTCTATGCCGGTTCGTCCGGTCTGGGCTATCTGATCTGCAAGGGCTTCTTTGATACCATCCCCATCTCCCTGCGGGAAGCCGCCAAGCTGGACGGCGCATCCGACGCCCGTGTGTTCTTCCAGGTCGTTCTGCCCATGTCCAAGCCGATCCTGGTCTATACCATCATCAGCTCTTTCATGGTTCCATGGACCGATTTCGTGATGGCAAAAATGATCCTGAATTCGGGCGTCTCTGCCGACTGGACAGTGGCTATCGGTCTGTATAATATGCTGCAAAAGACCCTGATCAACAATTACTTTGCGCTCTTCTGTGCAGGCGGTGTGCTGGTGTCCATCCCCATCTCCATCCTGTTTGTCATCATGCAGAAGTTCTACGTCGAGGGCATCACCTCCGGCGCGGACAAGGGTTAACACGTTATTCTCTTTCTCCTTCACCATAAAAGCAATCCCTACAGTCCTTTTTGTGGCTGTGGGGATTGTTTTTTCTCAATGGCGGCAGGAAAGCAGTTTGTTCAGGGTGAACCTCATTTCTATATCAAACGGTGTCTGTTCGGATGTCCTGAACCCTGTCATAAAACCGGCATCGAGCAGCTGACCTATCTCATGTTCATCCGGTCGCTGGACGAAAAGGAGCTTGTCACCGAAGAGTTTGAGAGCATGGCGGGCGAGAAAATGGAGCACCTCTTCCCCGCCAGTGCGGCAGGCCAGTCCATGCGGTGGAGCAAGTTCAAGGATAAGGACTCCCGTGAGATTTTCCTGACCATGCAGCAGCGGGTGTTCCCGGCCATCAAAAAGATGAAGTACGGCCGCCTGCCGGATTTTGACGAGAACGGCGAGCTGGTGGAAACCATTGATGCCGTCCGGGAAAATGCGGTCCATGTGACGGCGTGATACGGCGGAATGCAGAGCGCAGCAAAAAATGTGACCGGGAAGAAGATCCACCGGCTTTACAATTGCCGGAAAAGGCGGTATTCTTTATTTATGACAAACATCCGCAGGAGGAAACCATGGACATCCGCCAGCTGCACTACTTTCTGGTATTGTGCGAAGAAATGAATTATACCCGGGCCGCACAGCGGCTGTTTTTGTCGCGGCAGGCGCTGCGGCAGAGCATCTCTGCGCTGGAAGCGGAACTTTGCGGGCCGCTGTTCCTCAGTGCCCACCACAAGCTCACCCTCACCGACCGCGGCATGAGCCTGCAGCGCCATGCCACCCCGGTGGTGGAGCAGTTCCAGCAGATGCAGGCCGCCCTGCGGGCCGAGATCCAGTCGGCCCAGCCGGTGCACATCGGCATCAGCGTGGCGCTGGTGCCGGACTACCTGCCTGGGCTGGAAACGCAGCTGGACAAGTTCCGCCAGCAGTACCCTCATGTGGAGATGCGGTTCCGCCTGCTGGACAACGACGCTGTGGCCGATGCCGTGGAGCAGGGCGAGCTGGACGCCGGTCTGGTCATCGACCTGGGCTGTGCGGCCCCGGTACTGGCCCGCACCACCCTGCGGGCCGACCCTGCCTGCCTGCTGGTGCCCCGCGGTCACCCCTTCTGGGACCGGGAGAGCATCCCGCTGGCCGACCTGCGAGGGCAGCGGGTGCTGCTGCCCAGCCTGCGGCAGGACCTGTTCAGTCCGCTGTGGTCGGCCTGTGCCCGGGCCGGGTTTGCGCCCAACGCCGAGATCGGCCCCAGCTTTTACCAGGCCTATTATCTGGTGCAGGAGCAGCTGTGCACCTGCCTGACCCGCTACGAGCCCGGTGCCCGGCGGGAACTGGACCGGGTGCGGGACGTGCTGCTGGAGGACCTGCCCCCGCTGTGCGTGTCGCTGGTACAGCGCCGGGACTATACCTCGGCCTACATCGACCTGCTGCGCAGCTACCTGATGGAGGTGCTGGGCGGGGCCGCCTCGCTGCCGCCGCGCCGGGGCCGTCCGGCCAAGCCCTTCTACAACTTCCCGGTGCTGTCCAGCACGGCGGCAAAGCCTGCCGCTCCGGTGCACCCGGCCCCTGGCACCCAGCTGCCCTTTGCGGGTGCGACCAACTTCCGGGAGCTGGGCGGCTATCCGGCCGATGAGGGCAAGACCGTGCGCTGGGGCCAGATCTGGCGCGGCGTGTGCACCGCGCGGCTCACCGACCCGGCGGACCGTGCCCGGCTGGATGCGCTGGGCTTGCGGCTGATCCTGGACCTGCGCAGCACTGCCGAGGCCCAGGCCGAGCCGGATTATGTGCCGGACGGTGCCCGGCTGGTGCAGATCTGTGCCCTGTGCGGCGACGACGGCCATGAGATCAGCTTTGCCCCCGGTGACATCGAGCGCATGATGCGCACCGCCCGGGAGGGCGAGAACATCCTGTACCGGATGTACCGACAGATGCTGTTTGGCAACAAGGCCTTCAAGGAGCTGTTCCGGGCGCTGGAAGCCGGCGAGACGCCCATCCTGTTCCACTGCTCTGCCGGCAAGGACCGCACCGGCGTGGCCGCCATGCTGATCCTGCTGGCGCTGGGTGCGTCCGACGAGACGATCTGCGCGGACTTTGTGCAGACGAATGTCTGCCGCAAGGCCGAGATCGACGCCCTCCTGGCGGGCCACGCGGAAGAGATCGCCGCCGACCCGTCCAAGCGGATGCGGTTCTGCACACAGGCGGGCGTGGATCCGGGTGCGGCACCCTATGTGCTGCAGGTCATCCGGGAAGCGTGCGGCAGCGCGGAGGAGTATCTGGCCCGGGAGTACGGCCTGACTCCCGCCCGGCGGATGCGCCTGCGGAGGATGTATCTGGAATAATGATGCAGAATGAGCCCCGGTGTATGCAGATGCACCGGGGTTTTTGCGGCATAAAATCGGCCATGTGCACAAAAAATATGCGACGGGAGCCGGTTTTCCCTTGACAAGCGTGCAAATGTTTCGTAATATAATTAGTAGTATGGAATAAAAGACGCTGTGTGCAGGTCGTCCCCGTGACCGGAGTTTCTCCACAGGCGAAGCGCGCCTGTTTTATATAAGCCAGAACCGGATAGAAAAAAGCCGCAATGCCCGTGCAGGGTCTGCCTGCGCGTGTGATTTTTGTTGTCACTTTTTGCATGGAAGGCTCCCTTATAGATCGTTGCCCACAGCCTGCCGCACAGCGTCTCCTGCTTGTTTGAACCTGAATGAAAAATCAGAACAAAGGAGAGTGAACACGATGACCGCGATCGAAGTGATCGTGGCCCTGATCGTGGGTGTTGTCGGTGCAGCTGCGGGCTATTTTGTTGGTTACAACAACCGGAAAAAGACCGCCGAAGCACAGATCGGCAGCGCCGAAGCCGAGGCAACCCGCCTGGTGAACGAAGCGATCAAGACCGCAGACCAGAAGCGCAAGGAAGCGGTTCTGGAAGCCAAGGACGAGGCCTTCAAGCTGAAGGCCGAGGTCGATGCCCAGAAGGCAGAGGCCGACAAGGAGATCAAACAGCGCCGTGCTGAGATCAGCCGTCAGGAAAACCGCATTGACCAGAAGGAAAATGCCCTGGATCGCAAGACCGAAGCCCTGGAGCGCAAGGAAGAGGACCTGAAGAAGCGTACCGCCGAGGCCGACGCCCGTCTGGCCGAGATCGACGCCCTGCGCGCCAAGGAGATGGAGCGTCTGGAAACGCTGGCCGGCCTGAGCCAGGAGGACGCCCGCGAGGTGCTGCTGCACAAGGTGGATGAGGAGCTCACCCACGAAAAGGCCGTGCGCATTGCCGCCTATGAGACCGACCTGAAGGAGAACTGCGACAACATCGCCCGCAACCTGATCGGTCAGGCCGTGAGCCGCTGCGCCGCCGACCACTGCAGCGAGACCACCGTGAGCGTGGTGCCGCTGCCCAGTGACGAGATGAAGGGCCGCATCATCGGCCGCGAGGGCCGCAACATCCGTGCGCTGGAAACCGCCACCGGTGTGGACCTGATCATCGACGATACCCCGGAGGCCATTACCCTGTCCTCCTTCGACCAGACCCGCCGCGAGGTGGCCCGCATGACGCTGGAACGCCTTATCGGCGATGGCCGCATCCACCCCGCCCGCATTGAGGAAACGGTGGAAAAGTGCCGCCACGAGCTGGAGCTGCAGATGAAGCGCGAAGGCGAGCGTGCGGTGATGGAGCTGGGCATCCACGGCCTGCACCCGGACCTGATCAAGCTGATCGGCCGGTTGAAGTACCGTACCAGCTTTGGCCAGAACGCCCTGACCCACAGCATGGAAGTGGCCTGGGTGGCCGGCCTGCTGGCAGGCGAGATGGGGGTCAACGTGACCATGGCACGCCGCGCCGGTCTGCTGCATGACATCGGCAAGGCACTGGATCACGAGATCGAGGGCAGCCACGTCCAGATCGGCGTGGACATTTGCCGCAAGTACAAGGAAAACACCCAGATCATCCACGCCATTGAGGCCCACCACGGCGACGTGGAGCCCAAGACCCCGCTGGCCTTCATCATCCAGGCTGCCGACGCCATCAGCGCCGCCCGCCCGGGTGCCCGCCGCGAGAATGTGGAAAGCTACGTCAAGCGTCTGGAAAATCTGGAGGAGATCTCTTCCAGCTTTGAGGGCGTGGAGCAGGCCTTTGCCGTGCAGGCAGGCCGCGAAGTGCGCATCATGGTCAAGCCCGACGTCATCAGCGACGATCAGGTCA
>OIZW01001387.1_pt1 | contig 15119 bp, 8 predicted proteins | sample 1588581 | NCBI WGS metagenome assembly OIZW01 (sample SAMN03283266) | human gut metagenome | biome: human-associated habitat; material: feces | host: Homo sapiens | place: USA | collected 2013 | reverse complement strand
AGTCGGGCCGGCTCCGGTACACGTTCGACCCCGTAACGGACGACGCCCCGGTCGCCTTCGACTCGCTGACGCTCGATGTCGGGGACACGGTCACGGTCCATGTCAACAACGTCACCCGCAACGGACTCTCCGTACGCTATCGCGGCGAGGTCCACACCGTCGACAGGAACTCGATCCCCAACTGCGTGGAACGCTTCCGCAACGGGATCTACCTCCCGAACCAGCCGTTGCGGGTGAAGATGATCAGACGCAACGACAAGCAGCGCCATTTCCTGTTCGAGCTGCTCGACAAAACGGTCGATTACGGGCTGGCGGAAGGCGACATCCTCCGCTGCGAAATCACCCCGACGGAAATCCCGGCCACGACCGAGATCCGAACCACGATCGACCAACGCTCCTGCTCGTTCCACCTCCACCCGCAGGAGCTGCCCTACTCGCTGAACAACTACCTCCGGGAACACTCGCTCGAGACCGAGGTGCGCGTCTGCGGCTTTTTCGAGCACGGCGATCCGAAATTCCAGTTCAAAAGTCTGATCGCCGACCGTATCCAGGCTCTCGACGAGGGTCTGACGCTCGACGCCGAGGTGCTCTTCGAGGACGGGCAGGCCGGGATCATACTCTGGCGGGCCGGCGAGGTGTTCGGGTTCCTTCCCGTCGGCAGTTACTCCTTCCCGATGGCCCGCAACATCGCCTTCTCGCCCGGCGAGCGGATCGCCGTACGGGTCGGACGGTCGGACGGAAAGACCTTTTTCCGGCTGGCGCAGCCGCCGGTCAACCCCTGGGACTCCCTCTCCGGCATTGCCGAAGGGAAGCGCATCCGGGTGCAGGTGTGCGACGTGCGGGAGGACGAAATCCGGATCGGCTACGACCGGGTTTTCGGCATTCTGAAACCCTACACCGCCCGCCGGCCCGAGGCGGGCGAAACGGTCGAGGCGTTCGTCTCGCGTTTCTCTCCGTCGGAGGCTGTGCTGGAGTGTTTCACCACGGACTGCGACACCGTTCCGGACAGTCTCGAACCGGGGACCGAATACGACCTTCAGGTGGTGGCCCACGCCGCCGGGGCGGGCAAACTGTGGGCCTTGCAGCAGGAACGGCTGATCGAAATCGAACTGGAGCGGCCCGAAATGCCCGATTACGTCACCGAGTGCCTGCTCCGCCACGGCAGCCGGGTCCGCGTACGCGCCGAAGAGCGTGACGGCGTCCGCCGGGTCCGCCTGCTCTACGACAGGGAGTCCCTCTGGGCGCAGGCCGGCCTGCGCGAAGGCGACCGCTGCTACCCGGTCATCGCGGAGATACGCCCCGACCGGATGATCGTGACGCACCGCGACGTGATCGGCTATATCCCGAACGACGAACTCGACTGGAATTCGTCCCGGATCGTCGACCGCTCGGCCTACCGCCCGGGCATGCAGGTCGAAGCGCTCGTCCTGCGGGCCGACGCGGCGAGCGGCGAGCTGGTCTTCAGCCGCAAGGAGCTGCTCGAAGACCCCTGGCCGGCCTACCCCCACCGGGAGGGCGACACGACGGAGGGGACCGTCGCGGCGGTGCTGCCGAACGGCAACCTGCTCGTAAATGCCGACGGCATCGTGGGCGAGGTGCTGAAATACAATGTCTCGTGGTTCAACTTCCAGAGCGGAATGAACCGTTACAGGACCGGCGACCGGCTCCGGGTCCTGCTCGTGAAGTTCGACCCCGAAGCCCGGGTTCTGTTCCTGAGCGGAACCGGCGGCGCCGAATCCCCGTGGAACGGGGTAAACTACCGAGTCGGCTCGAAGTATGAGGTAACGGTATTGCGGACCGACCGCATGGCCGTCATGGTCGCCCTGGACGGAATCATCGGCGAGATACCCCGCGAACGCATCGGGTGGATCACCCCGCCGAGCGCCGAAGGCGCATTCGCCGAAGGCGAGCGGATCGAGGCGCAGCTCATTTTCATCAACCGCACGAAGCGGGTGGCCCAGTTCAGCCGCAAGGCCGTGCTGCCCGATCCGTGGAGCGTTCCGATCGCCGAAGGCGACGTGGCGGAGGCGAAAGTCGTGGAAGCCACGGCGTCAGAGGTGCGTTTCGATGTCGGGGGCCGGCTGGGCGTCTGCTCCCGCGAAACGGCCCGCACGTTCGTCGCCGGAGCCTGCGGCGACGTGCAGCCCGACGCGCTCTTCCACCCGGGAGAGCTACGCCGCGTACGCATCGAGGGCATCGACCGCCGCAACCAGCGCCTCTACGTCGGTTCGCCCGACCGGGAGGACTGCCGCCGGATGGTCGGCCAACGATTCGACATCACCGTCCTCGGCCGGGAACGGGCCGGGTACCGGGTCGAAACCGCCGGCGGCATCCGCGGCATGCTCTCCTTCGAACGCGCCACATGGAGTGCGCCGGAAACCTCGCGCCTCGCACCCGGCGAGCGTCTGGAGGCGCAGGCCGCGGCCTACGATTTCAAACGCGGCTGCCTGCTGTTCGACCATCGCACCCTGATTCCCGATCCGTGGAAATCGCTCCGTATCGCCCCCGAATCCTTCATCGAAACGCAGCTCGTCGCCTTCGACGCAGGATCGGCCATCGTGCGTTACGAAGGAATCGACCTGTGGCTTTCGCCCCGCGACACGGCGATCCTCGCCGGAAAGCCGTGGCTGGAGTCCGTCGCAGCCGACGAGCTGCCGGCAGACGGCCGTTTCCGGCTTTATGTCGCCAGGTTCGACGCCGGAAAGCGCCGGCTGCTGACGGAGCCGCGCCCGCAGCTCTCCGACGCATTCCGCAACGGAGCCGGGGCCGAAGTGGAGGTGAAGCACTGCACCGAAGAGGGCATCCATGTCTTCTGTCCGGGCGAAGGGTGCTTCGGATTCATCCCCCGGGAGGAGATCATCTGGGGAATCGTCGACTCGGCCTGCTCGCTCTACGACGAAGGCGAGAGGCTGTGGGTCTGCCATCTGGATTACGACGCCGCCCGCGGCCTCTGCCGCTTCAGCCGGCGGCGACTGCTGGCCGGGGCCGCCGTTCCGTTCGTCGCGGGAGCGCGCCTCTCCGCCCGGATCACGCGCATCACCGAGAAACTCATGGTGGTGAAGTGCAACGACACGGAAGCTTCGGTGCTTCTCGGGGATACGACCTGGACCCCGCCCTTCCGGCTGGGCGAACGTTACCTGCCGACCCGCTACGCGGCGGGCGGAGAGATCGAGGCCGTGGTCGAACGACTGGAGAAGAGCGGAGTTCCGCGGCTCAGCATCCGCCGGCTGCAACCCAATCCGTGGCTTTACTGCCCGGTGTCGGACAACGATACGGTCGTCGCCGAAGTAGTCGGGCACTGCGGAGAGAAGGCGGCGGTCGAATACGCCGGCTATGCGGGCCTGATCGAAGGTCTCGCCCCGGGACTGGGTTCGACGCTCGTTCCGGGCGACCGGGTGGCCGTCTGTTGCAAAGCCATCGACCGGGAGCAGGGACGCCTTCGCTTCTCGCTCGTGAAAATCCTGCCCCGCCCGTGGGTGGAAGCCGGATTCCGGCAGTACGGCACGGTGGAATGCACGGTCGTTTCGGTCGGTGACGACCGGACGCTCACAGTCGACGCGGCCGGTTATGCCGGCGTCGTGCCGTGCGGGGAGCTGGCATGGGGCGAACCTTCCGCGACGTTCGTTCCGGGTCAGCGTCTTTCGGCGGTGATCCTGCAAATCGACTACGAAGACCTCTCCCTCGCGTTGAGCCTCCGCTATGCCGAGGGCATTCCTCCGGCGGACATGCCGCTGCGCATCGGCGAAGCGCACCGCGTCCGGATCACCGACGTGCGGACCGCGGCGCGGAAAATGCCCGAGCAGCTCACCGTCGAGAGCGTCGAAATGCCGGCGCTGCGCGGCGTGATCTTCGCCCGCGACCTGGCCTGGGAGCGGGCCGGACGTTCGGCGGCGGCCTACCGCCCGGGCGAAGAGATCGAAGCGGTTGTCACCGACCTGATGCCGCGCAAACTGACTTTCAAGGCGAGCCTGCGCGACATGGTCGACGACACGCGGTCGCTCGACGACATCCGCCCGGGCGAGAAACTCGACGTGACGCTGCGCAAATTCATCCCGCAGGAGTTCGCCGCCGAAGTGACCTATTACGATTATGCGGGGCGGCTCACGCTTGACGACGCCGTCTGGAGCGGCGTCGAGAATCTCGCCAACTTCTTCCGTCCCGGCCGCGAGATCGAAGCCGAGGTAACGGCGGTCGATCCCGACACGCGAAGCCTGGCGTTCCGACTGCCCGAAGACGAATATACGCCCGACTGGGAAGGCGTCCGGCTTACGGAGGGCGACACGCTCGAGGTGACGGCGGACTACGTGATGGATTCGGCCCTCTTCGTCAACTACCACGGAATCGTCGTGACCCTGCGCCGCGAGGAGTTGAGCTGGCTGCCGGTTTTCCGCATCGGGGAAAACTACCGTGACGGCGACACGCTCCGGGTGAAAGTCAAACGGTTCGACCGGGAGAGCCGCATTCTGAAATTCAGCGTCCGGGAGCTTCTGCCCAACCCGTTCCTGCAGGAGATGCCCTTTGCGGAGGGCGATCTGGTCCGGGGGAGCGTCATGCAGGTAGTTCCGCAAGGCATCTACGTGGATTGCAGCGGGTATCCGTGCTACATCGCCAATACGGAGTTCGCAGGCGAAATCCGCCGCAACTACAAGGCGGGCGACGCGCTTCGCGCCCGGATTCTCTCCATCGACCCCGTGCAACGAAAAATCCGGCTCACCCGCCGCTGCGAAGAGCTGTCCGGCGAAGAGCTACGGTTCAGCCCCGGCGAATGGCTCTGGTTTACCGTGACGGAACGGACCGCCACAGGCCTGTGGGCCGAATACGAAGGCTATCGCGCCTTCCTGTCCGACACCGATGCCGGGTTCCGGGAGAACGAGAGCCCCAGTCAGCGTTACGGACCGGGCCAGCTGGTCCGGATGCGCGTGACGGGCATCGACGAAAAGGCCAATGCGCTCACCGTATCGGCCGAACTGGTCAGCGACTATTCGCAGTTCGACAGCTGTACCGTAGGCACGGTCGATGTCGCCGAGGTGATTCATGTGGCCGTCAAGGCGATCACGGTCTGCTTCCGGGGCATCTATTGCCGGGTTCCGCTCGAACGCGCCAGCCTCTTCCCGATCGCCAACGCCAAGATGCTCTACGCGGTGCGCGAACAGCTGACGATGGTCGTCGAAGCCGCCGACCCCGAGACGCGGACGCTGAAGCTCAGCGTGCAGCAGCGTTACAACGACTGGTCGGAGATCCCGGTGCGGCCGGGCGACCGGGTTTCGGGCGAAATCTGCTTCCGGTCGCCGCGCTTCGGACTGTTGCTGCGCGACGGCGATCTTTTCTACCGGGTGTGCGCCGAGAGCCGTTTCTGGCAGCCGGCGACCGAGCTTGCGCTCTACCCGATCGGCTCGCGCTGCGAGGAGGCCGTCGTGGAACGCATCGACCCCGATGCGCGGATGATCTACGTCTCGATCGGAACCCGCGCCGCGACCGACCCGTTCGAGCAGGCCCGGCTCCGCAACGGCGACATCGTGAAAGCCACGGTGGCCGGAGGCGACAAGACGGTCTGTGTGCTCCGCTGCGGGGAACTCTACCTCTCGATGCCCCGGGAGGAGGTTCTGCCGGGACATGCGCCCGAATGCGGCGACGAGGTCAAAGTCCGCATACTGTCGGTGGACAAGGTCAAACGCACCTTCTACGTTTCGCAGCGCGCCGTAACGCACGATCCGCTGCTCACGTTCAGCGTGGGTCAGAAGGCGGAGGGCACGGTGCAGAGCCTGTTCGGAACGATGTGCCTCGTCCGGGTCAACGGACTCGTCGGAACGCTTCCGGTCAGCGAAGCGCAGATCAAGGCCATGAACATCCGGAGCGATGCGAACATAACGGTTTACGTTTCCGCCATCCGTTTCACGAAGCGGCAGATCACATTCTCACTCACGCCCACGACCAACAACGACCTGGCCGTCGGCTCCCGCGTGCAGTGCACCGTAGTCAAGGCCACGGCGCATCATGTGTTCTGCACGTTCCCCAAACGGGGCAGGCTCTACGACGCGGCGATCCGGTCCTCGGAGTTCTACTGGAACCGCCCGCCCGACGTGCCGTGCCAGCCGGGCGACCGGATCAACGCCGTCATCACAGGTGAAGAGATCATCGGCAAGACAAAGTACACGACGCTCAACGCCTGCGCGCTGACCCCCAACCCGCTGCTGACCTGCGAGACCGGCGACACGCTCCCCTGCACGGTGCTGGGGACGACCGCAGGCGGCTACCTGATGCGCTGCGGCGGAGCCGTCGGCTTCCTCCACTGCTCCGAGATCATGTGGCAGTACTGCGACCAGTGGCACGGCGTCTGGAAGCGCGGCGAGAAGGTTTCATGCCGGATACTGCACCTCTCGCCCGCGGAAGGCGGCCTGCTGCTGGGCCACAGACAGACCGTCGGCGATCCCTTCCTCAAACACACGCCCGGCGTCGGGAGCGGTTATCCGGCCACGGTGCGGCGCTCCTCGGACGAGAGCGTCGTCGTCCTGCTCGGGGACACCGGGATCGAAGCCACGATCTCCAAGGCCGACATGAAACTTTTCTTCACGGGCGTCGGCCAGTTTATCCCGCAGCCCGGCACAACCATATCCGAGGTGACGGTCGTCCGCATCGAAAACCCCGGGGACCCGAAGCGGCGCCATCCCTTCGTCCGAGTAACCCTGCTTTAACCCACAACGATCCATGGATAACAAACTGCATTACGCGCATACCTTTTTCTGCAGCCACCTCGCCGCCGTCGGACGGGCCTCCGAAGTGCAGGCCGCCGACAAGCGGTGGCAGGCGGAAAAACCCCTGACCCGCGAGGCCTACGAACGGCTCAGCAGCATCTATTACGAGAGTTTCATTGATTCGCTCATGCAGGTCGACGGACAGACCTCGGGGGCGGTCTATGCCGACACGGCGCACCTGACCCTGGAAACCGACCGGCTCTGCACGCTGCGCCACCCAAAGCTCCCCGCCGCGGAATACGCCTTCAGACTGTGCCGGTTCCACCTCTTCTTCTTCCCCTACGACATCTGCCTTTTCGCCATGGAGATCGCCGAAGAGCCTGAAACGACGCTCGACACGCTGATCGCCGCACACGGCATTCTGCGCGAGACCTCCTGCTATGAGATCGCAGAGCAGGGGATTCTGAAATCGCAGATCGACGCCCCGGAGTACCTCGCCCTGCTGGAAGAGATCCTGCGGCTGTGCCCTCCCCGGCCGTCGGCCGAATCCCCGCGTCAGGGACGTTTCTCCGGCCTGACCCTCACCGGCAACAAGCTGAAATGTTTCCAGATCTTCATTTTGGACGACTTCTCGGACGAACTGCTCTTCGAACTGGGAACCTTGAGCCCCGTCGGCTGCGTCGCCGACCACAAACACGAATATTCCCCCTCCCAGGAATATTACGACCGGATCATCCGCACCCACACGATTTCGGCATTCCGCAACTGGAAAGCGCTGGCGCTGGTCGACAGTTTCACTGTGGTTGCAAAAGGCCGCACGGCCGCACAGATGTGGGTATGGCCCAACAGCTATTTCCGGCTGATCTACATCCATGCGCTTTACCAGAAGACGCTGCTCTTCGTCGTCAACCGGCAATTCCGCTCGGCCGCCAACGACCGGAAGTCCATCCGGCTGCTCCACAAAATGAAGGAGCAGGAGCATTGGTACGCCTTCTCGAATATCTCCTACAACTTCCTGCCGCAGCTCATCTACCGGGCCATCGACACCGGGCTGGACATCGCCACCGAGCGCGAACAACTGCACCGCCACCTCGAACAGGAGGCCGAACGCCTCGAAAAGAACTCGGAGCGGCGGCTGGCGGGCCTTATCCTCTTCCTGACGATGCTGACCGTCTGCTCGGCGACCTACGACGGCGCGTCGCTGGTCAAGGATTATTTCGGCTGGGAAAGCGGCACGACCCCGTTCCGGATTTTCGCCGCGCTCCTGCTCTCCGCAATCGTGATCACAAGCATCTCCGTCTGGCATTACCGGCGCAACAAATCCTGATCGGAGATGGAACGAATATCCTATTCGCCCGAAACGCTTTTTCACGTCCTGACCCATTTCGAAACGGCGGACGAAGCCCTGCGCGACAGCCTGCGCCGGGCGGGATTTACCGACGAGGCGATCGACGGCCAGCTACGCATGCCCGGGTCCAAATTCCTCCGCACATTCGCCCTTTCTCCGCAGGAAGCCGTCGCACGGCTGCAACGGGATTTCCCCGAATCTTTCACCGCCCTGCACCCCGGAACCGACGGCCGGGTGCGCCTGTCGTTCCGCTACGACGCACCCGTCGGAACGAGCGGACTGGCGGCAGACGCGGAGTTGACGCCCGCCGAGCGGGCTGCGGTTCGCAACATCCTGCGCAACGGATGCCCTGTCCGCACGGTCCGCACCTCCCGCACGATCTCCACCGGAGCCTGCCAACTGATCCTCGAACGCACCGGGGAGGCCGGGTATGCCCTGCGCACGCTCTTTCCCGGGGAACTCGCCCCTCCCCTTCCCCTGCCGGGCCAAGTCCCCGATCCTTTCTGGGCGACGCATCTCCTCATCGAATTCAACTGAATCCGGCTGCAACCGGGGGCGGCATGCGCACCGGTTCCGAACCCGTTTTCCAAACAATGCGGGACAGATGCCGTGCATCGTGAAACAGATTTTTGATTTTAAGCCGGAGAGTTCCGTATATCGTGAAGAACGGGGCGCATGGATAGTACCTCAAGTACATTCCATTCGCCCCGTTCGAGGGATGTGCGGAAATAGCCGCTTACAAATCGGAAATCAAACCAGACCGGAGAATCCCATAAACGCCATGGCCAGAATCCCGGCCGTGATCAGCGCGATGGGAATGCCCTTGAACGCCTTGGGCACGTCCTCGAAATCGAGACGCTCGCGGATACCTGCGAAGAGCACCAGCGCGAGGGCGAAACCGAGGGCCGTGGCCACCGAATAAGTGACGCTCTGCAACAGGTTGAACTCCTTCTGGATCATCAGGATCGCGACGCCCAGCACGGCGCAGTTGGTGGTGATCAGGGGCAGGAAGATGCCCAACGCCTGATAGAGCGACGGCGAGAGCTTCTTGAGCATGATCTCGACCATCTGCACGAGGGCCGCAATCACGAGGATGAAGACGATCGTCTGCATATAGACGATGTCCAGCGGCACGAGCACATAGGTCTGAATCAGCCACGCCACGACGGCCGCAATGGCCATCACGAAGGTTACGGCAGCTCCCATGCCCAGCGAAGTCTCGACTTTCGACGACACGCCCAGAAAGGGGCAGATGCCGAGGAACTGCGCCAGCACGACGTTGTTGACGAAGATGGCGCCGATGATGATTGCAAAATAGGAAAGCTCCATAACTATTTCTTGGCTAATTTGTTAAACAATACCATCAGATAGCCCAGCACCAGGAATGCCCCCGGGGCCAGCACGAAGATCAGCGGCGCAACGTCCGCAAAGCCGAGGTTGACGCCGAAGATGGCGCCGCTGCCCAGGATCTCGCGCACGGCGCCGATCACAGTCAGCGCCAGCGTGAAGCCCAGGCCGATGCCCACGCCGTCGAGGATCGAATCCAGCGGGGAGTTCTTCGAAGCAAAGGCCTCGGCGCGGCCGAGGATGATGCAGTTCACCACGATCAGCGGGATGAAGACGCCCAGCGCGCCGTACAGCGCCGGCACATAGGCCTGCATCAGCATCTGGATGATCGTCACGAACGAGGCGATCACGACGATGAACGCCGGGATGCGGACCTTGTCGGGAATGATGTTCTTGATCAGCGAAATCACAAGGTTCGACATGATCAGCACGGCCATCGTCGCCAGCCCCATGCCCATGCCGTTTTCGGCCGAAGTCGTCGTACCCAGCGTGGGGCACATGCCCAGCACCAGCACGAACGTCGGGTTGTTCTTGACGATGCCGCTCGATATAATTTGCAGTTTATTCATTTTGACCTCCTTCCTGAGCCGCAGGCTCGTTGGTTTGTCCGGCGGCAGCCGTCGCTCCGGACGCCGTGTCGGTCGGGGCTTCGCCCGTCGCCACGCTCTTGTAAGCCATCCACGCGCGGTTGATCGCGTCGACATAGGCGCGCGACGAGATCGTTGCGGCGGTCAGCGCATCGACGTCGCCGCCATCCTTCGTCACGGCCAGCTTGCCGTCGACGAGCTTCTTCGATTCGAGTTTCCGGCCCTTGACGCTCGCAAGCAGGACGTTGCCCTCGTCGGCCATCTTGGTACCGAGACCCGGAGTCTCGGTCTGCTCCAACACGTTGACGTTCACTACTTCGCCCTCGGGCGTGAAGCCCACCATCAGGCGCACCACGCCGCCGAAGCCCTGCTTGGTCATCGACTGCACGGCATAACCGCTCACGCTGCCCCCGGCCGTCGCCGTGTAAACCGTGATCGGCATGTCGTCGATGGTCAGCTCCTCGGTCGTCGTGGCGTCGAACGCCGGGAGCACCTCGTTCAGGGCCGCCAGCGTCGCGGCTTCCTTGGCCGCCGCGATCGGCTCCACGGTAATCATATTGACGAAGCCCACTCCGGCCGAAGCCACGAGGGTGATGCCGAAGAGGACGGCCGTCATGTTCAAAAGTGTACTTTTCATGCTGTCACCTCCTCTTATTTCACGCCGAAGCGCTTGGGTTTGACATATTTGTTGATCAGGGGCACGCAGGCGTTCATAATCAGGATCGCAAACGACATGCCCTCGGGATAAGCGCCCCACAGACGGATGCACATGGTGATCAGTCCGATTCCCACGGCGAAGATCACGCCGCCCCGAACGGTCATCGGCGAGGTCGAATAGTCCGTGGCCATGAAGATCGCACCTAACATCGCGCCGCCCGCAAGGACATGGAATATACCGGCCCTCCACGCAGTCCCGAAGAGGTATCCCAGTTTATAACCGGCCGAACAGGTTCCGTCGGCAGCCTGCGGAAGCGCGTCGAACGACACGGAGCACATCGCAACCACCCCGGCGAACACAGCCATCGTCGCGAGCACCGTCACGGGAATGTGCCACGTGATCACGCGCCGCCACAGCAGGTAGACGAATCCGCACAGCAAGGCCGCAGCGGCCACCTCGCCCAGCGAACCGGGGATGTTGCCCAGCAGCATCTCCTGCACGCCGATGGCGCCGGGACCCGCCAGCCCCTGCTTCACGGCCGCCAGCGGCGTGGCGCCCGACAGAACGTCGAACGAGCCGTTCACGGGCAGCGGCCAGGTGGTCATCTGCACCGGATAGGCGATCAGCAGGAACACGCGTCCCACCAGCGCGGGGTTGAAGGGGTTCTTGCCCAGGCCGCCGAAGGTCATTTTGGCGACGGCGATGGCCACGAAGGCGCCCATCACGACGATCCACCAGGGAATCGACGCCGGGAGGTTGAAGGCAAGCAGCACGCCCGTCACCACGGCCGACCAGTTGCCGACGGTAGTCGCACCGCGGACCATGAATTTCTGAATCAGGTACTCGATCACCACGCACGACACCACGGAAAGGGCCGTAACGCGCAGCACGTCCAGTCCGAAGACCACCGTCGACACGACCAGCGCGGGCATCAGCGCGATCACGACGTCGCGCATGATCCGGGTCGTCGACTGGGCCGTCTGCACGTGGGGTGCGGGAGCCACAATGAGTTTATTAGCCATATCTATACTGTTTTTTCATTTACTTTTTAGGTGCAGCCGCTGCGCGTGCGCGGATCAGGCCCATCACGGTCTGCTTGCCGAGGCGCACCCAGTCCAGCAGCGGCAGATAGGCCGGACACGTCGACTGGCAGCAGCCGCACTCGATGCACGAGGTGATCATCAGCGCTTCCAGTTCGTCCCAGCCCTTCTTCTGGGTCATCTTCGAGAGGTAATAGGGTTCCAGTCCCATCGGACAGGCGGAGACGCACTTGGCGCACTTGATGCACTGCGTCGCCTCGCGGCGCTGTGCGTCGCGGCCCGACATGACGGTGATGCCCGAGCAGCCCTTCGTCACGGGCGAGTCGAGGTTCACCATCGCCCGGCCCATCATCGGACCGCCGTTGATCACCTTGCCCGCATCCCCGGGAAGGCCGCCCGCGGCCTCGATCAGCGCCGAGATCGGCGTACCCATGCGGGTCAGCAGGTTCTTCGGCTCCTTCACGCTCTTGCCCGTGACGGTCACCACCCGCTCGATCAGCGGTTTGTTCTTCAGCACGGCCTGATAGACGGCAACGGTCGTCGAGGCGTTGCACACCACGGCCCCCACGTCGATCGGCAGCGCGGGCGGAGGCGGAACCTGACGGCCCATGACGGCTGCGATCAGCTGCTTCTCCCCCCTGCGGGTACATCACCTTCAGGGGTACGACCTCGATGCCCTTGTATCCGGCGGCGATCTTCGTCAGATGCGCGATCGCGTCGGGTTTGTTGTTCTCGATGCCGATATAGGCTTTCCCGACGCCCACGGCCTTCATCAGAATCGTGACGCCGACGACCAGTTCCTCGCCGTGCTCCAGCATCGTGCGGTGGTCCGACGTAAGATAGGGTTCGCACTCCACGCCGTTGATGATGACGCACTCGGCCTTCTTTCCGGGTGGAACCGAGAGTTTCACGTGCGTGGGGAACGTCGCTCCGCCCATGCCGACGATGCCGGCGTCCTTGATCTTGGCGATGATCTCCTGCGCCGAGAAGGAGCAGACCTTCACCAGCGCCTCCGAACGGTCGATGCCCTCGGCCCAGTCGTCGCCCTCGCGCTTGATGGTGATCATCATCTGGCGCAGGCCCTGGCCGTTGACGACCATATCGACAGCCGTCACCGTACCCGAAATCGGGGAGTGGATGTTCGCCGACATGAAACTGCCGGCTTCGGCGATGAGCTGGCCCGTGAGCACCCGATCGCCTTTGGCGACCTTGGCCACCGCCGGGGCGCCGATGTGCTGTGCGAGGGGAATCGTCACCACATCGGGCAGCGGCAGCACCTCGATCGGTTTGGCGCAGCTCAACTTATTTTCCGACGGATGGACTCCGCCCATTGGAAATGTTCTCATAGATATAGTAAGGTTCTATTTTTATGCTTCTGCTTCGAAAAACCTGTTTCGTTTTTCCTTATCCGCAGGTCGTGATCGCGGCGCAACGCCGCGTTTATACATTTGACCCACCTCTAAATCCCCGCCTTGACGGGAACTTATCGCCCGCGACCGGATTGTCAACCGGAATGCGGATGGAAAAGTCTCAACTCGTCTCTTTCAGTTTTCAACTTTCGGCGCAGCCCCGGCCTTCGGAGCGGCGGGTGTTGCCGGTGTTGCCGGAGCCTTCGGGGCTTTGGGCAGCGGGTCCATGCCGACGAGCCGGATGGCTCCCGTAGGACATTCGTTCACACACTTGCGGCACAGCTTGCACTTCTGCGGGTCGATGTAGGCGAGGTTGTTCTCCACGGTGATGGCATCGAAGGCGCATACTTTCACACACTTGCCGCAGCCGATACATCCGGCCTTGCAGGCCTTCATCACCACGGCGCCCTTGTCCTTCGACACGCACGACACGTACACCGCACGGTTCTTGGGCCATTTCTTCCGCAGTTCGATGATCATTTTCGGACACGCCTTCACGCAGGCGCCGCAGGCCGTGCACTTGTCGGCGTCGACCTCCGGAAGTCCCGTTTCCGGGTTGATGTGAATGGCGTCGAAGGCGCAGACCGCGACGCAGTCGCCGAAGCCCAGACAGCCGAACGCGCAGCCCGTCTCGCCCACATAGAGCGACGAAGCCACGGCACACGACTTGGCCCCGTTGTACTCGTTGGTGCGGGGACGCTTCTCGCACGTGCCGCCGCAGCGGACGGTCGCCACTTCGGGCTGCTTTTCGGCAGCGGCCTTTCCGAGGTATGCAGCCACGGCTTTCATACAGTCGCCGCCGCCCACGGGGCAGAAGAGCGCCGAGATGTCGTCGCGCTTCACGAGCGCGTCGGCCATGCCCCGGCATCCTGCGAATCCGCAGCCGCCGCAGTTGGCCCCGGGGAGCATCTTCTCCACCTCGTCGATCCGCGGGTCCTCCTCGACCCGGAATTTCCGGGCCACGAAATAGAGGATTACCGCCGAGAACACTCCCAGCGCACACAGCGTCAGGATCGTGTAAAGTAATACTTCCATCAGATTTTTGTTATTGTAAATTGAATTGTGTGTTCGATTTTCCGCCGGAAGAGCCACAGCGCGAAATAATAAACGCCCACGCCCGCAATAGCGGCGAGGGCGCCCGCACCTTCGCTCCATCCGGCGACGGCGATCGTCCCGACCAGAACGGCCAGCAGGACGGCCAGCGCACCGACATAGGCCAGCACGACGGCGCGTACGCCGGCACTCCGCCGCACGCCGACCATCACCTCCCTGCCGGCGGCATACTGCCCGGCCTCGGGGGTCGCCACGGCGACGATCTTGTCCTGCGCCTCGGCCAGGCCGCACGCCTGGCGGGCCTTGCAGGTTCCGCAGGCGCTCCGGGAGGTGATCCTCACATAGACCGTGTCGCGCTCCGTGCGTTCCACCACGCCGCAGTGTTCGATCAAATCCGCCACGCCCTAATCTCCGTATTTGTTGGTGAGGGGCATCAGCCGCTCATGTCCGAACGTGCACGACGAGAGCCGCAGCACGGGCGGAAACTGGTAGCGTTTCTTCTCGTTGCGCATGATCATGCCGTGAATTTTCTCCACCACCTCCGAGTCGAAGCCCGCGTTGACGATCTCCTCGCGGTGCTGCCCCTCCTCGATCATGCGGAACAGGATGGCGTCCACCACCTCGTAGGGCGGCAGAATGTCGCTGTCCTTCTGTCCGGGATGCAGTTCCGACGAAGGTTCCTTGGTCAGGATGCTTTCGGGAATCGGGTTGCCCTGCGTCCGGTTGATATAGCGTGCCACGTCGTACATTTCGCTCTTGTAAAGGTCGCCCGTGGGGCTGAAAGCGCCTGCCGTGTCGCCGTACAGGGTGCAGAGCCCCAGTGCGTTCTCGCTCTTGTTCGAGGAGTTCAGCAGGATGTAGTCCGTTTTGTTCTGGAGGGCCATCAGCAGCACCGTGCGGATACGCGTCTGGATATTCTCCTCCGTGGCGTCGAACTCCGTGCCGCCGATGACCGGCTTGAGGGTGTTCACCACGCTGGTATAGA
>OIZW01001357.1_pt1 | contig 15361 bp, 10 predicted proteins | sample 1588581 | NCBI WGS metagenome assembly OIZW01 (sample SAMN03283266) | human gut metagenome | biome: human-associated habitat; material: feces | host: Homo sapiens | place: USA | collected 2013 | reverse complement strand
AAATCTGGGCGGCGGTGGATATTTCAAAGAGCTGTTAGAACGCATCCGTGACATCCGTGCTTCCGAAAAAGTGTTTTATCGTCAGATTCTGGAAATCTATGCAACCAGCATTGACTACGACCCAAAAGCAGAAATCTCCGTCCAGTTCTTCAAAAAAGTCCAGAATAAAATTCATTATGCCATCCACGGTCAGACTGCCGCCGAGGTCATTTACAACCGTGCAGATGCCGAAAAGGAATTTATGGGTCTGACCACTTTTGCAGGAAACCAGCCCACTTTACGAGAAGCTACTATTGCCAAAAACTATCTGAACGAAAAAGAGCTTCGTGCTATGGGGCAGTTGGTTTCCGGTTATCTGGATTTCGCAGAACGTCAGGCAGAACGTGAACAGCCCATGACAATGCAGGATTGGGCAAACCACCTTGACCGCATTTTAACCATGAGCGGCGAGCAGCTGCTTGTTGGCAATGGCAGTGTGACCCACAAGCAGGCAGTGGACAAAGCTACTACCGAATATCGGAAATATAAGGCTAAAACCCTCAGCGATGTGGAGCAGGATTATCTGGATTCCATTAAGTTTCTGGAGCAGAAAGCAGACAAGAAATAACTGTTTTGTGAGGTTTTTATGTCACAAGAAAAGACAAAGGTTTACATTTACACCCGTGTTTCCACGACCATGCAGATTGATGGATACTCGCTGGATGCACAGAAAGCTCGCATGAAAGCCTATGCAGACTTCAACGACTACCAGATCGTCGGCGAATACGAGGATGCAGGCAAATCGGGCAAATCCATTGAAGGCCGTGCTTCTTTCTGCCGGATGATGGAGGACATCAAATCCGGCAAGGATTGTGTTGCCTATGTGCTGGTGTTCAAGCTCTCCCGCTTTGGCCGTAACGCTGCCGATGTACTGTCTACCTTGCAGGTAATGCAGGATTTTGGTGTGAACCTGATTTGCGTGGAGGACGGCATTGATTCTTCTAAAGACGCTGGCAAGCTGATGATTTCCGTTCTGTCCGCTGTCGCTGAAATCGAGCGTGAGAACATCCGTGTCCAAACCATGGAAGGCCGCATCCAGAAGGCACGGGAAGGTCGCTGGAACGGCGGTTTTGCGCCTTATGGCTATCGTTTGGTTGACGGTGTGCTGCAAATCAATGAGGATGAAGCCCCTGCCATTCGTACGATTTTTGAGCAATATGTAAACACGGACACAGGTGCAAATGGTCTTTCCAAATATCTGGAGACCCACGGCTTTCAGAAACTTGCTCGTCAAAATGGCACCTCTCCCCTTTTCAGCGCAACATTGATTCGTGCCATCCTGAAGAACCCCGTCTACTGCGGAAAAATCGCCTTTGGTCGCCGCAAACTCGAAAAGATCCACGGCACCCGGAACGAATATCATCAGGTTCCACAGGAGAATTATTTGCTGGTGGACGGCCTGCACAAGGGCATCGTATCAGAAGAATTGTGGAACGCCGCACAGGTCAAGCTGTTGGCGCAGTCCAAACGATACGAACCAGTCAACCGCAGCAAGACGGAACAGGCGCATTTATTATCCGCCCTTGTCAAGTGCCCCGTTTGCGGTGCTGGAATGTACAGCAACAAATGCACCAAACGAAAGAAAGATGGCACACCCTATAAATCTTTCTCTTATTACAGTTGCAAGCACCGCAAGATGCAACGTGGGCAAAAATGCGATTTCAACAAGCAAATTCAGGAAGAAGTTCTGGACAACGCCGTGGTGGAGGTTATCATCAAACTAGTCAGCAATCCAAAGTTTGCCACCATGATGCAGGAGAAGATCAATAGCAAAGTGGACACCACTGCCATTGAACAGGAAATTACTGCCGCTGAAAAGCAGTTGCGGCAGTATTATTCCATCAAGTCCAAAATTATGGAGGAGATCGACACTCTTGACCCGGATGACCGCCATTACATCATCCGCAAATCCGACCTTGACGAGCGGCTTTACAGGATGTACGATAAAATCGAGGAAGCCGAAAACAACCTGATGGATGCCCGTGCAAAGAAGCAGGCTATCGAAGCGGATAAAATCACAGGCGATAACATTTACAAAGTTCTCATTTGCTTTGAAAAGCTCTACAATGTGATGAATCCCCTTGAACGTAAAAAGCTGATGGAACATCTGATCTCTGAAATTCAAATCTACCCAGAGCGTCAGCCCAACGGTCAGTGGCTCAAATCCATCAAATTCCGACTGCCTATCGTTGAAAGCGACATCGATCTGTGTTTGGACAACAAAAGTCATACCGAATGTGTCATTGCGCTTTCCAAGGACGAGATCGACTCCTGAAAGGGATGCACTGAAATACTTTAAGATGATTTAACCCCAAAGCACAGCTCGTTGGAGCATTATGTTCTCTGCGAGCCGGTGTTTTTCCCTCGCTCAAGCTGCTCAATAACAAAAAACGGTCGGAGTTACTCGTCAGGCAATTCCGACCGTTTTTTCTCTTTTTATTCCTCTTCGTCCCTGGCCCAGTGATAGGCGCAGCGGACAGCCTTATTCCAGCCTTTGATGCGCTTGGTGCGTTCCTCTTCCGAGATGGCCGGGCAGAACACGCGGTCCACCGACCAGTTGCGGGTGATGTCCTCGGCGGACTGCCAGTAGCCTACGGCGAGGCCGGCCAGATAGGCCGCGCCCAGCGCCGTCGTTTCCACACAGCGGGGGCGCTTGACTTCGAGGTCGCTGATGTCGGCCATGGTCTGCATGAGGTAGTTGTTGGCCGACGCGCCGCCGTCCACCCGGAGAGACTTCATGACGATGCCGGAGTCCGCTGCCATGGCGCGGAGGACGTCGTTGACCTGATAGCAGATGCTGTCCAGCGTGGCGCGGATGATGTGGTACTTGTTGCAGCCCCGGGTGAGGCCCACGATGGTGCCGCGGGCGTACTGGTCCCAGTGGGGCGCGCCGAGGCCGGTGAAGGCCGGCACGACGTAACAGCCGTTGGTGTCCTTGACCTTCTGGGCCATATACTCGGAGTCGCGGGCCTCTTCCAGCAGGCGCAGCTCATCGCGGAGCCACTGGATGGCCGCACCGGCCACGAAAATAGAGCCTTCCAGCGCATAATTCACCTTTCCGTCGGGGCCGCAGGCGATGGTGGTGACAAGACCGTTCCGGGATGTGACCGGCGTCTCACCGGTGTTCATGAGCAAAAAGCCGCCGGTGCCGAAGGTGTTTTTCGCCTCGCCGGAGGCAAAGCAGGTCTGGCCGAAGAGGGCCGCCTGCTGGTCGCCTGCCGCACCGGCAATTTTTATCTCGCCGCCGAAGTGCATCGGGTCAGCGTACTCATAAAAGCCGCTGGACGGCACCGGCTTCGGGAGCATACATTTCGGGATGTTCAGCTCCTGCAGGATCTCGTCGTCCCATTCCAGCGTGTGGATGTTGAACATCATGGTGCGGCTGGCGTTGGTATAGTCGGTGACGTGCAGTTTTCCGCAGGTCAGCTTCCAGATGAGCCAGGTCTCCACGGTGCCGAAGAGCAGTTCTCCCCGCTCGGCCCTTTCGCGGGCGCCGGGGATATGATCCAGTATCCACTTGAGCTTGGTGGCCGAGAAATAGGCGTCGATGATGAGGCCGGTCTTCTGCCGGAATTTCTCCGTCAGGCCCCGGGCTTTCAGCTCGTCACAGTATTCGCTGGTGCGGCGGCACTGCCAGACGATGGCGTGGCAGATGGGCTCCCCGGTCTCCTTGTCCCAGACGATGGTGGTCTCCCGCTGGTTGGTGATGCCGATGGCGGCGATGTCCTCGGCTCGGGCGCCGACCTTGTTCATGGCCGAGAGGGCCACGCCCAGCTGGGTGGCCCAGATCTCATTGGCGTCGTGCTCCACCCAGCCGGGTCTCGGGTAATACTGGGCAAATTCCTTCTGCGCGACGCTGCAGATCTCACCCGCTTTGTTGAACAGGATACAGCGGTTCGAGGTGGTTCCGGCGTCCAGCGCCATGATGTACGACATAGGCTCTTTTCTCCTTTTCCTGCTCTGGTTTTATAGTGTCAGAACGCCAGCGCGGGGCTCACTTCGTTCCGCCGCTGGGTCTGGACGATACAGTCCTTATCCGGTACGACGCCTGCCGTACCGAGGGTGGAAAAGACGGTCTGCAGCGCCAGCATAGGAGTGTTGTTCTCCTGCGAGAGGTGGCAGAGGGCAAACTTCTTGCAGCCCTCCTGGATGAGTTCCAGCAGCTTTGCCGCGCACTCGTCGTTAGAGAGGTGGCCCCGGACCGACTCGATGCGGGCGCGCAGATAGTAGGGGTACGGCCCGCTGCGGAGCATATGCAGGTCGTAGTTGCTCTCGAGGGCCACAAGGTCGCAGCCGGAGAGGGCTTCATGTACAGCAGGAGTCAGCACACCGAGGTCGGTGGCGATGGTCATGGTCTTCTCGTCGGGGGTGTGGATGCGGTAGCCTACACAGGGGACGTCGTGGCTGGTGGGAAAAGCTTTGACCCCGAAGACACCGATGTCCTCTTCCCTGCCCGGCGTCAGGGCTGTCATGTCGCAAGTGGCCGGGACAACGCCGTTTGCGTCCAGAAATTCCAGTGTTTCCTCTGCACCGTACACTGGCAGCGGATATTTTTTCAGGAAGGTGGAAAGGCCCTTCACATGGTCGCTATGCTCATGGGTGACAAGAATGCCGTCGCAGTCGGAGATGTTCAGCTCCAGCTCCTTGAGGGCTGCGCCGGTGGTGCGGACGCCTTTGCCCATATCCACGATGAGATACCGCTCCCCACAGCGCACGACGCTGCTGTTACCGGAGGAACCGGAATAAAGAGAGATAAATTCAGACATGATAAACCTCAACAAATAAAACCCCTCCGTCTGCTGCGCAGTCATAAAAACGCAGGGACCTGACGGACTGCCAATGCCTCCCCCCTCGGCAGGGGGAGGCATTGGCACGCCGCAGGCGTGACGGAGAGGTTTTTCTAATTACAGAGCCTGTTCCAGTGCAGCGGGCATCCGCTCCACCTTCTTGATGTCAGCACCGAGGCCGCGCAGCTTCTCCACGATGTTCTCGTAGCCGCGCTCGATATGGCCGATCTCCTCGATCTCGCTGGTGCCGTCTGCCATCAGGGCTGCAACGACCATCGCTGCACCGGCGCGCAGGTCGGAAGCGCGGAGCGGAGCGGGAGAAAGCTTCTCCACGCCCTCGAACACGGCCACCTGACCGTCCACCTGGACATTCGCGCCCATCTTGCGCAGCTCATCCACATAGCGGAAGCGGTTATCCCACACGCTCTCGGTGACGGTGGAAGTCCCCTTTGCCACGCTGAGCAGAACGCCCATCAGGGGCTGCATATCGGTGGGGAAGCCCGGGTGGGGCATGGTGTTGATTTTGAGGGGCAGGATGTCGCCGGTGCGGCGAACCCGCACAGCATCGTCAAACTCCTCCACCTCAATGCCCGCACGGCGGAGCTTTGCGGTGATAGGCTCGAGGTGCTTGGGGGTGACGTTCTTCACCAGCACATCGCCGCCGGTGGCCGCTGCAGCCACCATGTAGCTGCCGGCCTCGATCTGGTCGGGGATGATGCTGTAAGTGCAGCCGTGCATCTGCTCGACGCCGCGCACCTTGATGACATCGGTGCCTGCGCCGCGCACATCAGCGCCGCACATATTCAGGAAGTTGGCCAAATCGACCACATGGGGCTCCTTGGCACAGTTTTCCAGAATGGTCTGACCCTTGGCCATGACAGCGGAGAGCATACCGTTCATGGTAGCGCCCACGCTCACCTTATCAAAGAAGATATGAGCGCCGTTCAGCTCGTCGGCGTGGACGGTGATCATGCCGTAGTCCACACTGTCCTCTGCGCCCAGAGCGCTGAACACCTTCAGGTGCTGGTCGATGGGGCGGGGGCCGAGGTTGCAGCCGCCGGGCATGGCCACCTGTGCCTTGCCGAAGCGGGACAGCAGTGCGCCGAGGAAATAGTAGCTGGCGCGCATCTGGCGGGACAGGTCGTCGGGGACGTTGGTGCCGGTCAGATGGGTGGTGTCGATCTCGTAGGTGTTCTTGTTCAGCATCCGGACCTTAGCGCCCAGCACGCTGAGGATCTTGAGGCTCACCGCCACATCGCTGATGTCCGGCAGGTTCTCGATGACGCAGACGTCCGCTGCCAGAATGGTAGCAGGCAGGATGCCCACAGCCGCATTCTTCGCGCCGGAGATGATGACTTCGCCGTGCAGGGGCTTACCGCCCGTAATAACAAACTTTTCCAATTTTATGATCTCCTTGTCACAGTCCCGCTCCCCGCAGGCCCAAAAGGTCAGTTCAAGGTACGTTATTCCTTCTCGCTGTACAAAGCTCACAACCAGTTGGCATAATTACAGCTACTTTATTATACACAACTTCCAGCAAAAAGCAAAGCCCCAATGCACGCTCGTCGATTATTTTCTGTTTTGCCCAGTTTCTTTTCTATTATTCTCGGATTTTGTCTCTTATTTTCAGGAAAATTTTACATTTGCCACTGCTTACCACACACTGTCGTCGCAGCGGGTCTCCTTGATCCAGCCCAGCTGATAGGCGCGGACCAGCTGTTTGAGGTCGTGGACCTTCTCCCGCAGGATCTCGCCCTCGTCGGTCTCCTCCACGAGGATGCGGTGGTTCTCCGTCTCGAGGATGTTCTTCTGAGAGAGGATGTCCAGATTCTCGTTCACAGCCTTTTCGGCGCTCTCGAAGGGCTGGTGGGTGCGCAGGGACATGGTGCGGCTGGAATAGACCAGCGTGTAGCCCGCGATGCCGGTCTTTTCGTGATAGGCGCGGCAGAAACCGCCGTCGATGACCACGAGGCGTCCGCCGCCCTTGATAGGGCTCTCGCCCTTCTTCTCCTGCACGGGGACATGGCCGTTGACGATGTGGCTGGTGCCGGGCAGGCCGAACTCGGCGAGGATGCGGCGGCAGACGGCTTCCTCATTATACCATGTATAATAGGGGTCCTTCACCTCAGTGTGGGTGGAAGCGTCCTCGACATACAGCCGCTCGAAGGTGGTCATGGCGCTGCGGCCATACAGGGGCGACAGCTTGCCGCACCACAGATACCACAGGAAATCCTGTCCGCTCTGGCGGGCGGCACTGCCCTCGGGGGCGAAGTAGCCCCGGCGGGCGCGCTCGTCACAGTAGTCCATGAGGGCGCGGCCCGAGTAGGCGTGGCCCTCGAACCGCTCCACAGCGAAGGTTCCTTTCCTGGTCATCGGCACAGCGCCGTGGTAGAGCAGGTTGCCGTTCTCGATGTGGTAGACACTGCCCTTGGCGTACAGGAACTCGACGTGCTGCTGTAATTTCTCACTCTGGCGGAAGGACTGCACCAGCTTTTGCAGCACCACCTTCTCGTCGCTGTTCAGCGCGGTGGGGTCGGCGGGGTCTACCGTCGGGAAAGACGTATCCCGCATGGGGTACTCCCTGCCGTTCACCATGACGGTCCCCTTCTCCCAGTTGATGCGGCGCAGGAAGTCGCGGTCCTGCATCTTGAAATCCGGATTGCGGTCGATGACCTGACACTCGAGCTTGAGCATCAGGATGGTGATGGCCTTATGCATGACGGCGCAGCGATGGAGCATACCGGGGGTGTAGGGGCCGCGGGCGGTGTCGGTGTGAGGCATCCAGATGGTCAAGTCGTCGTCGCCATAGAACTGCTCGGCCATCCGCTGCAGGTGGCGGAGGTTGATGCCGTAGCAGTCCTCCACCATGCCGTGGTTGTGGTAAGAGAGGGTGGTCTTCAGCACCGTGCAGATGCAGATGGGACTGCCGGCCGCCGCGCCCATCCAGACCACGTCGTGGTTGCCCCACTGGATGTCCACATCGTGGTAGCGCATCAGCAGGTCAAGGATGACGTCAGGGCGGGGGCCGCGGTCGAACAGGTCGCCCACGATGTGGAGCTTGTCCACGGCCAGACGCTTGATGAGCTCACAGAGACGGACGATGAACTTATCGGCGCGGCCATTCTCGATGATGCTGCCGACGATCTGGCCGTAGTAGAGGTCTTTGTCGTGGTCCTCGAAGTGGGCGTGGAGCAGCTCATCCAGAATGTAACCGCAGCTGGACGGCAGGCAGGCCCGGACATGCTCCCGGGTGTGCTTGGAAGAGACGAGGCGGCAGATGTCGATGAGCCGCAGCAGCGTCTCACTGTACCACTGTTCCAGTGCTTCCTCGTCGGCACAGCGCTCCTTGAGCTGGGGCAGCTTCTCGCTCGGATAATAGATCAGAGTCGCCAGCTCGGCCCGCGTCCCCTCCGGCACGGTATCCCCCAGCACAATGTCTACCTTTTCGCGGATGACGCCGGAAGCGGAGTTCAGGATATGTACGAACGCCTCGTTCTCACCGTGCAGGTCGCTCATGAAGTGCTCGGTGCCTTTGGGCAGCTTGAGCAGTGCCTGTGTGCTGATGATCTCGCTGGCGGCCGCTGCCTGCGAGGGGTAGTCCCGGGCCAGAAGGCTCAGATATTTCAGGTTGTCCCGGATCTCTTCGGTCTCTGTACGCATGGTGTCCTCCAAATCATGTAGTATTCTTGCATGACATGCAATATTCAATCTTAGTATACCACTTCCAAGGGCAAAAATGATATAATAGCCTCGGATAATTTAATATGATTCTTTCTCATAGGAGTTGGACAATATGTCTAAAAACATTTCCACAACGCCGCCTGTCTCCTGTACCCTCTGCCCCCGCCGCTGCGGCGCAGACCGCGCCGCCGGGCAGACAGGCTTCTGCGGGGCGGGCGGCACCCTGAAAGCCGCCCGCGCGGCCCTGCACTTCTGGGAAGAGCCCTGCATCAGCGGCACCCGGGGCAGCGGCACCGTGTTTTTCTCGGGCTGCACCCTCAAGTGTTGTTTCTGCCAGAATTACCCCATCAGCGCCGAGGGACTGGGCAAAGAGATCACGATAGAGCATCTGGCCGAAATTTTCCTCGATCTGCAGAAGCAGGGCGCCCACAACATCAACCTCGTCACCCCCGGCCAGTGGCGGCCCTGGATCATCGCGGCGCTGGACATTGCCCGGGCTGAGGGGCTGCGTCTGCCCATCGTCTGCAACACCGGCGGCTACGAGACGGTGGAGAGCGTGGAGGCGTGGCGCGGCTATATCGACATCTGGCTGGCCGATTTGAAGTACGTCTCCTCTTCCCTCTCCGCCGAGCTTTCCTCTGCGCCGGACTACTTCGCCCAAGCCAAGCCCGCCATCGAGGCCATGATGGCGCAGGCGGGCCATCCGGTGTTCGACAGCGAGGGCATCTTACAGAAAGGCGTCATCCTGCGGCATCTGGCCCTGCCCGGCCACATCGACGACAGTTTTGCCGTCCTCGACCGGATGGCCGCATGGAACGAGGCCGACCCCGGCTGCTTCATCCCCAGTGTCATGAGCCAGTACACCCCCTTCTACAAGGCCGCAGAGCACGGCATCGGGCGGCGCATCACCACCTACGAGTACCGCCGGGTGGTCAATTATGCCATGGATCTGGGGCTGACCGCCGGCTATATGCAGCAGAAGAGCAGCGCCCGGGAGGAGTATACACCCAGCTTTGATTTGACGGGCATTTAACCAGCCGGTAAACCTATCAGAGGCAGGTGGAGGGGAGTTTCCCAAGCAAATGTCCAGAGAAGTGGGGTCCCGGCGCGAAGCGTTGGGGCGAAACCGTGGGTTTCGGGTCCCATTTGCGGGGAAACTACCGGACGGCCTGCCGATACGCTTTCCGTCACAATCCACAAAAATCCTACCAAATTTTCTCTCGCAGTGTTTTTCTTTTCCTTGCAAATCCTCTCCGAAAGCACTATAATGGATACAACGATGTGCGTCATGTGGGGTCTGGCTGCCCTGCTGAGCACCAAACGCCCCGTCTCAAGAATGGTATATGAGAGGCGGCGGCTCAAATGCCCGAGAAGAGCAACAGGAGGACCGTTATGGAACATTTCAACCCCATTCTGGGCCACGAGACGACCGGACCGAAATTCATCACCTGCGGCGAGATCATGCTGCGCCTGACCCCGCCGAACTACGAAAAACTCCGCATGGCCACCAACTTTGAGGCCAGCTACGGCGGCAGCGAGGCCAACATCGCCCTCGCACTGGCAAACCTCGGCGTGGACAGCACCTTCTTCAGCGTCGTGCCGAACAACAGCCTCGGCAAAAGCGCTGTGCGCTGGCTGCGCTCCAACGACGTCCACTGCACCCCCATGATCCTCACCGAGCCGGATGAGACGCCCTCCAACCGTCTGGGTACATACTACCTCGAGACCGGCTACGGCATCCGCCCCTCCAAGGTCATCTATGACCGCAAGCACAGCGCCATCACCGAGTACGATTTCTCTCAGGTCGATCTGGACGAGCTGCTGGAGGGCTTCGACTGGCTGCACCTGAGCGGCATTACCCCGGCTCTGGCCCCCAACTGCCGCGGCCTCATCATCGATATGCTCAAGGAGGCCAAGAAGAAGGGCCTGACCGTCAGCTTCGACGGCAACTTCCGCTCCACCCTCTGGACCTGGGACGAGGCCCGCGACTTCTGCACCGAGTGCCTGCCCTATGTGGACGTGCTGCTGGGCATCGAGCCCTACCACCTGTGGAAGGACGAGAACGACCACTCCAAGGGCGACTGGAAGGACGGCGTGCCTCTGCAGCCCAGCTATGAGCAGCAGGACGAAATTTTCCAGCACTTCATCGAGCGCTACCCCAGCCTGAAGTGCATCGCCCGCCACGTCCGCTATGCCCACAGCGGCAGCGAGAACAGCCTGAAAGCCTTTATGTGGTATGACGGCCACACCTTCGAGAGCAAGCTGTTCACCTTCAACATCCTCGACCGCGTGGGCGGCGGCGACGCCTTCGCCAGCGGCCTCATCTACGCCATGCTCCACAACTACAAGGCCATGGACATGATAAACTTTGCGGTGGCAAGCAGCGCCATCAAGCACACCATCCACGGCGATGCCAACATCACCGACGATGTCAGCTCCATCCGCAACCTGATGAACATGAACTACGACATCAAGCGCTAAAGCAAACCAAAACGGCTTCGGTACGTCCAGACTGTGTACCGAGGCCGTTCTTTTTATGTTATGCCGCTCCGGCACTTCCTGCCGGATGACGATAAGTATGACTCTTGAAGGATTTTTTGAGTTTTTTCCTGTCAGATCATTGACAAACCGCTTTTTGCATGATAAAATCACACACGATTTTGAGAGACGAAGCGTGTCGAAGTCTTTTCAAAGCAATTTACCTTGGACCGCCCATCGGGGCTAAGGCCATACGGACAGCCGGGTCCACTGCCGACCGGCGGCGCAAGCTGCCATTATTGATTGAACGTCATAGTTCAAATTTTATAAGTTGGTTCCTTTACAACCATGAAATTGCGCGGAGCGTGCGCAGACTTGTGAAACGGTCAATAAGAGTAGTAAAAGTGTAGTTGCTATATAGACTCTCGTCATCCCGTCCTTTTGAATCCTGATGAATCATGCTGCGATACGGCTCTGGCGTCTTTGCCCCGGAGGCTTTGTCCGCGCATTCAAACGGTTTTTTCAAAGCGCAAGCCTGCATTTCTGTGCAGGGCTTGTGCTTTTTTGTTTGCCCGCATGGTTTGCAGCAGGAGTCAGGGACGGAGGAAAAAACATGAGTGAGAACCGTACACGGTTCCGGCTGGACCAGCGCCGCGCACCGATCTACGAGGCTCTGGAACAGTTCCGACAGATGCGGGTGGTCCCCTTCGATGTGCCGGGCCACAAGCGCGGCCGGGGCAACCCGGAGTTGACGGCCTTCCTGGGCCAGCAGTGCGTGGGCGTGGACGTCAACAGCATGAAACCGCTGGACAATCTCTGCCACCCGGTATCGGTCATCCGGGAGGCCGAGGAGCTGGCCGCCGACGCCTTCGGCGCAGCACACGCTTTTCTGATGGTGGGCGGCACCACCAGCTCGGTGCAGAGCATGGTGCTGACCGTCTGCAAGCGGGGCGACGAGATCATTCTCCCCCGCAATGTCCACCGTAGCGTGCTGAACGCACTGGTGCTCTGCGGCGCAGTGCCGGTCTATGTCAATCCCGAAGTGGACAAGCGCCTCGGCATCTCGCTGGGCATGAAGCGGGAGCAGGTGGCAAAAGCCATCAAGGAGCACCCCAACGCCGTGGCCGTACTGGTGAACAACCCCACCTATTACGGCATCTGCTCTGATTTGCGTGCCATCGTCAAGATGGCCCACGACGCCGGGATGCTCTGCCTCGCCGACGAGGCCCACGGCACCCACTTCTACTTCGGCGGCGGCAGTCTGCCCGTCTCCGCCATGGCGGCAGGCGCGGACATGGCGTCCGTCTCCATGCATAAGAGCGGCGGCAGCTTAACGCAGTCGAGCCTGCTGCTCATCGGCCCCAACGTCCACCCCGGCTATGTGCGCCAGATCATCAACCTGACCCAGACTACCTCCGGCAGCTACCTGCTCATGTCCAGCCTCGACATCTCCCGGCGGAACCTCGCGCTGCGGGGCCGGCAGGTGTTCCATCAGGTGGCTGACATGGCCGAGTATGCCCGCGAAGAGATCAACGCCGTGGGCGGCTACTACGCCTTCGGCAAGGAGCTGTGCAACGGCAACTCGGTCTTCGACTTCGACACCACAAAGCTCAGCGTCCACACGCTGGACATCGGCCTCGCCGGCATCGAGGTCTACGACATCCTGCGGGATGAGTATGACATCCAGATCGAGTTCGGCGACATCGGCAACATCCTCGCCTACCTCTCCATCGGCGACCGCCCGCAGGAGATCGAGCGTCTGGTGAGCGCACTGGCCGAGATAAAGCGCCGCTACCACACCGACGGCACCGGCCTGCTGAGCCAGGAATACATCGACCCCGTCGTTGCCGCCAGTCCGCAGGAAGCGTTCTACGCCCCCAAAAAGAGCCTGCCCCTCCGGGAGACCGAGGGCATGGTGTGCAGCGAGTTCGTCATGTGCTACCCGCCGGGCATCCCCATCCTCGCCCCCGGCGAGCGCATCACTAAAGAGATACTGAACTATATCGAGTACGCCAAGGCCAAAGGCTGTAGCATGACCGGCCCGGAAGACCCGGACATCCTGCACCTGAATGTTCTGGCATAAGGAGAAGCAGATGGAGTTTTGGTTTTCGGAATTTCACACCCCGGACGTCAAGCACAGCATCCGGGTGAACAAGCAGCTCTACTCCAAGCAGAGCGACTATCAGCGCATCGACATTTTTGAGACGCCTGAGTTTGGCCGGGTGCTGACGCTGGACGGCAACGTGATGCTCACCGAGCGGGACGAGTTCATCTACGACGAGATGATCGTCCACGTTCCCATGGCCGTCCACAAGGAGGCAAAAGACATCCTCGTCATCGGTGCAGGCGACGGCGGCGTGGTGCGGGAGCTGACCCGCTACGACCGGGTCGAGCGCATCGACCTCGTGGAGATGGACCCCCAGGTCGTGGAGGCCTGCCGCGCCTATCTGCCCGGCAACGCCTGCCGGATGGACGACCGCCGGGTCCACATCTATTTCGAGAACGCTCTGAAATACATCCGCCGCTGCGAGGAGGAATATGACCTCATCATCGTGGACTCCTCCGACCCCTTCGGTCCCTCCGAGGGCCTGTTCACCCGGGAGTTCTACGGCAGCTGCTTCAACGCCCTGAAAGAGGACGGCATCATGGTCAACCAGCAGGGCAGCCCCTTCTACACCGAGGACGCCAGCGCCATGCAGCGCAGCCACAAGCGCATCGCGTCCACCTTCCCCGTCAGCCGGGTCTATCAGGCACACATCCCGACCTTCGCCGCCGGCTACTGGCTCTTCGGCTTTGCCAGCAAGAAGTACCACCCCATCGATGACCTGGACGCCGACGCATGGAAGGCGCTCAATCTGCGCACCCGCTACTATACCACCCGGCTCCACGTCGGAGCTTTCTATCTGCCGGCATTCCTCGAGGAGATGCTGCGCGAAGTGGAGGAACCCAAATGATCTCACCCAATGTTGAAACCTTTATCGGCTGCGACAGCAGCTACCGCGCCGCCGACATCGTGCTTTACGGCGCACCTTTCGACTCCACCACCAGCTACCGCCCCGGCGCACGGTCCGGCCCGTCGGCCATCCGGCACGAGAGCTTTGGCCTCGAGACTTACAGCCCCTACCAGAACGCCGATTTGACCGACTTCGACATCTTCGACAGCGGCGACCTCGAGCTCTGCTTCGGCTCCAGCGAAGCCGCCCTTTCCGACATCGAGGCCCGGGCGGCAGAGATCCTGCACGACGGCAAGCTTCCGCTCCTGCTGGGCGGTGAGCATCTGGTGACGCTGGGTGCGGTGCGGGCCGTGGCAGAGAAACACCCCGGCCTCCACATCATCCACTTCGACGCCCACGCCGACCTGCGGGACGACTACCTCGGTGCGAAGCTGAGCCACGCCTGTGTGCTGCGCCGCTGCCACGAGATCGTGGGCGACGGCCACATCCACCAGTTCTGCATCCGCAGCGGCGAGCGGGCCGAGTTCGAGTTTGCGGCCCAGCATACCGAGATGCACAAGTTCGACTTCACCGGCCTTGCCGAGCTCACCGAACAGCTCTGCGCCACCAAAGAGCCGGTCTACCTCACCATCGACCTCGACTGCCTCGACCCCTCCTGCTTCCCCGGCACCGGTACCCCCGAGGCCGGCGGCGTGAGCTTTTTGCAGCTGCTGGACGCCATCCGCACCGTGTCCAAGGCCAACATCGTGGGCGCTGACCTCAATGAGCTGGCCCCCATGCTGGACATCTCCGGCGTCTCCACGGCCACAGCCTGCAAGGTGCTGCGGGAGCTGCTGATCGCCCTCGACAAGGGCTGGCCCGGGTTTCAGGTCTAACAAAAAATAATTTGATATAAAGGAGAAACCATCATGAGCAAAGTTCTGATCATCGGCTGCGGCGGCGTGGCCTCCGTCGCCATCCACAAGTGCTGCCAGGTCCCCGAAGTGTTCACCGACATCTGCATCGCCAGCCGCACCAAGTCCAAGTGCGACAAGCTGGCCGCAGAGCTTGCCCCCAAGACCACCACCAACATCACCACCGCACAGGTGGATGCCGACCATGTGGACGAGGTCATCGCCCTCATCAAGAGCTATCAGCCCGACCTCGTGATGAACATCGCCCTGCCCTATCAGGACCTGACCATCATGGACGCCTGCCTCGCCTGCGGCGTCAACTACATGGACACCGCCAACTACGAGCCGGAGAACACCGACGACCCCGCGTGGCGTGCCATCTATGAGAAGCGCTGCAAGGAGGCAGGCTTCTCCGCCTACTTCGACTACAGCTGGCAGTGGGCCTACGCCAAAAAGTTTGAGGAAGCCGGCCTCACCGCCCTGCTGGGCAGCGGCTTCGACCCGGGCGTGACCCAGGCTTACTGCGCCT
>OIZW01001355.1_pt1 | contig 15365 bp, 10 predicted proteins | sample 1588581 | NCBI WGS metagenome assembly OIZW01 (sample SAMN03283266) | human gut metagenome | biome: human-associated habitat; material: feces | host: Homo sapiens | place: USA | collected 2013 | reverse complement strand
CGGATGTCATTCCGATTTTTTTTCCTAATAATCCTGGCATTTCACTAATTTTTAAATACTACACTTTAATTTCTACTTCTACACCACTCGGCAACTCTAACTTCATCAGAGCATCTACAGTCTTAGCTGTTGAGCTATAGATATCGATCAGTCTCTTGAATGAAGAAAGTTCAAACTGCTCTCTTGATTTCTTGTTAACGAAAGTAGAGCGGTTTACTGTAAAGATACGCTTGTGCGTCGGAAGGGGAATCGGTCCGCTAACAATAGCACCGGTAGCCTTCACTGTTCTAACGATCTTCTCAGCTGATTTGTCAACCAAGTTGTGGTCGTAAGATTTCAGTTTAATTCTAATTTTCTGACTCATTAGTTCTTTTAATTAATAAATTTATAAATAAGATAAAGCGGCAGGCTAAGAGTCATTCGCTAGCCTGCTGCTTAAGATATTTTAGAGTAAATCAGCACGTCCTTTTACTTCTTCCAATACCGCTTTAGCGATAGAGCTAGAAACCTGAGCGTGATGAGAGTATACCATTGATGAAGTGGCACGACCAGAAGTGATAGTACGCAATGCGGTTACGTAACCGAACATTTCTGCCAACGGAACCATTGCTTTTACGATACGGGCTCCTGAACGGCTTGACTCCATACCTTCAACCTGGCCACGGCGTTTGTTCAAGTCACCGATAACGTCACCCATGTTTTCTTCCGGAGTAACGACTTCCAGCTTCATGATAGGCTCCATCAATACAGGACCTGCCTTAGCACAAGCATTCTTATATGCCTGGATAGCACAAATTTCAAAAGACAACTGGTCAGAGTCAACCGGGTGGAATGAACCATCGACCAAAGTCACTTTCAATGAATCCAGCGGATAGCCAGCCAGCACACCATTCTTCATTGCAGTCTGGAAACCTTTCTGAACTGAAGGAATGAATTCCTTAGGAATGTTACCACCCTTCACTTCATCAACGAACTGCAGACCACCTTGAGTAAAGTCTTCATCAACCGGGCCGATGTTCACAATAATATCAGCGAACTTACCACGACCACCAGATTGTTTCTTATAAACCTCACGCAAGTTAACTGTCTTAGTGATAGCCTCTTTGTAGTTAACCTGAGGTTTACCCTGGTTACATTCTACTTTGAATTCACGTTTCAGACGGTCGATAATGATATCCAAGTGAAGCTCACCCATACCGGAAATAACTGTCTGACCTGTCTGTTCGTCAGTTTTCACTGTGAATGTCGGGTCTTCTTCAGCCAGTTTAGCCAAACCGTTAGACAGTTTGTCCATATCCTTCTGAGTTTTCGGTTCCACAGCAATACCGATTACCGGTTCCGGGAAGTCCATTGACTCAAGAACGATCGGAGCTGTTTCGTCACACAGTGTATCACCAGTGTGAATATCCTTGAAACCTACACCGGCACCAATATCACCGGCACCAATCACTTCTACCGGATTCTGTTTGTTTGAGTGCATCTGGAACAGACGAGAAACACGTTCTTTCTTACCTGAACGAGAGTTGTAGATATAAGAACCGGCTTCAATCTTACCAGAGTATACACGGAAGAAAGTCAAACGTCCTACATATGGGTCAGTAGCGATCTTAAATGCCAAAGCTGAAGTTTTATCGTCTTCGCTCGGTTTACGATCTTCTTCGGCACCGGTATCAGGGTTTGTACCAACTACGTTTTCAGCATCCAACGGAGAAGGCAAGAAAGCACAAACATAGTCAAGCAAAGTCTGTACGCCCTTATTCTTGAATGAAGAACCGCACAACATCGGAACTACAGCCATCTGAACAGTTGCATTGCGAAGAGCTCTCAATACTTCTTCTTCTGTAATAGTAGAAGGATCATCAAAGTATTTTTCCATCAACGCATCATCAAATTCAGCTACTTTTTCAAGCATTTTATCTCTCCATTCGTTGGCTTCGTCAACGAGATTAGCAGGAATTTCTTCTATGGTATAGTCAGCACCCATTGTTTCATCATGCCAGTAGATAGCTTTCATTTTGATCAGATCAACCAATCCTTTGAAGTTTTCTTCTGCACCGATAGGAATAACAACCGGACACGGATTTGCACCCAAAACAGCCTTCATCTGGCGAACAACTTCAAAGAAGTCAGCACCCGAACGGTCCATTTTGTTAACGTAAGCGATACGCGGTACGTTATATTTGTCAGCCTGACGCCATACAGTTTCCGACTGAGGTTCTACACCACCTACAGCACAGTAAGCAGCAACAGCACCATCAAGGATACGAAGTGAACGTTCTACCTCAGCAGTAAAGTCCACGTGTCCCGGAGTGTCAATCAGGTTGATTTTATAAGTATCACCAGCATACTTCCAACGAGTAGTTGTAGCGGCAGAAGTGATAGTAATACCACGTTCCTGCTCTTGCTCCATCCAGTCCATTGTTGCAGCACCATCGTGTACCTCTCCGATTTTGTGGGTCAATCCGGTGTAGAACAGGATACGTTCAGAAGTTGTTGTCTTTCCGGCATCGATGTGAGCCATGATACCGATATTACGAGTCAAATGTAAATCATTCTTTGCCATTTTCTTTTTCCTTTACTTTAAGTTTTTAATCAAATAGGTATTTCTTATAGTAATTAGAATCTGAAATGAGCAAATGCACGGTTAGCTTCAGCCATTCTGTGCATATCTTCTTTACGTTTGAAAGCACCGCCTTGTTCATTGAATGCATCCATGATTTCAGCAGCCAATTTATCAGCCATAGATTTACCACCTCTCTTGCGAGCGAACAGAATCAGGTTCTTCATTGAGATTGATTCTTTACGATCCGGGCGAATTTCGGTAGGAACCTGGAAAGTTGCACCACCCACACGGCGTGATTTTACTTCAACTTGAGGAGTTACGTTATCTAACGCTTTCTTCCAGATTTCAAGAGCAGTTTTTTCTTCGTTAGGAAGTTTTGCTTTTACTGTTTCCAGTGCAGCGTAAAAGATTTCATAAGAAGTGTTCTTCTTTCCATCATACATCAGATGGTTTACAAATTTAGAAACCTTCTGGTCATTGAACACGGGATCCGGAAGGATAACGCGTTTTTTTGGTTTTGCTTTTCTCATTTGTTCGAAAAATAATGTTTTTGTTCTTGGTTGTCTATTTCTTGACGTCTTCAACTCCCCCTCCGGGGAATTTACTCAACCTTTATAGCTTATTCCAACAAACTAAAACGAAAGTTATTACTTTTAATTAAAATAAATCGAATTCGGAATCACTCCGGATTATTTCTTCTTAGCCGGTGCTGCTTGTCCCGGTTTCGGACGCTTAGCTCCGTATTTAGAACGTCTCTGAGTACGTCCGGCTACACCTGCTGTATCAAGAGTACCGCGAACGATGTGGTAACGTACACCCGGAAGGTCTTTCACACGACCACCGCGAACCAGTACGATTGAGTGCTCCTGCAAGTTGTGTCCTTCTCCCGGAATGTAAGAGTTCACCTCTTTCTGGTTAGTCAAACGCACACGAGCTACTTTACGCATTGCAGAGTTCGGCTTTTTCGGAGTAGTAGTATATACTCTCACGCAAACGCCACGTCTTTGAGGACAAGAATCCAAGGCCGGAGATTTACTTTTCTCGACCAGCACTTCGCGTCCTTTTCTTACTAATTGCTGAATTGTAGGCATTTTAAATTGTTTTTTAATTTATATTATTGTTATATTAATTTCGTAACTATACATTTTGGGCTGCAAAAATACGAATAATATTTGAATAATCAATGCACTACATCTTTTTTTTAATTTTTAAGAGCTTATTTCCGGAAAATCATTTCATCAGAAAGATTTTTAGGTGTAGCCATCCGTACATTAAGGCTACACCCTCCCTCTCGAATGGCTACACCCATCGCACCGGATGGCTACACCCTTTTTATTTTCAGGCTTCTCCTTTTATATCTAATATAGGAGGAGTATCCACTCCGTCTTCCTGCAATCGGATAGGACCGAATGCACGTTCATATTTAGCTATATTTTCTTCAAGCGCCCTTTGCAAACGTTTGGCATGTTCGGGAGCAAGAATCACACGCGACTGTACCCCTGCTTTTGGTAACCCGGGCAATACACGCACAAAGTCGAGTACAAACTCCGAACTTGAATGTGTAATGATAGCCAGATTCGCATAGGTTCCTTGAGCCACTTCCTCTTTTAATTCTATTTGTAATTGATTATCGGGATTTTGATTTTCCATATCTTTTATTATTGATTGATTCTAATTCTTCTGCTACAAAGATACAGATTATGTTTTATAGTAAAGACAAATGCCTTGCACTCTTTTCCATAGAATGCAAGGCATACGAAAACAATTTTTTATTTGAATCCAAAGCATTTTTTAATCAATATCTGGAAAAAGCAGATATTTGAAGAAAAAACAGGAATGGATTTTAAATTATCTCAGGCTATATTAAAAGTGGTAATCAACAATAAGCAGCGAACGATAAACTTAATACATTAATTAGTGCATTCCAATTTACCGTTCACCGTTCATTATCTACCGCTCACTATCAAGAGTTAGGTGTCAATTTTTCTTTCACCTCAGTCGCTTTATCAGCTACTTTTCCGGCTACTTTGGCACCAGCCTTCACGGCTTTGTCTTTTGCTTCGACTACTGCCAGTTCGGCATCAGCCTCTATTTCATGAAGAGCATTGAACACATCATTTTTCAGTTTTTTAGCTTTCGCCGTGCGCGAAAAATGATAAACCAGCGCACCGATGGCAGAACCGATTCCAAGTCCTACCAAAAATTTTGCATTTCCACTTCCCATAAACTATTAATTTTTATATAACCACAATAAACGATACTGTCTCATTGCGAGAAATACTCCCCTCATCGGGAGCGGCTGAAGAAGGAGGCTATCCAGAGAAATAAGATCGCGCCGACAACCGAAGTAATCAGACTACCAATAATTCCGGTTGCTGCCAGTCCCAGAAGGGCAAACACCCAACCGCCCAGCACACCGCCTATAATCCCTAATAAGAGATTGACCAAAAGGCCGAATCCTCCTCCACGCATTATCTTACCGGCAAAATAACCGGCAAGGATACCTATCAAAATGTACCAGATAAAATTCATAATGCTTGATTTATATTGTTTTGATATAGGAACGCTGCAGGCACAGGAATGTTCGGTAAATAAAGAGGGAATTAACGACTATTGATAAACCGGACGCTGAAAACAGTAAAATCTGATCTGTTTTTCGAATAGACACATTGTAACACTTGGTAAAAGAGATTATCTTTGTCCAAAAGAAAATCTTAAGACCTATGAAAAATATTAATTACAGTATAAAAAAGCAATTTAAAATATCGGACGAAGGAATCTGTTTGTTGCCCATGCTCCTTAGAGCGCTCTGTCGGCTTACTAAAAAACAGCTGTTACTACTGGAAGAAATCTATTCCAGTTACCCCTCGTCCACAGAAGGGGAAATCATCACACAATCTCACCGGACGGTGAATGCAAAAAGAATCCCGACTTCTTTTTCGTATGAAGGAGGCATCACACTCGACACGGAAACATTACACTATAGCAGCCCAAGTGAGAAGTTTGCAACAACTTGGAAAAATATATTATTTCACACCATTTCTATCAGAATAATTATCGGACTCCATAAAAGTAATATGGAACCGTCCGAGTGGAGAGAAATCATTCACCAGAACACATATCAGAAATTTCACCGCAAACATAGAAGACGATTGCCATTATCATTCCGTGAACGGTATACACAATACAAAAACAAGGTTTCCGACGCATTCAACCAAGACGCTCCAAAGTAAACCGGCTTCTATCGGGGGGAACACATTACCCAACCTGAACAAAGTAAAGGCAATAGAATGAATTTAATAATAATGACAGCAGCACAGATTGTACATTTTTCACATTAACACATTTAAATCAATTATATCATGGAATTAAAAAAGAAAGAGAATATAGGTTGGATTGACCTGTTAAGGGTACTCGCCTGTTTCTTTGTTGTTTTCTCGCATAGTTGCGATGCATTTATCGGCCAATTTGATGCCAATCGGGAATCGTTCTTAACAGGAGTGTTTTTGGGAAGCCTGATGCGCCCGTGTGTTCCCATTTTTGTTATGATGACCGGGGTATTGCTATTACCCGTACAAACCGACATGGCAGCGTTCTATAAGAAAAGGATAGGACGCCTGATCCCTCCAATGATTTTCTGGTCACTGGTCTTGCCTGTTTTGTATTTCATATATCTGAACTATATCAATCCCGATACTCAAAATCCACTGATCTCGATGCCAGATCACAGTCTTGAAGCTTTATGGTTCAAACTATATACATTTATATTTAATTTCAATTTTGACACAGTCCCGTTGTGGTATCTTTATATGTTGATTGGGTTATATTTGATAATGCCTATTATCAGCGGTTGGTTGGAAAAAGTTTCAAAGAAGGAACTAAAATTATTCTTAGGCATTTGGGGAATCAGCCTGATTGCTCCGTATGTAAAAATGTTCGCTCCAGCACTAGGCTATCAGGGCAATTACGGGAATATGGGTCTATGGGGAGTATGTGACTGGAATGACTATGGTAGTTTTTATTATTTCTCCGGTTTTATCGGATATCTTCTGCTAGCTTATTATCTCACAAAATATCCACTGAAATGGAGTTGGAAGAAACTATTGAGTATTACCATCCCAATGTTTCTGACAGGATACCTGATCACATCTTATGGGTACGTCATCACACAAAATTACTTCCCGGGAAATTATGCTTATCTGGAAATTGTATGGTACTTTGCAGGTATCAACGTATTTATGATGACCTTCCCGGTTTTTGTAATCGTACAGAAGATAAAAGTACCTTCAAACCACAGATTATCACACATGGCATCACTCGCATTCGGCATTTATCTGAGCCATTATGTATTTGTATTCATTGCTTACGATTTACTGGATACAGAGTTGCTGCCGTATACTGTACGAATTATTTGTATGGCCTGTATTGTATTCCTGACATGTTACGCCATCGTTTGGCTAATGTCAAAAAGCAAATTGACCAATCGCTTCATCCGGTAACGTAACATAAACTAAAAAAAAGAGCAATCACCTTTACGGCAATTGCTCTTTTTCAGCTATAGTCAATTGAATTGTATTATTCTACTTCATTATAGTCAAGCACTGTCTTCTTATTAGCCAGAATACGATCGTATTCTTCTTTAGAACCTACAATGATCTTGTCAAACTCGCGAAGACCTGTACCGGCCGGAATCAAATGACCGCAAATTACATTCTCCTTCATACCTTCCAACTTATCTATCTTACCATTGATAGCAGCCTCATTCAGTACCTTAGTTGTCTCCTGGAAAGAAGCGGCAGACATGAAGCTTGAAGTTTGCAATGCGGCACGAGTAATACCCTGAAGAATCTGGGTAGAAGTTGCAGCAACAGCATCACGCACCTCAACCGGTTTAAGGTCACGGCGTTTCAGCATACTGTTTTCGTCACGCAACTTGCGGGCTGTGACAATCTGACCGGCTTTCAGGTTTTCAGAATCTCCGGCATCTACAACCACTTTCTTACCCCAAATGCGGTCGTTCTCTTCCATGAACTCGAGTTTGTCCACTACCTGCTGTTCAAGGAAGCGTGTATCACCCGGTTCGTCAATAGTCACTTTACGCATCATCTGGCGAACAATGATCTCAAAATGCTTATCATTGATCTTCACACCCTGTAAACGATATACGTCCTGAACTTCATTCACGATGTATTCCTGTACAGCCGTAGGACCTTTAATAGCCAAAATATCAGCCGGAGTCGTAGCACCATCGGACAATGGAGTACCTGCACGAACGTAGTCATTCTCCTGTACCAGAATCTGCTTAGACAGCGGAACAAGGTATTTCTTCACTTCACCGGTCTTAGATGTAACGATGATTTCGCGATTACCGCGTTTCACTTTACCCATAGTAACCTCTCCATCGATTTCGGATACGACGGCAGGATTCGACGGGTTACGTGCTTCAAACAACTCAGTAACACGGGGAAGACCACCGGTAATATCACCAGCTTTACCCACAGCACGCGGAATCTTAACGATTACCTCACCTGCTTTCACCTTTTGGCCGTTTTCGATCACTACGTGTCCACCTACAGGTAAATTATATGTACGGATAAGATCACCATCTTCGGTCAGGATGTGGGCCGAAGGAACTTTAGTCTTATCTTTAGACTCAATAATAATAATTTCTCGAAGTCCGGTCGCTTCATCCGATTCAATCTTATAAGTAACATTTTCAATGACACCCTCAAACTCAATCTTACCGGTAGCTTCGGTTATGATAACAGCGTTGAATGGATCCCATTTCGCAATCAGTTTACCTTTTTCTACCACTTCACCATCGGCTACATAAAGTGTAGAACCGTAAGGAACGTTATGGGTAGAAAGTACAATGCCTGTATTGACATCAATGAAACGAACCTCAGCCAAACGACCTACTACCACTTTGGCAGCCTCACCAGTTTCGTCCACAATATCTACCGTACGGAGTTCTTCAAATTCCAAACGGGCATTATTTTTAGCAACAATACTTGCATTGGCCGCAATGTTGGCAGCCGTACCACCAGCATGGAATGTACGCAATGTCAACTGTGTACCCGGTTCACCGATAGACTGGGCAGCGATTACACCGACAGCCTCACCTTTCTGAACCATATGGTTCGTAGCCAGGTTACGACCATAGCACTTCGCACAAACACCCTTCTTCGATTCGCAAGTCAATACCGAACGAATCTCAACGCTTTCAATCGGAGATTCCTGAATCTTCTTGGCGATATCTTCTGTAATTTCTTCACCACCGGCAACCAGTAATTCACCGGTCTGAGGATGAATAATATCGTGTACGGATACACGTCCGAGGATACGTTCGTACAGAGTAGCAATAACTTCGTCATTGTTCTTGAGGTCAGTACAAACCAGTCCGCGAAGCGTACCGCAGTCTTCTTCATTAATAATCACATCATGCGAAACGTCAACCAGACGACGAGTCAAGTATCCCGCATCGGCAGTCTTCAAAGCGGTATCCGCCAAACCTTTACGGGCACCGTGAGTAGAGATAAAGTACTCCAACACAGAAAGTCCCTCTTTAAAGTTAGACAAGATAGGATTCTCGATGATCTGACCACCTTCAGCACCTGCCTTCTGCGGTTTTGCCATCAAACCACGCATACCGGAGAGCTGACGGATCTGCTCTTTAGAACCACGGGCACCGGAATCAAGCATCATGTACACAGAGTTGAAACCCTGATCATCTGAAGAAATAGTCTTCATCAAGATATTAGACAATTCTGAGTTTACATGTGTCCAGATATCAATTACCTGGTTGTAACGTTCATTATTGGTGATGAAACCCATATTATAGTTACTGATCACCTGCTCTACCTCTTCATAACCTCTCTGAACGAGTGTCTCTTTCTCTTTCGGGATAATGATATCACCCAAGTTGAATGACAGACCACCCTGAAAGGCCATCTTGTAGCCTAAATTTTTAATTCCATCAAGGAAGTCAGCAGTCCGAGCAACACCACAAGCTTTGATTACAGCACTAATAATGTCACGCAATGATTTCTTTGAAATAATAGTATTGATGTATCCGACTTCAGGCGGAACAATTTCGTTCACAATTACACGACCTACTGAAGTCTCACGCATTACATCAACGATATTTCCATTTTCGTCAAGGTCTTTTACGATAACCTTCACCGGAGCGTGAATATCTACTTTACCTTCATTGTAAGCTATCAACGCTTCTTCGGGTCCATAGAATGTGAGCCCCTCACCTTTGGCGCCTTTACGGAGTTTGGTGATATAGTACAAACCAAGCACCATATCCTGTGAAGGAACGGTAATAGGAGCACCATTTGCAGGATTCAGAATATTGTGAGAAGCCAGCATCAACATTTGTGCTTCAAGTACTGCCTCATTGCTCAAAGGCAAGTGAACAGCCATCTGGTCACCATCAAAGTCGGCATTGAACGCTGTACATGCCAACGGATGCAATTGGATAGCTTTACCTTCGATCATCTTAGGCTGGAAAGCCTGAATACCCAAACGGTGAAGTGTCGGAGCACGGTTCAACAATACTGGATGACCTTTCATTACGTGTTCAAGAATATCCCAGATCACCGGCTCCTTACGGTCCACGATCTTCTTAGCAGACTTCACAGTCTTTACGATACCTCGCTCGATCAACTTACGAATAATGAACGGCTTGTACAGTTCGGCAGCCATCAGTTTAGGAATACCACATTCATGCATTCTCAACTCCGGGCCAACAACAATTACCGAACGGGCCGAATAGTCAACACGTTTACCCAGCAAGTTTTGACGGAAACGTCCTTGCTTACCTTTCAGGCTGTCAGACAAAGACTTCAACGGGCGGTTGGCATCAGTCTTAACTGCACTGGATTTACGTGAATTATCAAACAGTGAATCGACAGATTCCTGAAGCATACGTTTCTCGTTACGGAGAATCACCTCGGGAGCCTTAATCTCAATCAATCGTTTCAAACGATTGTTACGGATAATCACACGACGATAAAGATCGTTCAAATCGGATGTAGCGAAACGCCCTCCATCCAACGGAAGCAACGGACGAAGTTCGGGCGGAATTACCGGTACAATACGTACAATCATCCATTCAGGTTTATTCCGTCCACGTGATGCACGGAATGATTCTACCACCTGAAGACGCTTCAAAGCCTCATTCTTACGCTGTTGCGAAGCATCATTTCCGGCACGGTGACGCAACTCATAGGATAATGCATCAAGATCGAGACGGGCAAGCAGATCATAGATCGCTTCGGCTCCCATTTTAGCAATAAACTTGTTGGGGTCTGTATCTTCCAGATACTGATTATCTTTAGGAAGAGTATCAAGAATATCCAAGTATTCTTCTTCTGACAACAGATCAAATTCGGCGATACCGTCTTCAGCTTTCACACCCGGCTGAATGACAACATAGCGTTCGTAGTAAATGATAGAATCGAGTTTCTTGGTGGGGAGTCCCAACAAATAACCGATCTTATTAGGCAGCGAACGGAAATACCAGATGTGAGCTACAGGCACGACAAGCTGGATATGTCCCATACGTTCGCGACGTACTTTCTTTTCAGTAACTTCTACACCACAACGGTCGCAGACAATACCTTTATAACGGATGCGTTTATATTTACCGCAATGGCATTCGTAGTCTTTGATCGGGCCGAAGATACGCTCGCAGAACAAACCGTCACGCTCAGGTTTGTATGTACGATAGTTGATGGTTTCAGGCTTTAATACTTCACCACTCGAATTCTCAAGGATTTCTTCCGGAGAAGCCAAACCGATAGAGATTTTCGAGAAATTGCTCTTGATCTTATTTTCTTTTCTAAAAGCCATACTTTTATAATTATATAATATGCTAATTAACTAAATAATGTGCCGATTGGCTGATGCCAATGTGCCAATAAGAAAATATGCTAATTATGAAATGCCACAGCCAATGTACCTTGATCGATACATTGGCATATTGGCACATTAGTTCATTATTCCAAATTGATGCTCAGGCCCAATCCTCTTAATTCGTGCAACAACACGTTCAGAGATTCCGGAATACCCGGCTGTGGCATGGGTTCGCCCTTTACAATGGCTTCGTAAGCCTTAGAACGTCCAACAACGTCGTCCGACTTGATTGTCAGAATCTCCTGGAGAATATGCGATGCACCGAAACCTTCGAGTGCCCAAACCTCCATCTCTCCGAAACGCTGACCACCAAACTGAGCTTTACCACCAAGAGGTTGCTGAGTAATCAATGAGTATGGTCCGATAGAACGTGCGTGCATCTTGTCTTCAACCATGTGACCGAGTTTCAACATATAGGTAACACCTACGGTTGCTGGTTGGTCAAAGCGTTCGCCTGTACCACCATCACAAAGATAAGTTTTGCAATAGCGTGGTAGACCAGCTTTGTCTGTCCACTCGTTCAAGTCATCCAAAGTTGCACCGTCAAAAATCGGCGTAGCGAACTTCACACCCAAATTCTTTCCGGCACGTCCGAGAACAGCCTCAAAAATCTGACCGATATTCATACGAGAAGGCACACCCAACGGGTTCAATACAATGTCTACCGGAGTTCCATCTTCAAGGAACGGCATGTCTTCTTGACGAACAACACGTGACACAATACCTTTATTACCGTGACGTCCGGCCATCTTATCACCTACACCAATCTTACGTTTTTTAGCAATATATACTTTCGCCATCTGAATGATACCTGCAGGCAGTTCATCACCGATTGTGATAGCGAACTTTTTACGCTTCAGTTCAGCATCAAGTTCTTTGTACTTCTTGATAAAGTTCAGGATCAAGTCACGAATCATACCATTCGCATGATCATCATTGGTCCAGTCGCTCAGCTGAATCGCGGTGAAATCAAGTGAATCGAAGTCAGAAGCACTAAACTTAGAGCCTTTAGCTATGACTTCAGCTCCCAAGTAGTCTTTCACGCCCTGAGATACCTTTCCTTCTGTCAATACCATCAATTTCTTTACCAAGATACGTTTCAAGTCAGCTACCTTAGACTCAAATTCATCGTCAATTTTCGGAAGCAACGCCTTATCAGCCAACTTAGAACTACGATTCTTGATGACACGTGAGAACAATTTCTTATCAATAATTACCCCCTTCAGAGAAGGAGATGCTTTCAAAGAAGCATCTTTCACATCACCGGCTTTATCACCAAAGATAGCACGAAGCAATTTTTCTTCCGGAGAAGGATCAGATTCACCTTTCGGTGTAATCTTACCAATCAATATATCACCCGGCTGAATACGTGCACCGACACGTACGATACCATTCTCGTCCAAATCCTTAGTGGCTTCCTCACTCACGTTAGGAATATCAGAAGTCAACTCTTCCATTCCTCGCTTGGTTTCACGAACTTCGAGTGAATACTCTTCTACGTGTACTGAAGTCAGCAAGTCTTCACGAACCACACGTTCATTCAACACGATAGCATCCTCGTAATTATAACCTTTCCAAGGCATGTAAGCAACCAACAGATTCTTACCCAAAGCGAGTTCTCCATTTTCAGTAGAATAACCTTCTGTCAGAATCTGACCTTTCGTCACACGATCACCTTTATTGCAAGTTGGCCGAAGGTCGATTGTCATATTCTGGTTCGTTTTACGGAACTTCGGTATTCTATATTCTTTTAATGCCGGCTCAAAACTTACAAACTCTTCATCTTCTGTACGATCGTATAGAATACGAATAGTAGTAGCATCTACAAAATCAATCACTCCATCACCTTCGGCAGCAATCTGAGTACGGGAATCACGTACCAGCTGGCGTTCAATACCTGTACCTACGATTGGAGCTTCGCTTCTCAGCAAAGGAACAGCCTGGCGCATCATGTTCGATCCCATCAACGCACGGTTAGCGTCATCATGTTCAAGGAAGGGAATCAAAGATGCAGCGATAGAAGCAATCTGTTGAGGAGCAACGTCCATCAACTCTACTTCCGAAGGTTCTACAACCGGATAATCGGCATCCTGACGAGACTTAACCTTATTACGGATAAATGTACCGTCATCATTCAACGGAGCATTACCCTGTGCTATGATCTTAGCTTCTTCTTCCTCAGCCGTCAGGTAAACGAGTCCGTTCTCAGACAGATCTACCTTTCCGTTATCTACTTTACGGTAAGGAGTTTCAATAAAGCCGAGATCATTAATCTTAGCAAACACACAAAGTGACGAAATCAAACCGATATTCGGACCTTCCGGTGTTTCAATCGGACAAAGGCGTCCGTAGTGTGTATAGTGAACGTCACGAACCTCAAATCCGGCACGTTCACGAGACAAACCACCAGGACCAAGAGCAGACATACGACGTTTGTGAGTGATTTCAGCCAACGGGTTTGTCTGGTCCATAAACTGTGACAATGCGTTAGTTCCGAAGAATGAATTGATCACAGAAGAAATAGTCTTCGCATTGATCAGGTCAATCGGAGTAAACACCTCATTGTCACGAACGTTCATTCGTTCGCGGATGGTACGTGACATACGTGCCAAACCGACAGCGAACTGATTGGACAACTGTTCGCCTACAGTACGTACGCGACGGTTGCTCAAGTGGTCGATATCATCTACATCTGCTTTTGAGTTAATCAGCTCAATCAGATATTTGATGATCTCGATAATATCTTCTTTAGTGAGGACACGCACGTCCATGTCTGTCGTCAGGTTCAATTTCTTATTGATTCTATAACGACCTACATCACCAAGGTCATACCGTTTTTCAGAGAAGAACAGGTTATTAATAACTTCACGGGCACTGGCATCATCGGCAGGGTCTGCATTACGCAACTGACGGTAGATATAAAGCACAGCCTCCTTTTCCGAGTTACTCGGGTCCTTCTGAAGGGTATTATATATAATAGAGTAGTCGGACTGGTTCGGTTCTTCCTTGTGAATAAGGATGTTTTGAACGCCCGAGTCAATTATTTCATCTATATGTTCCGGTTCGATTACTGTTTCACGGTCGATAATGACTTCATTACGTTCAATAGAAACAACTTCACCGGTATCTTCATCAACGAAATCTTCAATCCAGGTTTTCAAGACACGCGCAGCCAGTTTACGACCTACTACCTTCTTGAGATTAGTCTTATTAACCTTCACATCCTCAGCCAGGTTAAAAATCTCAAGAATGTCCTTGTCGTTCTCAAAGCCGATAGCTCTTAACAGCGTAGTAACAGGCAATTTCTTCTTACGATCAATATAAGCGTACATTACGTTGTTAATATCGGTAGCGAACTCAATCCATGATCCCTTAAACGGGATGATACGGGCTGAGTACAACTTTGTACCATTAGCATGTACACTCTGACCGAAGAATACGCCCGGAGAACGGTGAAGCTGCGACACAACTACACGCTCAGCACCATTGATGACAAAAGTTGCCTTGTCAGTCATGTAAGGTATAGGACCAAGGAACACATCTTGAATCACTGTATCGAAATCCTCATGGTCGGGGTCTGTACAGTAAAGCTTGAGTTTCGCTTTCAATGGAACACTATATGTGAGCCCACGCTCTATACAATCATCAATGGTATAGCGCGGCGGATCAATATAATAGTCCAGAAACTCAAGAACAAAATTGTTTCTTGTGTCGGCAATTGGGAAGTTTTCGGCAAATACTTTATACAATCCCTCTTTTTTACGCTTCTCAGGTGGGGTATCTAGTTGTAGAAAGTCTTGGAATGACTTCAATTGTACTTCCAGGAAATCCGGATATTCAAGCGGATTCTTAGTCGAAGCAAAATTAACTCTTTGATTTA
>OIZW01001345.1_pt1 | contig 15561 bp, 7 predicted proteins | sample 1588581 | NCBI WGS metagenome assembly OIZW01 (sample SAMN03283266) | human gut metagenome | biome: human-associated habitat; material: feces | host: Homo sapiens | place: USA | collected 2013 | reverse complement strand
CGCAGCCGCCGGAGCGGTGCTTAAGCCGTAAGGCGGGAATTATGCGGTGTTGCCAATACTTTCTCAAGTTGCAGGCCATCTACTATTGCTTAAATCGTCAAATTATTCCCGCTTGGTTTCCAAAGAGATTCTCTGTACAGAAATACAAATTGTATTATTTAATAAGTTTAATACAAAATAGCGTTGTATTCCCGCCATTTCACATCACGTTTCCACGTTTTTGTCTCTCAAGCAGCATGCCAACCTCTGCCCTCGCTCTCTCCATATCAACTTTCGCCTTTCTCCCTATCCCGCCAAATCCCATCGTTTGGTCGGCTGTTTTAATTCCAAATCGTATAATATGGTTCATATATGCCATTTTGTTTTAGTGTTTTCCTTCTACTCCGCCTGACAGAATAACCAATACCCTGTGTAAAATTGCAACTCTTCCCTTTCGCAGCGTACAGTGTTGCATCTTTACACAGGGTATTACTATCCCTGTCGTATTATAAAAAGGTAATTCACCCTGCAGATTGTTGCCATTTACACAGGTTTCCCCTCTTTTTTGGTTCCCCGCACCTGATTCACCCAAAATCCGCTTTATTTTGCAAACGCTGCATCGCGCTTTTCCTCATGTTTTGCTCTGTAAACCTGTGTAAAATTCCAACATATTTCTCCCTTTTTTCCTATTCTCATCTTCTATCCGTTTTGTTGTAACTTCGCACAGGTTTATGTTTTGTAGTATTTTCAGGCTGCTTTGCATACAAAACGGCACCGCGTCTTTCAAAAAACGCGGTGCCGCCTTTGATTTATTCAAGATTTTGAAGTGCTTACCCTGCCGTGCTGTTCTGCTCTGTCAGCCCCGTAAACACCGGGTCGTTCAGCAGCATTCCGGGAACAACATATCGGTAGGTGATTGCCTGCCTGCCGTTGATCACACGCACACTATCGTTGGCCAGTGCCAGCTCTTTCAGGGTTTGCATATCCTCATCGTTCAGATAGATGGAGATCTGCTCCAGGCCAGATGTCTGCTTATATTTTGTTCCGTTTGTAACGGGAACATAGCGGCTGCTGACGGGGTTCAACTCGTAATTCTGCACCCCGCACAGGCGCGCTTTCGCAGCCTGTTCATGGATCAGCTCCGATGTCAGGGTGCCCAGCCGCGTGCCGCGCCAGTCCGCTTCGCTTTGCAGCACTGCCCGCACAGCCAGGTGCAGCCGGATGACAATTCGCTGTTTCATATCGTGGATTCCTGTATTCCTATTTGCATGGATTTTTGTTGCTTGCTGCTTTCGTGGATCTGGATTATTCCACAGCATCAATCAGTGCTTTCAGCTCCTGCGCTGCCGCAATCAGCTCCTGCATCTGGTCCGACATTGCTTTGCGGTCCTCTGCCGTATAACTGCGGATCTTAGCTTCAATATTTTTTGCCGCTGCAATTTTACGCAGTTTGCGGGCCGTGGTAGGCAGCTTGGCCGAAATAAAGTTGTGGTCTTTATCTACTGCCGCCGCCTTGTTTTCCTGCGTCTTGGCCTGACCGATTGCATCCTGTGCATTTTGCAGCGCTGCTGCAAATACGCTCTCGCGCTCCTGCATGCTGCGGCGTTCCACTGCTACATCCAGCATGGCGGTGGTCAATGCGTCCTTAATGGCGCGGCGCTCATGGCTGAGTGGGTCAAGGGCTGCGATTTTCAAAAACACTGCGGCTGCACGGGCCTGTTCTTCCAAGGTCAGGCGGAGATAGGTTTCGCACTCGGCTCGGTTCAGGAATTCCTCATCCAGCAAGCGACGCAAGTCAGGGTTGAGATCATTCTGAATCGAAAGCGCCTTATCAATCGTGCGGGAATTCAGCGGGCTGACCTCTTTCAGCGCTTTTTTCGCTTCCGCTGCGCTCAGGTTATACGGTGCTTTTTGCAGGTTTTCCACAAAACGCGCCGCCGCCTGGCGCATCACACGTTCATTGCTGATGCCGCCGCGCACTTGCAGGTTTGCGCTGTCAATATACACAACTTTTTCGTTTTCCGTCAAGTTGCGCACCACTTTGCACTGCACTTTCTGCCATTCACTCATGCGGTTGGGCAGCTGCTTTTCTTCCTGCTCGCGTTTATCCTGCTCCACCAACAGGCGCAGCGCACGCAGGCGGCGCTCGCCGGAAAGCAGCACATATTTTCCGCCAACACCGGTCTTAGGGAACACAACCAGGTTGTGCAGCAGCCCCGCGCGGCGGATATCATCGGCCAGCAGCGCAATATCTTCCTCGGTATCCAGCTCACGGTAAAGGGCATTATCCGGGTTTTCTTCAATATCATTGATATTGATCTCGCTGTATTCACCGCCCGGCTCCTGGTCGCCGCGCGCGATCTTACTTAACGCTGCTTCGTTTACTTTAAAGCCTTTCTTCTGCAGTCGGTCCAGTTTGCTTGCCATCACTCTGCCTCCTGTTCAACGCGCGTTTTCAGCTCGGCATACACCTTTGCATAATCCTTTGCCGGGTTGCTGCTGCGTGCACATAGCACAACCGGCGCACCAAGGCGGGTGCTATCCTTTACAGCCTGTCCCTTACGGATTTCGGCAGCAAACAGCTTGCTGCCCAGCTGGCTTTCCCGCAGTTCATTGCGGATCACTTCGGTCAGGGCAGTTTTTTCCACCATAGTCAGGATAATGCCCAAAACATCAATTTTTTCGCCCTCATCGTGCTCCAACTGCTGGCACATGGCCACAGTGCGGTACACACTGTCACGGCTGTAGTCATCGCACACGCAGGGGATCAGCACAAAGTCACTGGCCATCAGGGCGTTGGTCACCATTACATCGCGGGACGGCGGGGTATCGATCAAAATAAAGTCGTATTCGCCGGCAACCTGTGCCAGGCACATGGCCAAAAACATATTGATACTGGTGCTTTCGGACTGTTCCAGGATTTGCAGCTGCTTGGCCGCCATTGGGGTGTTGCCATTTGCCGGAATTATATCAATATTATCAAACTGCGTGCGGGAAATATAGTTCTGCGTGCCGCTGATGCCATAGGCACGGAACATATCATACACGCCAGCGCGATCAAAAGTATTATCGGTTACACGGGCGCCCGTCAGGGTATAGGTACAGTTGCCCTGGGCATCCATATCCACAACAAGCACTCGCTTGCCGTCCTGCGCCATCAGCGCCGCCAGGTTGCAGACGGTAACGGTTTTTCCCACGCCGCCTTTTTCAATGCAGACTGAGATACAATATCCCATTGTTTTCCTCCTTGCGAGCGCCTTTGTGTAGGCATCTCTTCGTTGCTGTCAGTTAATCTTTGGCTTTTGTTCGGTTCTTTTTGCGGTACCGCACGCCGGTATCTTAATCTAACTGCGGCTTGCAAAAACGGGCACCCCATGCCGTGCGGCATCTCTTCGTTGCTGTTATAGCTTCTATTATATCATATGCTTCGCGTGTGTCAACGGATATTTTGACGAATATTATGCAGGCATCTCTTCGTTGCTGTTCACGCACTTTCTCTGCTGCTTTTCTTTCCCATCCTTCTTCACTTCGTCCAGGCATTCCCGCTCACGTTCCTTCATTCTCACCTATTATCCCAAGGTCTATCTGAAACTAAAAAAGCAGCGGCCAGCAATCTGCCAGCCGCTGCTTACCTTATTATAATAGCGCTCCCGGATGTTCCGCTCCGCTTCATCTCAATTACTCTTCGCTGTCATCCGGGATATCTTCCTCAAAAGCATCCATCCAGCTTTCGTTGTGCCACTTATCTTTTTCACCTTTTCCCTTGGCGGCAACCTTCTGCCGTTGTGCCTGGTCGTTCATTATGGTGCCGATCGGGTTCAGCGCGCGTTCTTCAATAATGTGGTAGAACAGCCCCATCGGGTTATTCACGTTGGGGTCCTTGGCGGCCTTTGCCCAGAACACATCAAAGTCCAGTTCATGCGCCATAGCTTCCATCAATGGGGTCAGGCTGCCATACTTTTCAATCACTTCATTCATGCAGGCCAGATAATGCAGCCGCATTTCGTCTTTCAGCCCATTGCGCAGGCTGGAAGGCGATGGCACGCACCGCGCTGCCAGGTGGCGGTAAATTTCGTGGTAAGCGCCGCGCTGGCCGCTCGTCAACGTCTTTTCCAGGTATCCATCATCTACAAACTTTGCAAACTCTTTTCGCATATCCTGCCGTTTTACAATCGTTTCGGGAATCAGCTCTACCTTGGGCGGCTCAGGTTCCGGCATCGTTTGCTGCACCGGCTCGTCCATCACATGGTACTCCGCTTCCAACAGCTCCTCTTTGGGTTCGGCTGCCGGCTTTGCCTTGCGGAAAATATAAATGCGATAGTTATCCATATCCTCGCGCAGCACCTTGTTCAGGTACCGCGCCGGGCTGCGCATCATCTGCGACCGGGGAATGATCTCCTGTGCATAGCGGGGTGCCACACCGGCCAGCCAACTGGTCAGCCCGCCGCAATCCAGGATGATGGCATTCATCTTTCCAAACACCGTTTTGTTGCCGCCGTCCTGCTCGCCATCGCCTGCCTGGATGGTGCAGCAGGCATCTGCCAACACATCAATGATCACTTCCACCGCGTGCAGCTCTTCGGGCGTAATCTCCGCGCGCAGCTGATCCATGCGCGCTTTCACAACAATTTCCTCCCGCAGCTCGGTGCGGTGGCGTCCAAAGGAATAGGGGATCGTTGTTTCCGGTGCCGAAACATAATCAAAGGTGATCACGCTGGGGTCATCCAGCAGCGAATCCTCAATCGCCACGGTGGGGCGGCCCTTCTTTTTGCTCTTTTTGCGCACTGTGCTGTTGATGCTGTCCAGGTTGGCCTGTGCGGCGGCATCATCCACCGGGTCAATCGTTACCACCAGCGAAAGAACCTTCTGCCCTTTTTTTTCGTACACTTCGTAATTAAAAATAATATCCGTCTTTTCGTTAATTTCCGCCTTTGCCTTTTCCAGTGCCAGGCGGCGGAAATCCGACCATCGGTTGGCCGTATACGAAAGCTGTTCATACAGCATGCTCAGGTTCCACACCAGCGGTTCCCCGGCCGCTTTCTTTTTTAGGTACAGGCTCTGGTAGCTCTTGCACAGCTCGTAAATGCGGATGGAATAGGTGGACCGCATCAGCATGGTGTAGGTCACATCCATGGTGGTATACAGGGTTTTCAGCTGCACCAGGTGCGGTTTCAGCACCGGATCCAGCGTGATGGTCATGCGCGCGCGGCCCTCATCAATGCGCACTTTATCGATCCAGCGGAATGTTTCCACCGTGGAAGTTCCGTTATTCTTGATCCACTGGATGGGCGCGTTGGCCAGCTCCTCAATATTTTTGCGCACCTGCTTGTACAGCGCCCCGCTGTGCGGGTCCATGCCGGTCATCTTGATAAAATCATAAATGCTCAGCTCATAAGAGGGCAGGTCCGTATCCTCCGGCTTAATCATCGAAAAAATATGCAGCATCAGGCGCTGCTGGCTCAGCGTCAGGTTGTTGCGCGTCATCTGTACAAGGTCATTGGATTTGCGAACGATGGTCTGGTCCCCGCGTTCTTCAAACGTAACGACAAACGGATCATCTTTTTTCTGTTTACTTGCCGCCATAAGCAGGGGCCTCCTATATCGGTTGCTGTATCCCGGGTGGTCACGCACATCATGCTGAACATTATAGCACATCCTGTTGTCCAGCGCAAGAATTGCAAATTTACACAGGGTTTCACCGCCATTACCCTGTGCAAAATGCAACACCCGCGTTGTGGTTTGCCATATATCCTGTGGGGGCTGCAACCCGGGTGCAGGTTACACAGGGTTTTATTGTGCTTTTTTGTCCTGCTGTTTCAGAGTTCTGTAACCTGATGGAATGGCAACACAAATTTTTTCCCGTTCTCCCCCATCTCCCGGCTTACCTCTGGTTGTTATTATGGCTTAGATGTTTAGTTCTATATTAGTAATAAGTAGGGCCTGTGTAATTTAACAACGCAAACCTGTGTGTTCAACCAACTGCAGCCTGTGCATTCCACCACCACTTTCCTGTGCGGAAAGCAACCTGCGTAAAGTTGCAAATAAGCCCAAAACAGCCAAACCTGTGTAAATTGCAACACGGGGAACGGGCCTATCCTGTGTGGTTTTCCAACAGGTACGCGGGTCACGGCGGGGCATGGGAGCGGGAATACCCTGTGTAAAATTGCAACTGTTCCGGGGCTAACCTGTGCGTTTTTCCAACGGTAAGCGGCATAGGGAAACAAGGCAATCCTGTGCGTTTTTCCAACACGTTTCGGGAATGTTCGGCATAGAATGTGGGCAATACCCTGTGCAAAATTGCAACAGCTCACAGCTGCTTCAAATAGATCAGTTGCAAATTTACACAGGGTAGCACCCCTTTTATTATAAGGTAAGTGCCGCACAGAATGGCGCGTGAGGGGTTGCAGTTTACACAGGATAGATTGAAAGCTGGGAGCTGGAGGTGTATCTGAAAACAAAGAAAAAGCTCGTCTGTTTCAGTAAACGCAGCCGGATTTTGTGCTTGCGAAAGATCCGCTATTTTCGTTGCTCTCAGATGCACCTCAGGAGCTGGCGCAAATAGAAATCGGCAAGGGGGAACCGGGAATCAGGGGCGGGGCAGGGGGGACAAAAAAGCGAATGGCATATCTGCAGCAAACCTGCACCCCGTTGTAAAGGGAGAACGGCGTCCCGTTGGCGGGCATGCAACCCACCAAACACACACCCGCCGCCGCAAACACCGCAAACCGTTTGCAGGGGCGCGGTGTACCCATCGCGCCGCAAAAAAACGGGAACCGTGCGCCGCAAACCTGCCATCCCTCCCACAAGGCGCCCACCCAGCCGCCAGGCCCCGCCGCAAACAGGCGCATGCGAAACAAATAATTGCGCAAAAACAGGGAAACGCAACAAAAAAGGCGAATTTTGCTGCAAAGTTGCGCTCCGCGTGCGCAGAGGATCATAAAACGCGCGGTCAAAGTATATAAAATGACCGCTGCCAAAAAGAAAATTAGAAATAAATTATACAAAGGCTTTGAACATATTGTATAATCGGAGGAAAGCGCAATCAGTAAAAATGCTGAAAAACAGGAATTTGCGTGGATTGTATTGCCTTTCTGGTGTAAAGGTGCTATATTTTAACAATAAAAAGTAAATGCGCAATGAGAAGACTCGATGCGGTTTTTTTTGAAAACAACATGGCAACGGTTGCGCAAGTAAAAGAAGCTGGCTTCCTTTACTGTTTCACAGGGATCCCCTGTGGAACAATGTGCTTCCATCAAGCCAGCGCGAAAGGCGGGTGAGCAGATTGAATAGAACAGGAAACAACACAACAGGTTGGGCGCGCCGGCTGACAGCGCTGCTTGTCACCGCTTGCCTGGTTATGGCAATGGCCCTGCCTGTATACGCCGAGGTGGATCTTCTGCCCGACGCACCTGACGAAGTAGAGCTGCTGGAGGATGAGCCGGGAACGGCCTCCGGGGAGGATACCGCTCTGCCGGAGCAGAACGCCGCCACCCCGGTGCCGGATGCCGCCACCCCGGAACCGGAACAAAGCGCCGGGCCGGAGCAGAACGCCCCGACCGAAACGCCGGAGCCCACGGCAGAACCCACCCCGACCCCGGAACCGGCAGCCACCGCAACGGCCACCCCTGTGCCGACCGTGACCCCCACCGCCACCCCGGAACCGACCGAACAGCCGCAGAAGATGTACGCCGCAAAAAGCGTGGATAACGTGCAGGCAGCTAGTGCATCGGGGGATACTTACACGCTCTATTTTGCAGTGCCTGATGGTTGGAACGATTGTACAGTGGTGAAAATATATGCCGTTGGTGGAACAGATCCAACAAAAGAAAAAAAATATTATCTTAATATGAAGGAAGTTGACGAAACGAAGGACGGAAGAAAAATTTATTCTGCAGTCCTGAATAAGGCCGAACACTATCCACATGGAGGGTTGAATGGACTTGAATTTCGCGGATATAAGGGAGATACAATTGTAGACCAAGATCCTGCATACAAAGTAGTAATTGCTGAAGTAGATAAAGATCTTGGTAAAAAGTGGATGACGTTCGATCCAGGAGATTCAAATAATTATATCGGCGGCGACTACTATGACGGAAAGACGAATAAGTGGGGTACCTATACGGTTACGGTTGGCCATAAGCATTTCGCTGGCAAAGAGATGGCCTTTGAAAATAAAACCAGTGAAACACTAACGAACGTCAAAGCCTGGTTTTATGAACCAGATACTAATAAAACCCTTACCCCAGTCAGTGAGCAGCCAATATCCTTAAATGATATCCAACCTGATTCCACAGCAACCTTTAAAATTCCTAACGATTATTGCTCTTTTGTTCGCTTTACCGCGGGCGATGGTAATACAGAAATAAGTGAATACTACAATTTTTATAATGAGGAAGTAAAAGGAGAAAATCAGAAACGCTTCCAGTATTCCGAAGGTCAATGCTATTGCTACATGTACAATGGCAATGATGATGCAACATGGGGGCGTCCCGGTGCCACCCGCATCTATTACGATGCTACTTTCTCAAAGCTGCCAACAACAGGAAGGGATGATACTGGCGGCGACTATTCAATCCCCAAAGCCAATAGTAAAGAGACCATTTATTTTCGGATAAAAGGAGACGGCGTAGAATCCGAAAGCGGCACGCTGGTAAAAGATGGTACAAACAAAAATCTTTATTATATTGACATTCCCCAAGGATATAGTTCAATCATCTTTTCCGGTGAAAAAATTGACGGTGACGAGGAGACAAAAAGACATGGACTAAGTACAGAGTGGCTGCCGATTCCCACAGATGACAAAAATTGCTTCTATGCGGATACGAATGACGATGCAGTATATAAAGATACCACTCGTGGCGGCTACTGGGCTCCAAAAGGTACCAAGCGTGATGCCGAAACGTGGAAAGATACTGGCACTAAAGTAGTAGATATTGCATCCGCTCCTTTTACGGAAGAAGCAAACACAAAATATGTTACCAGTACGCTGTATGACTATTATACAGATTACGAGTTGAATGGCAAGAACCGTGATAACTACGGTGGATGGACTGGTGTAAGTCACCGCAACTGGGTAACCTTCCGTGAATTTGATCAGGCGCTGAGCGATTATTATCAGGAAGTAAAGGCCGAATACCCGATTTATACCGGACATTTTCAGCCTGCGGACGGCACTGAATTTAGCCAGATTGCAGAGACATTAAAGTTGTTTGGGTACGACAACTTTATTCGTTTTAGGGCAATCAATAACTCTCAGTATAATGAAGATCAAAACAGTGGAAATAAACATTATGACTATGCCTATCAGGGATTGGTTGAGGGTACAACATCCACCGGTGACGCAACAGGTGAACCGCTGCTGAAAGATACAAAAACAGTAGAACCGCACTTTAACAAAGACTTCCTCTCAGGAGAGAATAGTAAAAATGCAAAGCTTGGTGAAGTGTATGAGAATGTAAAGTTCCCATTTACTAAAGTGCAAAATCTTTTTGGTAATGAGACGGACGTTGATTATTGGTGCTTTGACAGCAAGGATACAACTCTGTATCTAAAACAAGATTCGGGACAAAATCCGGATTCAAAATATTTTCTCCAAAGTACCAAAAACAGAGAGTCTTCAAAGAATGTGAATGCGTCATCGGGCTTTGATAATGTGACAAACACATATGGCTACTTCCCGTTCAATGAAAAAGCAACCTCTGGTGCGGCTTCCACCTACAATTACGGCATTGGCACCAAGCTGCAGATGGATTTTACCCTGACGGATGACGGTATGCTGGAAACAGACAATGGAAGTGGAACAAAGGTAAAAACCAGCATCAAGTTCTTCTTCTCCGGTGACGATGACGTTTGGGTATTCATTGATGGCAAGCTGGCGCTTGACGTTGGCGGCGCCCATGGTAAGGTTTCCGGCCTGCTGGAATTTGGCAAGGCAAATGAAAAGAATAATAGTGTAACAGCCTATGTCAGTAAGGTCAAAAAAGGCGGAACGTCAAAAGAGGATCAAGATAAAAAATTTGTCAAGCACGTGAAATATAATAACGAGGACATTGATTTCTACGCGCAAGGCACTACTCTTAATGACCTCGCCAAAGGCCAAAAGCACACCCTTACCATGTACTACGTGGAACGCGGTATGTGGGAGTCCAACATGGCGGTGGCGTTCAACTTCCCGGATAATAACGAGCTGCAGGTTCAAAAAGAAGTCGATCTGACCAACGTTACTGATGATGACTTCAAAAAATGCTTTACAGGCCAGAAAATCTTCAACTTCACCATCCAGAACCAGGCAACCCATTATGGATCAAAACCGGCCGCTGGCCCGAATGAAAGCGAAAATCCGTCCCAACATGTGAATTTGACTGCGCAAGGTAACACGATTGAACCCGCAACCAAACAAACCGAATCAAACAAAGGTGACTACATTTTCGAGTTGGCTGATAACCCCAATCCAGATCCCGGGAATGAAAACGAAAAGGTCCTTCACTGGTACGCACGCTATCCGGATACGGAACCCGTCAGTTACTGGCGTAAGAAACGTTATGGCATCCTGACGCTGCAAAACCCCATCGATATCGAAAAAATGCGCTTCCTTACGTTCCAGGTTTACACTGATTCAAAGGATGCTGGAGGTGACCTTTCCCTCAACAACCTGTATCTGGAACTGCTGGATGAAAACAACGTCCAAAAAGGCAGCCTTGGCACAACAGGCATTAACGGCGCAACGTATGGCTCGGTCGAACTGGAGACAGGCAAATGGGTCACCGTAAAGCTGGACCTGAACAAGATGAAAAAGCAGGACGGTTTTAATAACAAGGTCAAATTCATCCGCGTGGGCGATAACTATAGCCGCCACATCTATTTCAGGGACTTTACCTTCATTCCCAAAGCGGTGCCAAGTACGATGACCGGCTTTACAACCGATCAGGAGAAAATCCCGGATTACCACTCCGTCGAAAGCGGTAATTTGGAAAACGCCGAAAACGCACAGTACACCTCCACCATGGACAACGAAACCCAGTTGGTGGACAAGGACGGACGCTTTGTTCTGGAAGCTGGAGAAACCGTTACCTTCAGCGACCAGTTCCGCCGCGGCAGCTACATTTCGCTCAATGAGGAACTGAACAAAAACCTGTACGACACCACATGGACCGTGTACGAGAACGGGAAGGTGGTTGATTCGATGAAAGAAGGTAACAGCGTAAGTCTTCCTAGTACAATACCTTCGTTAGACGGGCAGAAGGGAAGCGGCCCCGATGATGGCCGAACGGAAAAGAAGGGAACGAATGATGAGCAGAAGGACAACAAGTATGACGGAAACAAACCCTCCGCTGACACCATCGTCTTCCGCTCCTATAAGGACCCGGACGAAACAAGCTCCACGCTGACAAAGCTAAAGGTAGAATACGTCAACACCGTCAAAACCGGCGGGCTGAAAATCCAAAAGCAGGCCGCAGCTGGTGAGAACGATATCATTAAAGGCACCTACAAGTTCAAAGTTACCTTTGATAATGTTGGCGGTGAGGGTCTGGAAGAAGATGACATCATAAGGTATGTTGAGATCGACATGAACGATGCGGTAAAATACCCAGACCACACCGTGACCATCACCGGCATCCCCGTTGGCACCCGCTATACCATCGAGGAAGTTGCACCGGAAGATGGTAGTTCCAGACTGCAAAGCGTAACCGTTCCGTATGGCAATGAAGCCCATTTGATCAAGAACAACACCATGGTGGAAGGCGTGATTGTGGAGAGCGAAAAGCCGAACGATCCGACCAATCTGAAAGTTACCGCAATCTTTACCAACACCAAGCGCAAACTGATCAACATTGAGTTCGATAAGCTCTGGAAAGATGCAAATGGTACGGACGATCTTAGCACTGCGAAGCGGCCGGGACAAATCTACATCCAGCTCCAGCGCCGCCTGGCAACCAGCCAAAGCGATACAGACTGGACACCGGTAAACTACCCGGCTGACAACACGAAAGACTATGTTACCATTGAATACGGTGAAAAGCACTGGCAGTTTACCTTTAGCGGTTTGGATCAGTACCAAATCAATACGGATAATAAACAAACCGATTATGTGTACCGCATTGTGGAAGGTACGGTGGACGAAGAAGGCAGCTTTAACCCGGCAGCGAAAGACGGAACCATTACGATTAACGGCAATACGTATGTTGTAACGGCTGAAGCAACAGCAAAAAGCGAAACGAACAGCGCGGGCAGCTCAACGGGCAATACAGCCACAGCCAATGGTGGAACCATCACCGGCGGCAGCGGCACGATTGTGCTGACCAACACGCTGCAGAACCCGAAGTTTGTACTGGATATCATCAAGAAGGACGCCAATAACGAGAAAACCCTACTAGATGGTGTTGAGTTCAAACTGGAAAAGCTGGTTAAAAACGAAGGAAAAACGCAGTGGGAAGTAGATACTTCCTATGAATTCGACAAAACACACACAGGTTCCATTACCGCCATAACGGGTGGGGATGGCAAAATTACTGATAAGTTCAAGGATTTGAAACCCGGCAGATACCGCCTGACGGAAACCAAAGCACACCCGGGGTACAACCTGTTGTCCAAGCCGATTGACATTACCTTTGAAGACGGCAAGTGTTATATTAATGATTCAAAGACCCCGGAAACGAAGGATACGTTTACGCCGGGCCCCAATAACACCTACACCATGACCCTTACCGTTCTGAACCGTAAAACGCCTGAGCTGCCCCACACGGGTGCAGACGCGCCAAGCCTGTGGCTGCTGATCGGCTTGCCGCTGGCGGTGGCAGGGCTGTTGATATTCACATTCCGCTACAACAGGAAAGGGGGCCGGCGACATTAACCATCCCCCGGAAACCCAGCAACCCCCAGGATGCAGGGTCTGCCCGCCCGTGCGCGTCCGTTTACGGCAGGGCGCAGCCTTAAGCCAAGTGGGCAAGCGGCCCAGTTTTTCCTCCTTTTTTCTTCACGGCACAGTGCGGGCGGCGCGGCAGCGTTTCCCCGCTGCAGCGCCCCGCACTGCACGCCGTGCTGATGCAGAACCCTTAAGCCGGGCGGCCCCGCCGCCCATCCGATGATGATTTTTTTAAGAGAAGAGGTACTGAAATGAAAAAAGCAAAACGTTTTCTCACAGGCCTGTTGAGCGCCGCTCTGGCCCTCAGCCTGTGCGCTATGCCAGCAATGGCAGCGGATGCACCCGCATTGCCAGAAACAACGAAGACAACAGACAGTGTAATTGATCCCAATCAGAAAGGCTCGATTACCATTTATAAGTATCTGCACGACAAGGATATTGTAAGCGAAAATGGTACAGGTGAAAAGCAGAATATTCCTGATGGCACGGAACCCGCAGAAGATGTTGGATTTACTATTTATCGGGTAAAAGCTGCAACCACATTGCAAGAATATTATGACGGTAAAACAAGTGAACCAGCAGCGAAAGTATCTGACTACATTGATGAAAATGGCAAAGTAAAAGCACAATATAACAACCGAATTGAAGGTGTTGCTGACATCGGCGTGGAGAAAAAAACAAACGCGGACGGCATGGTGCAGTTCACGGATCTCCCTGTTGGCCTTTATCTTGTGATGGAAACCAGCAAACCGGCTACAGTTACTGAACCGGTAGAACCGTTCTTGGTTTCTATTCCTATGACGCGTGTGACAGAAGATGCAAACGCTCAGAAGCAGTGGTTGTATGATGTGGTTGTTTACCCCAAAAACAGCACACATAAAGGTGCTATTACGCTGAAAAAGGTCGGCGTTGAAGGAGAAACTGTAACACCGCTGGCAGGGGTTAAATTTAGTCTTGACCGTCTGAAGGATGACGATACAAATACATGGGTACCTTATCCCGATGATACTACTACTTTTGAAACGACTGCTCCTGACGGTTCAGTAACCATTGACGGTTTGAAGCCGGGTACTTACCGTTTCAAGGAAATTGGTTATAGCGATACAGTAACAGGTGAAAATCGTAAATACGTCATCAATGCAGGTGATTATTATGTATTTACGATTGCTGAAGATGGTAAGGTAAGCAGAGCAGAAGATGCAGACCATAGCAGTGACTATACCGCAGAAAACACAACAGTAACAGTTAAAAACTATGCACCTGACATTGAAAAGACGGTAAAAGACCGTACAAGCAACGATTATCGTAAAGCTGCTGACTACAATGTAGGCGATGAAATTCCGTACAAGATTACTGTTACCGTTCCCCAGAATATCACCCGCCTGAAGAAGTTTGAAGTAACGGATACCCCGACCAATTTGGAAGATCAGGTAGTGGATGCTAAAGGTAACTCCCTTATCAGTGTCCAGTATAATAGTGACGAAGGCTTGGTAGCCGTTCCTACAGACGCATACACCATTACTAAACTTGACAATGGCGGTTTTAAGGTTGCGTTTATTCCCGCCCAGATGGAAGCATATGCAGGTAAGCAGATTGTCATTAGCTATAAGGCAAAACTGACTGCTGATGCAGATATGACCACTGATGGCAACTCGAACCAGGCTAAGCTGGAGTACTCTAACAAAACAGATGTGAGCGATGCCGAAAAGGACAATCCGGAGAACAATTATAAACGCAGCGATGAAACTGTCGTTTATACGTTCCAGATTCAGATTGTGAAGAAGGCTGATGTCAAAGAAAATAATAAAGATATCTTCCTTGATGGCGTAACCTTTGATTTGTATAAGCTGGTAGGAAACGATGAAAAACTTCCTGACGGTGCAGTCGAAATTGATAGCGCTACAGCAAACGCACTGAAACTTCCGACAGCAGGCGAAGGCAAGAAGTGGGCAAAAGTTAAGTCTGATATCACGACGGCTAATGGTGGTAAAGCCAATGTGGACGGACTTGCAAACGGCACTTACTATCTGGTAGAAACTAAAACGAACAAGGGTTATAACCTTTTGCAGGCTCCGGTAAAAGTAGAATTGAATATTGCTTATAAGACGACATGGACTGAATCCTTGGAGTATAAAGGTGATGTACTGGTTAAGCATGATGTGACAAAAAAGGTAGAAACTTTTACTAAGGATGGTACTCAGACTGGCGTTACCGAGGGCGATAAGACGTATGGCCGCCATGTTACCGTCATCATCAACCGCAAGGGCTTCAACCTGCCCACCACCGGTGGTTTCGGCACCCTGCTGTTCAGCGGCATTGGCGTGCTGCTGGTTGTGGCCGGTGTTGGCGTGCTGCTGAGCCTGAAAAAGAAAAACCGCGCCTGATGCGCCCGCCGCAAGGCAAAACAATTTTACAATTCACCAATAGGGTATAGAGGGATAATCCATCATACACAGGGGGAGGGCCGGGTTTGGCCCTCCCCCTATGGTGGGTTATTGGGAAATAAATTTTTTGGGTGTACATGGCCGTTGTTCGGCTGATTTTTAGGCCCTGCGTGGGGAACCACCCCACGGGCGTCAGGCTTGTGGCGGGGAACCACCCCTCAGGCCGCTCCGCGTCCAGCTCCCCTCAAGGGGCGCCAATATCTCACCTTATGTTTGCGCTGTCTGCAACGCAGACTGAGGGGTGGTTCCCCGTGCAGAACCTAAAAATAAATATGG